>OLSI01001894.1_pt1 | contig 12683 bp, 9 predicted proteins | sample 1672661 | NCBI WGS metagenome assembly OLSI01 (sample SAMEA3136711, study PRJEB25190) | human gut metagenome | biome: human gut; feature: human-associated habitat; material: faeces | place: Austria | collected 2013 | reverse complement strand
TGGAGACCCTTGCCGCTGCGAGCGAGGAGGCCCGCGTGGCCCTGCGCGCGAAGACGGTCTCCGCCGCCCGCATCGAGCCGGTGCTCGCCCTCATCGACGAGCTGACCGCCTCGGCCCAGAAGTGGACGCGTCAGCTGGAGGAGCAGGCCACGGCCGCCGAGGACTCCTCCACCGGCCTGCATTCCTCCGTCACCGAGGCCCGCGGCCGGGCCCATGAGGCCCACGCCCTCTTCGATGGCGTAAGCGAGCGGTTGAGCGAGGCTCGCGTGCAGAAGGGGCGGCTCGAGCTTCAGGTGGAGGCGGCGGTGAACCACATCGCGACCGACCTGTCCGTGCCCCTGGAGACGGCGCTTTCCGTGCCGCCCCTGGAGAACCGGCCCGAGGTGGAGGACGCCCTGTTCAAGATCAACCGCCGCATCGCCAACCTCGGCACCATCAACCCGGACGCCGCCGAGGAGTACGACGCACTGAAGGTGCGCTACGACTACCTGGCCGCCCAGCTGGACGACCTCGATCGCGCCCGGCGCTCGCTCGCGAAGATCAACCGCGTCATCGACGCGCGCATGAAGGAGGACTTCATCCGTACCTACGAGGCGGTGGATCGCAACTTCCAAGAGATCTTCTCCATCCTCTTCCCCGGAGGCAGCGCGAATTTGTCGCTCGTGGATCCGGACGATCTGGAGAACACCGGCGTGGAGGTGAACGCCCAGCCCAAGGGCAAGCGCATCGCGAAGATGATGCTTCTGTCCGGCGGCGAGAAGTCGCTCACGGCGCTGGCGCTGCTGTTCGCGGTCTACCGCATCCGGTCGACGCCGTTCTACATCTTGGACGAGGTGGAGGCGGCGCTCGACGACACGAACCTGCGCCGTCTGGCGGCCTACATTGACAGCCTGCGCGACGAGACCCAGCTCATCATGATCACCCACCAGCGCCGCACCATGGAAATGGCCGACGTGCTCTTCGGCGTGTCCATGCAGGGCGACGGCGTCACCAAGGTCATAAGCCAAAAGCTCGACCAGGCCCTCAAGCACGCGGAGTAGGAGTCTCAGGCCATCTCGGCGATAATTGTATCGAAAAGCCCCAGGGCCTCGGGGCATGCATAGACTTTGTTGCGTCGACCGCGACTGACTTGGGTAATGATGCCGTGGGAGGATAGCAGGGTAATTATATTGGAGACAGTTGTATAGCTTGCCTCAGTTGCATGTGCAAGGGAGGCGATGGAAAAGACTGGGGCTCCAAGGATGGCAATAAGAAGTTTGCGCATTGTTTTTGTCAGATGAACTTCCGATGAAGCGAGGAGGGCCTCCCACTTGTCTACTATTTTCCCAATAATTGAAAATATCCCGTATTCGATCTGCATGGCATTTTGCGAAGCTCGGGCAGTGTGGTAAATCCAGTCGTCAATCATTTGCACTTCGGTTTTAAGGGGCGAGAACCGATAAGGTTGCAGGACTTTTTCCCGTTTGCTTGTCTCGAGGGCTGGTGTTACAGCTATTGGGAGTATGAGGCGCCTTATTAATCCTGCGTTTTGCCAAAGGCCTATCAACAGGGCGCAATTAAGTTGTTCGGTGCTGGAGGAAAACATTTTCGTTGCTTCCGTTTGATAATGGACGAGGGCGCCCTTGATTGAGGGGCTGAGTTTTGAATCGTTGATGAAAGCGGCAAGGTCTTTTAGAAATACAGGCAGTTCTAATGGCGAAGGTGGACGATAGATGCTCTCCTCCTGAATGGAGCGAGGAGCCGAAAAATCGTGATTTCGAAGACCTGCGGATACGCCTGGATTGTATATAGCGCTTAAAGTGGAGTGGAGCGACAGGATAAAACTGGGGGTAATGGTGCTGGGCAACCCTGAATCGAGCAGCTTGGTTTCGATGTTTGCCATCTGACAGGCGCATCGCGAAGCGTTGAAGACATCCCGGTTTATTTCGTTGAGTCCAAACGATTCAAGACGAGAAATGCCGACAGTGCCTTTGTTGGTCGTGGGGGGGGGGCGCTCTCGTTGAGAAAATCGTTATAGCAACATAGCTGATAGCTGGCTTGCTTTCCCTCGCGAGCTGCGAGGGATATGCCATTGATCCGGCTAACGATACGAACAAGTGAATTGATATATGGGGAAGAACCGATAATACAGTCGTACCTTGATGCAAGCATTTCGAATCGTGCTGCCTCGCCGAGGGCTTCGTCGCTCAATATAATCTTGCGGGTAGTGAGGGGAAAGGGAGCGTAGTGTGAATTTGCTTGTTGAGCAGGGGGTGTGAGGCGATCGGATACTGGAGGGAAGTGCGTAATGGCTGCAAGGTCTTGCGGCAGTTCGCTTCTGTCGAACGACGTCTTAAGTCCCACGTTACCCCCTCCCTGGCTATTTGGAAACTTATTTATTATAACGGAGAAGGCGATCGGGGATGCGATCAATGCTGTCGCTATATCAGTTTTCAAATTTTCGCAAACAAGGAGATAGGGGGGAATTCTACAAAAACGATTAATGCAAATAAGGACTCTGCCCGAGAAGCACCTGCTATTCCTTTGAAGATAATGATCCAGCGAGAGCATCTCGTTCGAGTGCTCATACATGTCATATGAAAGGAGTAGGGTGCAATGGAGGAGATGAAATCATCGGCCCTTGAGAGGGGGATGAGTAGGCGAAGCCTGCTGAAATGGGCGGGATTGGCCACGGTCGGCTCTGCTGCGCTTGGTGCGACAGGCTGTGTCGGTTTCAATGAGAAAACGCCGATAAGCGATACGGGCGATGTGGACGAGAATCCTGGTGAGTGGATTCCATGCAGCTGCTGGGTTGATTGCGGCAGCAAAGGGTTCAATAAGGCGCTGGTTAAAAATGGCGAGGTGGTACGCCTCGGCACCGATAAGTCGCACGAGGATTCTCCCGACTGTCCGCAGTTACGTGGCTGTGCTCGCGGACGTTCACTTCGTGGCATGATATTCGGGGCCGACCGGATCAAATACCCTATGAAGCGAAAAAACTGGCAGCCGGGCGGAGGGGAAGCTGCTCATGGCGAGTTGCGTGGTCGTGATGAGTGGGAGCGCATTAGCTGGGACGAAGCTCTGGACTTGATTGCAGGGGAAATTGAGCGAATTCTCGATACCTATGGAAATGAGGGCATCCTTCTGCCTGGCGGCGTCCCTCAGCGCATGGGTGATGTGGAGATTGGGCGCCTCATGTATATCAAGGGCGGATGCCTGGAGCAGACTGGCGCAGTGTCATCTGGGGCATGGACGGAGATGGCAAAGCTCATTGGCATGCCGGAAGAGCAGAATGATCGCATGGATATGAGGTCGAGCGATGTCATTGTGCTCTGGGCGTCGAATCCTGCTTGGAGTCGTGCGGGGTTGCCCAATTACCAATACCTGCAATGTCGAGACGCAGGAGTGAAGTTTATTTGCGTCGACCCATTCTATACGCCCACGGCGCGTGCGCTGACAGATGATTACATTCCTATTCGGCCCGGTACGGACAGCGCCATGCTCCTGGGCATGGCCTATGTGCTTATTTCACAAGACGACCCCTCGACCAATCCTCTTATCGATTGGGATTTTCTCGAGCGCTGCACTATCGGTTTCGACGCAGACCATATGCCTGAAGGAGCCGATCCGAAAGACAATTACAAGGACTACGTTCTCGGTACTTATGACGGTGTGCCTAAAACGCCGGAGTGGGCGTCGGAAATATGCGGCACTCCCGCAAAAGACATTGAGCGACTGGCGGTCTTGCTGGGAAGTACGGAACGGGCTTCGGTAATCATGTCGTCGGCACCTGCTCGGACGGGAAGTGGTGCCGAGCTTTGTCAGAATCTTATGACATTTGGCGCTATGGCGGGCCTCATCGGAAAGCCGGGCTGCTGCTGCGCTTCTGATGGCGGTCATGCTGGTTTCCAAGGGCTATCCTATTCGTTGTTAAAGGGTGGTCAGCAGCATGCGCATTTGCGCAGAGAAACGTTCGGATGCCCCATTGAGTGGATAAACAATCCTCTGGAGAATCGCAAGGTTAACGTTAACCAAATGTGGACTTCGATTGTGGATGACCGCAATTATGTCGGACTTGACGGAAACATCTACGAAAACAAAGTGCACATGATCTATGACCGTCAGGAAAACTTCCTCAATCAAGGTCCTGCCACTATGAAGGGCATTGAGGCGTATCGGATGATGGATACGGTAGTGGCTCAGAATCTTGTTATGACTACAACCTGCAAATATGCCGATATTGTTCTTCCCGTTACAAGTCCATGGGAAAGATATGGCGACGTAACGAAAGGCATGCGCGAATCACTCTTGTGGTTCAGCCAAGTAGTCGACCCCCTTTTCGAATGCAAGAGTGATGCCGAAATTGCAGCAGAGCTTGCTGATCGGATCGGTGTTGATCGCCAGGTTCTCCAGCCTAAGACTGAAAAGCAGATGGTTATCGATTTGGTGGCCGCAGCTCAAGTCATCAAGGAGGATGGAACAGACTTCGAGAATCTCGTAAGTATTACTGAAGACGATTTGGCGACCTTGGGGGTGGAAGGTACTCCTCAAGAAGGACGCATTCCCATTCTCGATTTCAAGCGCGAGGGCATTTACTCCCTTGAACGTTCGGAGGGAGATAAGTATACAAGCGTCGCGCTCAAGTCATTCCGGGATGATCCTGAGGCAAATCCTCGCAAGACGGCCTCCGGGAAACTGGAGATTTACTGCCAAGCTGCCGTGGATAAGGTTCATGCGTTTGGCTTCAAAGAGATTGCACCAAGTCCTCGCTATGTCCCGCCGGTGGAAGGATATGAAGAGACATTTTCGAATTGGGATGAAAAAATCAAGGGAGACTATCCCTTCCAAATATACAGTCTCCATATTCCGCGGCACATCCACTCGAACTTTGCAAACGTTCCCAAGATGAGGGAAGCTTTCGACCATCCTCTTTACATGAATACACTTGATGCTGATCGATTGGGCATGGAAACGGGCGAGACGGTGCTCATCACTTCAAAGTGGGGTCAATGTCTACGTCCTTTGTTGGTAACCGAGACTATCATGCCTGGCGTCCTTGCGATGGGTCAGGGAGCCTGGGTGGAAATTGACGAGGAAACTGGTATCGATAAGGCTGGTTGCATGAATGTTCTTTGCGGTCCCAATGTGACGACAACGGGGTACCAGGCATGGAATACCTGCATTTGCAATGTGGAGAAATGGAATGGGGAGCCGCTTACTCCCGACTATCTATGGGACTCGCGCGAAGTTTTCAAGGAGGATTAAAGTATGGGGCAGCAAGGTTTTCTGATCAATACCGAGGACTGTATTGGATGCAAAGCATGCGAGTTGGCCTGCAAGGATCTGCATAGTTTTGACATCGGGCCTCGGACGCGTCGCGTATACGAGGTTTGCGGCGGCGATTGGTCTGTGGACGACGTCACGGGCGTTTGCGTGCCGTCCAATGTGTTTGCTTGTGCGGTGACTTTCTCATGTGGCCACTGTGACAACCCGGCTTGCGTGTCGGTCTGCCCTACAGGAGCTCATGCCAAAGATCCGGAAACAGGGCTGGTCACTGTTGACGCCGAGGTTTGCATAGGATGCGGATCCTGTGTCGAAGCGTGCCCCTATGGAGCTCCGCAGTTGGTGAAAGACGAGGGCGTAGTTCGGAAGTGCGACTTATGCCAGGGACTTCGAGAGCAAGGGGAAGAACCAGCTTGTGTTGCCTTGTGCCCGCAGCGGGCGCTCAAGGTGGGAGACATCGATGAGCTTCGCGCCGCCTATGGGACATGCGCTGACATACAACCATTGCCATCATCGGAGTATACCTCGCCAAACATTGTCGTTGTGCCCCATCGAAATGCGAGAATGAAGGAAGATGGCAGTTATCGTATGTTATCGTTGGGGCAGTAGGGGAATGGCGGCATGAACGACAACTGCGGGAAAGCGTCGATGGAGTTTCGGGACCAATTGGAGGCGGCTGCCGCTCTGTTTGTGCTGCTCGGTCGCATATTTCACGGTATTCCCGATCGGAGCCTTTTTGCCGAATTGGTCGAGCAGCAAGTTTTTGAGGATATACCCTATGTTGCCGGGAGTGATGCGCAAAATGCGCAGCGACGATTGCTGGCTTGGGCTCGCAGCTGCGACGTTGGCTTTTCGGAGAAAGACTACCATGATCTAAGGGCCGAGTATACGCGTTTGTTTGTTGGAACGAAAAGGGTTTTGGCGCCCCCTTGGGAATCGGTGTACTTCAACAAGGAGCGCATGGTGTTCCAGCATCAAACTTTTGAGGTAAGGGCCATGTATGCGAAACATGGTTTAGAGGTTGATCTGATTTCTCGCGAACCCGACGATCATTTGGCTTACGAGCTAATGTTTTTGGGTCATCTGCTCGCGAGAGGAGTTGGTTTCTTTGAACAAGGTGAGTCTGGAAAAATGCGCGAAACTCTCGTAGATGCAGTCTCGTTCACGGTGTGCCACCCTCTTAGTTGGGTGCCGCAATGGCGCGATACGGTGCATCGCCACTCGTCGAACGATTTCTATTGCGGTTATGCCGCGCTAGTGGAGGTTGCCTTGCGCCAAGTGGAGGATGATTTATCCTCGTTGCTGTTGCCTTGATTAGCCGGATAATCATAGCTCGGCCCGAAAGCGCCTCCTCCCTCTGCGCTTTCGGGCCTCTTTTTCGAATGTCGTCCCAGCATGTTGTCTTATCTGATGCCTAGAGTTGTTCGACACCGCAGGCGTTGGCCTCTGCAGTTGGAGGTTGCGCTGAAACGAGGACGTTTGCTTTAGACCGCTTCCACGGTAACGGCGGTGCCGGAGGCGGTGACCATGAGCATGTTGCCCTGGCCGAGCACCTCGTAGTCCATGTCCACTCCAACGATGGCGTGGGCGCCCAGGGCCGCGGCGCGCTGCTGCAGCTCCTCCAAGGCCTGGGTACGGGCCGCCATCAGCTCCTCCTCGTAGCCGGCGGATCTTCCGCCCACGAGGTTGCGGATGCCGGCGCCGAAGTCCTTCAAAAAGTTGATGCCCGTGATGACTTCGCCGAACACGATGCCATAGTAGCCGGTGATGCGGTAGCCCTCCACGGTGGGGGTGGTGGTGACGATCATGGGGGAGTCCTTTCTCGAAGAGGCGCCACGCCGGCGTAAAAGCCACGGGCGCGCTGTGAATCCTGCGCGATCATGATACCTGAAGCGGCCGTGTCTCGGCGAGGATGCGCCGCCGATTGTCCAACCTGTGGGGAGGTTCCCGAAACAGCGCCGTGCGGGCACGGGTGCTGTGCTACCCTGTTGCCCGTGCACATTCCCCGGACGTCATCCGACCCGGAGAGACGAACGCTACGAAAGGAAGCAATCCGTGAGCCAAGCCTGCGATATTTTGGACATCAACCTGGCCGACGAGGGGCAGAAGCGCATTCTGTGGGCCGACCGCGATATGCCGGTGCTCGCCCGCATCCGCGAGCGCTTCGCCGAGGAGCGCCCGCTCGAGGGCGTGCGCATCGGCGCCTGCATGCACGTGACCACCGAGACGGCGAACCTCATGCGCACGCTCGTGGCTTCGGGCGCGGAGGTGACGCTCTGTGCCTCCAATCCGCTGTCCACCCAGGACGACACTGCTGCCTCGCTCGTGCGCGACTACGGCGTGCGCGTGTATGCCATCGCCGGCGAGGACGCGGAAACCTATGAGCGCCACATTGCCGAGGTGGTGGCCACCAACCCGCAGATCATCATGGACGACGGCGCCGATCTGGACACCGCCCTGCACACGAAGTTCCCCGAGAAGCTGGAAGGCGTGATCGGCGGCACCGAGGAGACCACCACCGGCGTGGTGCGCCTTATGGCCATGGCGAAGGACGGCGCGCTACGCTACCCGGTGTTCAACATCAACGACGCCAACACCAAGCACTGCTTCGACAACCACTACGGCACGGGCCAGTCCACCTTGGACGGCATCGTGCGCGCCACGAACCGCCTTCTGTGCGGCCGCACCATGGTAGTGTCCGGTTATGGCTACTGCGGGAGCGGTCTGGCCCAGCGCGCGAAGGGCATGGGTATGGACGTCATCGTCTGCGAGGTCGACCCCCTGAAGGCGCTTGAGGCCCACATGGAGGGCTACCGCGTGATGAAGGCCGAGGATGCCGCCCGCTTCGCCGACGTGTGGGTCACCGTCACCGGCGACTGCAACGTCATCGACGAGCCGGCCTTCAAGAACATGAAGGACGGCGCCATCATCTGCAACTCCGGCCATTTCGACTCCGAGATCAACATGAAATGGCTGCGCGCGAACGCCGTGAAGGTGGAGGAGCTGAAGCCGCTGGTGGAGGAGTACACGCTGCCCGACGGGCGCACCATCACCGTGCTCGCCGAGGGGCGCCTTGTGAACCTCGCCTGCGCCGAGGGGCACCCGGCCTCGGTTATGGACATGAGCTTCGCCAACCAGGCCCTGGCCGCCGAGTACCTGTTCAAGCATGCCTCCGAGCTTGAGGACAAGGTCTACGACGTGCCCGCCGCCATTGACGACGACGTGGCTCGCGTGAAGCTGGAGACGCTCGGCATCGAGATCGACACCCTCACCGAGGAGCAGATCGCCTATATGAACTCTTGGAATTTCTAGAAGCTTCCTAAACTGTCCGGCCGCGGGTCGGCGGAGGGGCACGTGCTCAAGCAATGGCTCGCTTGGTGGAACAGCCCACTGGGCTGTTCCAGTCGCTGCGCAACCTGCGCGCGAGCCCCTCCGCCGACCCGCGGCCTCCCGCACGTATCCTGCTGACGTTTCGGGCTTGAGCGCGAGCCCCTCCGCCGATCCCGGCCTCCCGCCCCTCCACCAAACCTTACGCTTCCCTTACAGGTATGGAGGGGATGTGGCGCAAATGCGGCGAAAAGGAACACTTTGGCCTCGATTGCCCCCATTTCGGCCGTCGTGACCCAACTGGCGCTGCCAACTTGGCTCGAAAGGGCTATACTTCAACCGTTTGTGCAGCCGCGCCCACGCCACTGACCGTGCGGGCGCATGTCATGTCCTAGGAGCCTCAAGGTGTTCGATACCGTAGCATCGCAAGTGTCGGCGTTGTCCTTCGTTGACATCTTCAATTTCTGCGTGTTTCTTACCTTCACTATTTGCTATACCTACCAGCTTTTCTACGTGCTCGTGGTGCTGACGCGCCGGGCACCGAAGAAGATGGCGCGCGCCAACCACCGCTACGCGGTCATGGTGGCGGCGCGCAATGAGGAGACGGTCATCGCCGACCTCATCCACTCCATCAAGGTGCAGAACTATCCCGCCGAGCTCATCGACATCTTCGTCATCGCCGACAACTGCACTGATAACACGGCCGACGTGGCCCGCGAGGCCGGCGCCATCGTGTTCCCCCGCAGCAACGACAAGCTGGTGGGGAAGGGCTATGCGCTCGATTACGGCCTGAAGGCCATCTGGGAGCAGTACGCCGACCGCGACTATGAGGCGTTTTTCGTCTTCGACGCCGACAACGTGCTCGATGTGAACTACTTCCGTGAGATGAACGCCACCTTCGATAACGGCGCGAAGGCCTCCACCTCCTACCGCAACTCCAAGAACTTCGGCAGCAACTGGATCTCCGCTGGCTACGGCGTGTGGTTCCTGCGCGAAGCGAAGTTCTTGAACCAGGCGCGCCTCACGCTGAACACCTCCTGCGCCGTGTCGGGCACGGGCTTCTTCATCGCCGCCGACATCCTGAAGGCCGCCGGCGGCTGGAAGTGGCACCTGCTGACCGAGGACATCGAGTTTTCCGCCGCCTCCATCATCGACGGCGTGCGCATCTCCTACTGCCCGACGGCGGTGCTCTACGACGAGCAGCCCATCACCTTCCGCGATTCGTGGAACCAGCGCTTCCGCTGGGCCAAGGGCTTCTACCAGGTGTTCGCCCACTACGCGGGCGGCCTGGTGAAGGGCACGCTGACCAATCCCGCGGGCTACCGCTTCGCCTGCTACGACATGCTCATGACCATCGCTCCGGGCATGCTGCTCTCCATCATCTCCATTCTGTTCAACACCATTATCATCGTGCTGGCGGCCACGGGCGTCATGTCCACGGGCGTGGCCATCGCGAGCTCGGTGACCTCGGTCGTGTTCTGTCTGTGCAACTACATCGTGTTCATGTTCGTCTTCGGCGTGCTTACCACCTTCGTGGAATGGGACTCCATCCGCACCACCACGGCGAAGAAGATCCGCTACATGTTCACCTTCCCCTTCTTCATGCTCACCTACATCCCCATTGCGCTCATCGCGCTCGTGAAGAAGGCGGCGTGGAAGCCCATCCGCCATTCCATCTCGGTGGACGTCGCCGAGTTCTCCGAGGCCGAGGGCGTTCGTCTCTCCTCGAAATAACTCCTTTCATTTTCTAGCGATGCTTGCTAGAATATAAGGCAGGCTCGAGGGGAGCCACTGGCCAGTGAAATCTCCCCTGAACCGTTTGTTATTTGGGCCGTCTTGCATGACGTGCCCGCCTTGCCTTTCGGCTCGAATCCGCGTACTCGCGGATTCGAGCCATCAGGTTCAGCAAGCAAGCCGCAAAACGAACCCAATCGCAAAGGTCCATTTGCCTGCCTTTCTCCCGTTGCCTAAGGTAGCGAAACGGGCGGGGCGGACCGGGACTACATCAAGCTGCAGTTTGCCGGCGCCGACATCCTCTACGTCCCCGCCCTCCAGCTGGACCTGGTGTCCAAATACATCGGCGGCGGGGACGACCCCGGGCGCAAGCGCCTGTCCAAGCTGGGGGGCACGGAGTGGGAGAAGTCCAAGACCAAGGCCAAAAAGGCCGCCAAGGATATGGCCAAGGGGCTCATCCAGCTCTACGCCCAGCGTCAGCGGCTGGCCGGCCATGCCTTTGCCCCGGACACCCCCTGGCAAAAGGACTTTGAGGCCCTCTTCCCCTATCCAGAGACGGAGGATCAGCTTCGCTGCGCGGCGGAGATCAAGGCCGATATGGAGAAGTCCATCCCCATGGACCGCCTTCTCTGCGGGGACGTGGGGTACGGCAAGACCGAGGTGGCCTTCCGGGCCATTATGAAATGCGTGCTGGAGGGCAAGCAAGCCGCCCTGCTGGTGCCCACCACCGTGCTGGCCCAGCAGCATTACATGACCGCTCTGAAGCGTTTCTCCCATTTTCCCGTGGAGATCGAGATGATCTCCCGGTTCCGCACCGCCGGACAGACCCGGGACATCCTCCGCCGGACAGCGGAGGGAAGCGTGGACCTGCTCATCGGCACCCACAAGCTCCTGGGCAAGGACATCCGGTTCCACGATCTGGGCCTGCTGGTGGTGGACGAGGAGCAGCGGTTCGGGGTGGGCCACAAGGAGAAGCTGAAAAAACTCACCAGCCAGGTGGATGTGCTGACCCTCTCCGCCACCCCCATTCCCCGGACCCTGAACATGGCCCTTTCGGGCCTGCGGGACATGTCCACCCTGGAGCAGCCCCCCACCAACCGCCAGCCCGTCCAAACCTATGTCCTGGAGCACGACTGGGGCCTGGTGGCCGACGCCATTCGCCGGGAGCTGGACCGGGGCGGTCAGGTCTATTACCTCCACAACCGGACCGAGACCATCGACCGCACCGCCGCCAAGCTCCGCGCCCTGCTGGGCGAGTCGGTCCGCATCGCCACCGCCCATGGAAAAATGGACCAGGAGCAGTTGGGAGACATCATGAGCCAGATGACCGACGGGGAGCTGGACATCCTGGTGTGCACCACCATCATCGAGACGGGCATCGACCTGCCCAACGTGAACACCCTTATCATCGAAAATGCCGAGACCTTCGGCCTGGCCCAGCTCCACCAGCTCCGGGGCCGGGTGGGTCGCTCCACCCGCCGGGCCGCCGCCTACCTCACCTATCGACCCAGCAAGGTGCTCACCGAGGACCAGTCCAAGCGGCTGTCCGCCATCCGGGAGTATGCCGCCTTTGGCTCCGGGTTCAAAATCGCCATGCGGGACCTGGAAATCCGGGGGGCGGGCAACCTGCTGGGGCCCGAACAGTCCGGGTTCCTCATGAGCGTGGGGTACGACCTCTACCTGCGCCTGCTGGAGGAGGCGGTGCTGGAGGAGCAGGGCAAGCCCGTGGTACGGGAGACCCTTTGTACTGCGGACTTCGCCGTAGCCGCGGCCATTCCGGAACGGTATATCCCCGCCCCGGAACAGCGGATGGACCTCTACCGCCGCATCGCCCGGGTCCGCACCCAGGAAGAGGGAGACGACATCACCGACGAGCTCATCGACCGCTACGGCGATCCCCCTGTGGGGGTGGCCAACCTCATCGCCATCGCCCTGCTGCGGGCCCGGGCCGCCGCCCTGGGCATCACAGAGTTGGTGCAGAAGGAGGGCAGCCTGCGCTTCTCCCTCCCCCAGCCCGACTTTGCCAAGGTGGCGGCGGTGTGCGGCCTGGAAAAGTACAAGGGCCGCCTCCTCTTTTCCGCCGGCGACAAGCCCTATCTGTCCCTGCGGCTGAAAAAAGGGGACGACGTGCTGAAGCTGGCCGGCATCGTCCTGAGGGATTTTGAGGCCGCCGGCTGAGCTCTCCCAAACACAGACCACCCGCCGGGCGTTTTTGCCCGGCGGGTGGTTTTTCTCCCTGCTCTTTTTCCTGCTCCCCTGCATTTTCCTTGCCTTTTTCCGCCGTCCTGCGTATAATGAAAGCATTCTACCCCTGCCAAACAGAAGGAGAACCGATGCTATGAACAAGAAGAAACTCCGCA
>OLSI01001887.1_pt1 | contig 12725 bp, 6 predicted proteins | sample 1672661 | NCBI WGS metagenome assembly OLSI01 (sample SAMEA3136711, study PRJEB25190) | human gut metagenome | biome: human gut; feature: human-associated habitat; material: faeces | place: Austria | collected 2013 | reverse complement strand
TGCAGTAGTATTTTATAAAAAGAAGAAGGAAAAATCCATGCAGAAGTAATTTCTACAGGTATAGAATTTACTCTTGCAAGGTAGAATTAAAAAATACATTTAACCAACTCAACAAAAGAAATTTTTTCATTATCTTTACTAGAAATGATGTTCAGTACATTATTGTAATATCCAATAGGTATTCCACCATATCCATTTTCTTTAGTAGCTGGAAGTCCATGACCAACATAATAAAAAACATTTAAATCTTCATCATTGCTTTTAGAAAATGCATTCTTAAGCGTATCATTAATACCATTTTTAACTCTTCTTTGCTTTTCCTTACTTTTTAAATCCGCACTATCTGTATCATAAGAATATGTATAAACATCACCATTATTTCTATAATTAGGAATTTTCGTCTTTTTGAATATTTCATTCATTTTTTCACATGTACTTTTTTGATACGAACGTCCCACTATAGTCGCAACTCTTAGCCGACCCTCAGCCCTCACTCTTGTTGGTGCTATAATTATAATAAACATAATTCCGATTATTATTAATACATTTTTCTTCATATTCCATACACTATTCATATTAGTCTCCTTGTAAAATCTCACCATAATGATAAGTACACATGTTGTTTTCCATACAAACCAAATAGCTATACCTATTACTTTTCTGACATTATTACCTACAGCTGCTATAGAACCATCCGGCATAAAGCAGGCTAGCCGTGCGTTTTTGCATGGAGTAGCTGTATCAAAGCATTCACCTGTTTTCAGATCATAAAGATACAAATCATGTTCCATATTTTTTCTAAGTACCTTCGTACCATATGTTGAAATCTTCTTGCGTTGATTTGAGACAAAATGTTCGTCAAACCATTTTTCAGTTCCGCTCGCCAGTTCATACACCCAGGTTTTTTTATCTGTTTCACCTAAAACAAAAGTTCCATCATCTGAAAGATGTACTGTTTCTATGACACCAGGGCATGATATGTCACACTCACGCATTCTCTTATCCAGATTCCACAACTGTATCTTGCGCTTTCCATCTTTTAGCTCATAACTCAATGTTGCCGCATATTTTCCATCTTCTGACACAGAACCATCTTTCAGCAGCGTTGTACCTCGTGTCAGAATATATAGTGTCTCATTTCCGCTTGTGATCGTAAGTCCTCCATCTAAAGCCGAAACTGCTAATAGTCCATTATGCTCTGTCTGCCATATTATGCCAGTCTTTCGGTTCTTTTTCTGATTATTTCTATTCTTAAGGAAAGTAAGATCCTTACCCTCAACTGGATTCTCCCATGCATGTTTTCTCTGCTGATTGTATACCCGACTACAATCCGTTAATGAGAATCTTGTCTCCCGGTTATTGTAGTAAAAATATAGCATATCATCTTTCAAAATCAAAAGACGGAATCTGTTATTAAAAATACCCGCATGTGATTCCTCTGAATTTCTGATTTCCCCAACATACGTCCATTTCTCGTCGTGCCTGAACACATATATCTCCTGATTCATGCCCAATTTCACAGCAAACAGATAATCCCCGATATAAAAAAATCTTCCAAGTTCCTTACCTATAAAATATATGAATGGCTGTTCCTCTGTCTGCAAAGAAAAAATAAAGACCTTGCCCTTTGAATATGCCGCCAGATATTCATTTCCGCTGGAAAATTGCAAATGTGTATACTGTAATGATTCCTTTGATGATTTTCCAATTGATGTATTGTCTAACTTCGCTCCTCTAAGCAAAATTCTTTCTGTTCCAGTATCTTTAACATCAGGAATTTGCAAGCCTCTTAAATCAAGTTCTGAATAATCCGAACATCCACCTGTCACAGTATATGGAAAACAATCCAAAAGATTACTTACAAGAGTTGCAGCATCTTCTCTATCTTTGCCAGCCTCATGCACACTTTTCGCAAGACCTGCCCAGTAGTTTCCTGACAGATTTCTAATATGCTCCATGACAGAAAATGGAATTTTTCTGTTATTCCAGTATTTTTCTATATCTTCCTGCCTGGTAATCCACATAGCTGAAAGAAAATCCCTGTATATCTGATGTGGGAATGCGATAACAGCATCACCTTTGTACAATAAACGGGATTCCGATATCAGATAATCAAACACCAATCCATACCTCAATTCAGGAATATCATAATCCCTGAATTGTTCCTGCAAAGGAAGTAGCTTCTTTTTTTTAATCACATTTGATTGTATCATTTCCTGCAGAAGTGACCGAAACTCTGCGTTTTCCTTATTCAGCCTATATGTCACTTCATAAGCATATGCCACCGCCGGAAGAATATCAAATATAGATAGATATGCTATTTGTACTTTCTGTCCATCAATAGCACTCCTCTGAAATAACACCGCAATCTGTGCCACATAATAATCATATAACAGATCTGTTGCATTTTTAATTGGAAGAATCCAATCAAGGCTCTCCTCATGCTCATACTGCTTAATAATTGGACTGATTTGTTGATACATTGTAACCATCATCGGATTAGTCAACAAGTGACGCAGTGTCACAGCATCTCTTATCCCACTCCATTCCTCCTGTGAAAACACAGACATAATCTGCTCATCACTTAAAGGTGTCAGTCTGCATATACTGTAGTCTGCCATGCTGTATCGTACTGTGAAATCAGATCTCGAAGAAACCACCACCTGAATGCCTTTGAATAAATTCAATGCCTTTATCTCATTAATAAACTGCCGTTCCTGTCCAGCATTGATTTCATTCATTCCGTCAATCAACAGTGTAAGGCTCGGTGAAGAATATCTGATTCCTGTGTATTTTTCAAAAGACTCCTCACTACCATCAAACAGCACTCTTGCGCAATATGATTTAATACTGCTACCAATCGCAACAAGTCTTTCCAGCGGAATATAAAGGACTGGTTCATTACTTTCTTTGCATATTTTTAGTAGCATGGTAGATTTTCCCATACCTCCATCTGCCAGGATAATTCGATGCGGTGTCTCTGTATTCCATGCAATTTTTAATATATCACCAAGATTATTCCCCTCTTCATCCAATTTCGGGATAAGTTCATCAATAATATGGATTCTTGATACAAATTCCTTATTTGCCTGCTTTGCTTTAACGGCTTCACGGGGCAGTCCCTCATCTCCCGGAAGCCTTAACTGAAAAGGATACTGTTCTTCCTTTGTTCCATCATGCCAGAGTACCGGATACTTTGCCCAGCCCTCTGGAAACCATGAATATGCTGTGACATTTCCCGTATTTGTCTGCTCATCAAATTCACCAATCAAAACTGTCGCATTTGTATTCTCCTCCATGCGCAGTTCTCCTGCCTGAAGCATGTCAAGATACCCAATAGGCTGCACCATATGATCATGTTCATGCCCAGCCAACCATAAGCGGACACCATTCCGATACAAAAGTTCGCTGACATATTTCTTTTCTCCCTGAAGCAGGGAGGTAATTGGATAATGAGATAACAGTACTGTCGGCTTATTTGGATTCAGTTCTTTCAGCGCATTCTGTAGAAGCTTCGTCCCAATAATCAAATCAATCGCTTCCTGACCTTGTGTATATGTAAATGTCGAATCAATATGCAGAACGTTAAAATCTTCTGTCTCAATATTAAAATGAGGCTTTAATGGATTCGTATATTTTGCAACACGATCAACCGCATATATTCTGGAAAGGAAATCTCGGAATTCTTCCTGTCCGGCATATACAGCTTTCAAATCAGCATCGTCAACTTTACCATATTTCGGGTCATAATATCCGTTTCGTTGAAAACAGATTTTTTTAATTGCTTCATCACGACCTGCCATATTTCTGTCTACATCATGATTACCAGCAACTATAAAAAGCCTGTCAGTCGTTATACCAACTACTGTGCAAAGATCTATCAGATACTGTGCTGCTTCATCTGAAAAATTATTTGGACTGGCATTTGCAGTTCTGATGTCCCCAGTACAGAAGATATAATCACATCGGATATTGTTTTTTCTGAGATACTTCGGTAATTCTTCTCTCATTGAGACTGTACTCATGTCATCGTTATTAAAATGTAAATCTGATATATGTAACCATCTAATCATACTCTACTTCCAAACCTCTTTAATCTGTTCTATCAATCCAGATTCATCTACTTTCTCAGTCAGACAGTCAACATACTGTTTTCTTCCGGTAATCAGATACCGATACCATCCATATAAACAGCATTTATAACTGTCATCCAACGCATAAAGATTAGAATATTTCCCAACATAATTGTTTCCAGCATCCCATTCTTCGATATATACCGGATACAAAGAAGCTCTCTCTTCATCCGAAATAATCCTTGCATAGCCATTCCCATCAATAACAAGTCTGTTATGATGTCTGTCATCCGCATTTCTCATCAGAACTTCAATTTCAAATTTCGTAAACAAATGCTCCGGAGTTCCACCTCTTCTTATACTGACTTCAAAATACTGATGATAATCCTCAATTCCGTCAAGTCCTGCCTTGCTCAGATAATCCTCAAATATCCTGTTAATATTTTCCAAAATTGTTATAGCCTGCTTACGGTCATGCACAACAGCACACTCCCGCAAATCATCAGATGAAATTTCTTTAATAAAACCATCATGGCATATGAATCTATGTTCATTGTTTATCAATTCAAACAAACTACCTGTAAATGACCGGGTAAACTCAAAAAAGAAATCTATAGGTTCTGTCTGAACATCACCAGACACGAAAAAAGCATCAGAAAAATTCCACTCTGTGTAATTTTCTTTTATATATGCATGTTTTTTAACAATCAGCTTTTCCTCTACATCCGATTCTTTAACAATCTCCGCATCACTCACTTCCTCCTCATCATAATCAGACACCTCAAAAGGATTTTTATTAAACAATGAACTGCTTAATATCCTGTTATCTAATTCTTCCTTTGACAAATCTGCATATCTTTCATCATGTGCTATTCTCTCATTTATTACCAGATACATTTTCATCAAATACTCTGTATAGTTTCTAAATTCATCATTGGATGCCATACTGTGACGTCCATCATAAGTACCGGAGATCCCATTATAAGGTCCATTTTTCAAGGCAAACAGGAACACTCCTTTCAGATATCTTTTCAAAACATGATACCCTTCCGGCAGTTGTTCTCCCGAATCGTAATCATATACTCCATACTGAGCACAGGAAGCATCAGCATAGTGTCCCGGCGTATCCTCAACTAAATATTCATAATCTATGCAATCATATTCCCCAATAATCGATGGCAAATTCTGTAAATCAAGTCGAAAATAACTCCACCTATAGTCTTCTGTAAAGCTTTCATAATATAAAGCCTTTGGTTTTACGAGATAACATATACCCATTGTATCGTAAAGATAGATGCAGCTCTCCTCCGGTGCTCTTCTGGCATATTCAAAATCTGTTCCACCACGATCCGACAACAGCATATGATTATATGCCGGTGTGCTACCGACAATATTCAAAACATTAATAATTGCATCAACCTCTCTCCATACAGAAGAACCCGGCACATTTTTCCCAAACAACTGCTTTGTCAGAAACTTCCAGTCACTGTTTTGTGATTTATCAAAATCGCCTGCTATCTCACGCCAGAGCAAAAGTCTTTTTGTAAATTCATAGATATCTGGCCTTAAATCCGGATTGTTTTCTGTCGCATCTTTCAACAGTTCATCAATTTCAGCTAAATGTTCTTCCTTAAATCTGGACACATACCGCAGACTATGACTCTGATCCAGATAGTCATACACTCCGTCAAACCCCTTTTCATCTCCGCTCAGAAACATCCATAATGTTTTCGCAAGAGAAAATACATCTGCTTTGCTTGCATCTGCCAGTTTCGGATTCCTCTTCATCTCCGGTGCAATCGTAAATATAGCCCCCAATCCTCTATCCGACTTTGTGAAATCATCATTATCCGGGAAATCCACCAGTCCAAAATCGCCAAATGCATATCTTCCGTCATAATAATAAATATTGCTTGGCTTAATATCCCTGTGATGTATTCTTTTGTCATGCAATTTACAGAGTGTTTCACACATCTGCAATACCCCATCTATGATTTCATTCAGAGACTTTCCATTTACAAAATCCATTATAGACTGTGCAATCGGCATCGTATACCAGTAATCCTCAATAGAATAATCGATTACCGGAATAATCCCCGGTATCATAGCAGCATTATCACTAGCAATCATAATCTCACTGACAAATCTGGACTTCTTCTCTTCACTTCTATTATTGCTACGAAGCTCTTTTAATGCATATTTGCTCCCTGACTCGTTATCCTCCACAATATAAACATCAGCATTTCCACCTTCTCCTAATTTACTAATTTCTTTATATAATAAAGTCCATTTTTTTGTTTTAAACTTGCTCATAAGACTTTCTCCCTGATACAAATTCTCTGACATCTATATATATCATAGCATAAAATTTCTCCATTTACTCTTTCACTGGAATTTATTTTTTCAAATTAGGAAAATAATACTATATACCAAAGAAAAGTAGAGCTAACATCACTTCTCAAAAGCTACTTGCTTATGTTATTTTCCAATTTATAAAATTTTCAGGAACCTTTTACTGATTAATCATTTTATTTATCCGTTGATTAGGCGGTCAGACCTCGACAGATTCTTTAGTATTGGCTTGAGACACCTTTACTATTGTAGCATAGGAGGCTTTATTATACATTCTACAACGTCACTACTACACTATTCTCCCCAGCATAGCTGGGGGATTAGCTCTTTCATTTATTGTGTATGTATCTCCTGAATTTCTGCAACTCCAGGTACCTGCAATAGCTCAAAAAACTCATTAATTTCCCTATGCGACTGTCGTGGAAATCTTAACTTAGCTCGATAACTACAGTATGTAAACATCAAATACTTTTTAGCTCTTGATATAGCAACGAAAAATGCACACCGGTCCTCATCTGGTTGGGATTTAAAACTCCAGAACGCACCATCTTCTAATCCCACAAAATAAACCGCTGAATATTCCAATCCTTTACTTTTATGAATTGTCATAATAGGAATCGAGTTTTTCCCACAAAAACTCTCTAGTGCTAGAGTCCAATCGTATGATGCTCTCTGCAATTCATCTTCTAAATATATCTCGAATTTTTCTACTAATTTGTCAAAATAATCTCCCTGTTGATATGCAGGAAAATGTGCTTTAATTGCTGTCATGCCAAAAAGATTTATAATTTCATTTATAACAGATTTTAACTCGACTTCATCCCTATCTGACTCCATCAAAACTTGCACATCATTAAGCTTTTTACTAAGTTTCTCCTGATATTCATAATAAACCTTGTCCTGTTGTGTATTGTCTGCACCCGAAAATTCTTCAAAAGTATTTTTAACATACTCCCATTCATTTGGTCTTTTTCTGTCGAGAGCAAGAAGCATAAAACGAATCAGTAAATCAATAATTGGCTCTTTTATCAAATCTTGATATTCATTTTCTATTCTAGCCCGGATTTCCGCACTACCTAATTCGGCAATAATCGTCTCTGCGTAATTTTGTGGTAATTGTTTACACAGAATACATATATCATTTATCTGGACTCCTTCAGAAATTCTCCCCATTATATCTTCACAAATTATTTTAGCCTCATCTTGCTCAGAGTGAGTTATTAATAACTTAATTTTACCGTCATCTGGTTGCCACTTATCTGACGGCTTTACTTCTATTGTCTTTTCATTCAGCGAATCATACATCTGTTTTTGTAGCATCACCAATCTAGGTGCCGACCTATGATTCATAATAAGCTGTGTTTGCTGTGATAGAAAGTCAGCTTTAAAATCTGTAAAGACGCTCTTTAATGCCCCTGCCCATAACATTATTCTCTGCTTATTGTCTCCTACTGCTGTAATTACCGCCCTAGAATCTTTAAAACATGTTTTTACCAATCTATACTGCAAATTTGTCGTATCTTGGAATTCATCTAAAAAAACATGAGTATATGTACACTGTAATGCTCTTTTGATTTTGGGATTACTTCTAACAATATATTCCGACAAAATACATATCATTTTAAAATCAAGCGTAGCTCTGTTTCCATCGAATCCTTTAATTAAAAGTTTCCAAACTTTTTCGCCTAAATTTTCTTGTTTTATTGGAAAACGAACGTTTAAAAGTGTCTGCTCATAAAATTTTCTCAGTTCCCCTTTCTTCAAATTGTGCGGATTATTATATCCAGCTTTTTTAAATGCCGCATCTATTATTTCTGTATTATTAACCTCATAATCTTTATCAGGTTGCCAATCTATTGGTAACGCCAAACGAAAACGATCCAATAATCTCTTTGAAAATGCATCGTATGTCATTGATGAAAATCTACATTTAATCTCATTACCATGCCTTTTGCAAACCCGTTGTTTTAGGTTCTCTGCCGCATCCGTTTTAAAACTTATTGCAAGTATCTTTTGAGGATTCTGGCAAATATCTGTCTGAAATAAATACCCTGCTTTTTGAGCTAATAATTCTGTTTTCCCAGCTCCCGGACCTGCAACAACCAAAATATTCTTTTTACATTTTACCGCAAAATTTGCATTATCCTCCAATACTATATTATCGCTTGGTATCCATTCTTCTACCCTAACCTTTTTCACATTGCTCCTCCATAATTTATTTCGTATTTAATAGTCTTTCAGCCGCTCTTATCAACCGTTCAATTTCTGACGGTATATTAAGCAACAAATCACGTTCATCCATCTTTGAAAGAGCTAATATATGAGTAGATGGCTTTCCTCTATTCAAGAAGAAGTAATTGTACCATACCATTAATTTTTTCTGTTCTTCATTATATGTACTGCCATCTCCTCCTTCTTTTTTTAAAGTGTTTCTAATATCCTCCTGTATGCGTTCTTCGTATTCATCCGGTTTCTCTTCAATTCCTTCGATATCAATGATCTTTTTTTGCTCCTTTTTTCCTTCCTTTTCTATCATCAACCTTGGACCTTCTTTTTCTTCCAATAATCCTTTGTATTTCTCGCCAAAATTTTCTAGCATCAAGAAATCTATGTCTAATGGAGCCGAGAAAAACACATTGAAATTTTCTAAATACTTTATCCACAATTGCATTGATTTTTCTTTATGGACGTCCCACTCATTCATTCTTTCCAATTCTGTATCTGTCATCACTTTACCCGATTGTAGTTTCACAAGTTCCTCCTTTGGATAACCATAAACTGCGCATTTAATTCTTGTATTTTGGTTGTAACATTTTGTTTTGTTACATCACTCCAATTTATACTACTCATAATCTGGTGCATCATTGTTCCAGACACATTTTTTAATTGCTTCGCTGGTTCTCGAACAGCAGGAATGTAAACTACTCGAATACGATCTAAATCTCTTCTTTGTGCATCAATAATATCTTCTTCTGTAAATTCTTGTTTCTCCGAACAAGTAATATACACTACTTTACTGTCAATTGCGCCTTCTAAAGTCGTGCTATTTTCCCATGTTGCAATTAATCTAATTCTTAAATAAGGCGTTCCACCTTGCGAATCAACAACTAAACTTTCAAAAAACTGAGGAACTGCATATTCTTCTCCATCTTCACTTTCTAATTCTTCAAAAGTGAATACAACCTCTATATACATTTCCTGTTGTAATAATTCTTCTGGTTTAATATCTTTTGGCAAATGGAAATCACTACGTTTCAAAATACGTTCATTAGTATTTTCAGAAAAAATACAATTCAATGCACATAGTGCAGCCGTCTTTCCTGCGCTGTTATTCCCGATGAATGCCACTAAATCCTCTATCAAAATTACCTGTTCACCATCCCCAAAACATCTGTAATTATGCAATTTAATCTTTGAAAGTTTCAAAAGAACACCTCCTATAAAATGTCAATTTTCTATATTACTCATTACATCACTTTACAACTTTTTCATAAAAAACGTCGTACAGGGCTTCTGTTAATATACTCACGAACATCCTCTTCTTTCTTATCAAGGAAAATATTTAATAGTCATTTCCTATATCAAATGTTTATTAACCATAATTTTCTCTTCCATTCCATTATCGTATCTATATACCATCTTTTTTCGAATAAATATCGGATTCGCATCATGTATAACACTATAATGATTCGGACAAACAATCATTTGATTATTCGCATCATTATTCAAACTATTAACAAAATAATCAATATGATGTGCCTCCGCTATGTGCGAACCATATTTCTCACCGGTTATCTGACCGCATATTTGGCAACGGTATCCATATAACAGTTTCAGATTTTCTCCTATTTTTCTGTTCAATTTACGAATCTTGACGATTTGTAATCTCTTTTCCATACCACTATTTTCATCTTTAAGTTCATATTCTATTTCATTCTCTACAGAACGTTCCCGCATTCCTTGAATTGCTTTTTTCATAACCTGAAAATCGTCCTGTGCAATTGGTTCGAGCAAAAAAGTATCCTCATATTCTGTCGTATAAATTACAAGATATTCTTTTAATCCTTCCGGCACTTTTATATAACTTCTGTCTTTTGAATCTCTGTTTTCACGAATTGTCTGTATATAAGTCATACTTTTGAAAAAATATTGCTGCAACGCCTGTGCTAATTCGCCATTTCTTGTATATCTGATTTGATATGCATCTTTTTTTCTCTTTTCTACCGAATTATTTACATTAACTATCTTCGCATCATACGTTTTTCCATTCATAAAAAAATGAATAATTTTAGATTCTCCACGCTGCAAAAAATTTTCCATATTGCGTAAAAAGATTACTTGGTTATCTAATGGCAATGTGAATCCTTCCATTAATGTAGACCAATCTATCTCCTTCTTATATACATAATTTTCTGTTTCCATACCCATCTCTCCATCACTGCAAAGGAGCTGTCATTTGTTCTTTATATCGTCTCTGATAATAATCCATTACCCTATATTCAATTACATCTTTCATCTGTTCTGCTAATACTGAATTCTTTATGATTTCTTTCATCTCATCCCTCAATGCCAACGTTGAATCTTCCTTTTTCACAAAGAATCCTTTTCCCGATTTCACTAAAAAGTTCACTGGCATCTTAATAATCCTTTTAATATGATCTTTATCCGAAATTCCGTAATACTTCTCATATGTAATCTCTGTGTCCAGATCTTTCCAATTTGTTCCTGTAGAAAAGAATTCTTTCCAGCTTGCCAAAAGTTCTATTTCGGTTACTTCCATTCTTACGTCACCATGATTATAGAAAGCCATCAGTACTGGCATTTTGTATACCTTGGTCATATTGGTGTTTTCCAGCAGTTTTACAAATTCTTTTCCAATTGTCCGACAGAAACTTTTTTGTTCTTCTGTAAGTTCATTTAATTCATTCAGATATTCCAGATACTTTTTAAATGGATTTTCGCTTGAACGTGTAATTGCCTTCTGATAAATGTCATCGTCCATATATGTAAATAAGTCCATTCTGGATGGCTGTCTGCCAAGTAATTCTTTTATTCTGAAATATTCTTTTTTTATCTGATCTTTAAGTGATTGTTGTTTCTTGTCCATTTCTGCAAACAGATCAATTAGTTTCATATCAAAGTCAACGAAACAATCATCCGGATAATCCGTTTTATCTGCTGGAGAATAGTTTTGTTTCTCCTCTTTATTTTTTCCTGTCAGTAAGTATCTGACTCTTCCTGCTTTTTCGTAATTGCCAATGAAGTCCAGAACATTGAGATATTCTTTTCCTTTACTTCTCCGCAATCATCTTCCAAGTTGCTGTAAAAATACAATCGGAGATTCTGTTGGACGAAGGAACATTACCATGTCTACAGATGGAATATCTACGCCTTCATTAAACATATCTACTGAAAAGATTACTTTGATTTTTCCTCTTTCCAGTTTCTCAATTGCTTCTGTTCTATCCATAGAAAATTCTCCGTCAGCATTGCTATAAACTGCTGCCGATGGTATTCCTCTACTATTGAATTCCTTTGCCATTTCCTCTGCGTGTTTTCTGGAACAGCAAAATCCTAATGCCTGTTTTGAACCATATTTACAGTAGTATTTGTAAATCAAATCATGTCTGTAAAGATTTCCTATGTAAGTTTTATTTAGTTCCTCTTCTACATATTTTCCTCTGACCACATGCAGTTTTGTATAATCCGTCTCGTCGTAAATTCCATAATAGTGAAATGGAACCAGCATTCCTTTATTGATGCCATCTTTTAATGAAATCTCATACGGCACGTTATAATCGCAAATCTCATACATATTTTTACCATCCATTCTCTCAGGTGTTGCCGTCAATCCGAGGAGAAATTGAGGTTTGAAATATTCTACAATTTTTCTGTACTGGTCATTGACTGCATGATGAAATTCATCAATCACCACGTAATCGAAGTAATCCGAAGCAAAATATTGTTCATTTAAGTATTCCGATTTCCCAAGGCTTGCTACCGAGGCAAATATAAGCGGTTTATCTGTGCATTTTTCAGCTCCCATAAAAAATCCATAGTCTTTGGAATTCCTTACATTCTGAAAAGAAACTGCTGCCTGTTTCAGAATCTCTTCCCTATGTGCAACAAACAACACTTTCTCATATTTTTTTGAATCAAAAGCAGCCAAAAATGTTTTCCCGATGCCCGTTGCAGCCTGAATGAGTGCTTTCTGTGCTCCTTCTGCTCTTGTATCTTCCAATGCGCACAATGCCTCGATCTGTGCTCCTCTTGGTTCATATAAAGGTTTTATTTTCGTAT
>OLSI01001883.1_pt1 | contig 12751 bp, 9 predicted proteins | sample 1672661 | NCBI WGS metagenome assembly OLSI01 (sample SAMEA3136711, study PRJEB25190) | human gut metagenome | biome: human gut; feature: human-associated habitat; material: faeces | place: Austria | collected 2013 | reverse complement strand
CGGTATCCCGCCAGATTTCAGATGCTCTGGTAACTAAGTTGCCGAGTAGTTCACTTTTTCATTTTTCAGACATATTACAGTATGAACGTACATACACTTCATGTATAAACGAAATATACGATAAGGAAGGGAGTTACTTAATTATGGCAGATAAAATCATTGAAAACAATCAGGTATCGGTTATGGGACGGATCGCAACGGGATTTACCTTCAGTCATCAGGTCTTTGGAGAAGGCTTTTATATGATGGATATCCTGGTAAAACGTCTCAGCGATTCAGAGGACAGGATTCCGGTCATGGTATCTGAACGCCTGATAGATATTACACAGGATTACGTGGGAGAATATATTGAGATCCACGGACAGTTCCGGTCCTATAACCGTCATGAGGAAAAAAGAAACAGGCTTGTGCTTTCTGTTTTTGCAAGGGAAGTGAAGTTTGTGGGGGAGGAAGATGATTCCATGCCTGTGAACCAGATCTTTCTGGACGGCTATATCTGCAAACCTCCTGTATACAGAAAAACACCTCTTGGAAGAGAAATCGCTGATCTTCTGATGGCAGTCAATCGCCCTTATGGAAAATCTGATTACATACCTTGCATATGCTGGGGAAGAAATGCCAGATATGCGTCTGCTTTTGAGGTGGGCGGCCATGTACTGATCTGGGGCAGAATACAGAGCAGGGAATATATGAAGCGGATCAATGAAAATGAGACAGAAAAAAGGATAGCCTATGAAGTTTCGGTTAGCAAATTGGAATATGTTGAGTAACATTGGAAATGTTATGGAATATTGCTGAGAACATTAAGGTACTACTTGCATTTCCGGCCAATCTGCGGTAATATAAAAAAAATTATTAAAAATGGGGAATTACCGGTTTCACTAACAGTAAGAGGAAGAATCATGGAAAGAGAAATAACAGAGGTTTATTGCGGGAACGGGAAAGGAAAGACAACACTGGCTCTTGGTCAGGGACTGCGTTTTGCCGCACAGGGAAAGAGTGTGATCATCATACAGTTTCTTAAGGGCAGGGAACGTAGAGAACTGGATTTTCTTGAGGAATTGGATAATCTTGATTTTAAGATTTTCCGTTTCGAAAAAATGGACACCTGCTATAATGACCTGAGCGAGCAGGAGAAGGCTGAGGAGAGGACGAACATTCTCAATGGTCTTAACTTTGCACGGAAGGTAATTGCTACCGGCGAGTGTGATTTTCTGCTGCTGGATGAGATCCTCGGGCTTATGGATAAAGGAATCGCTCCAGTTGAGACGATCATCGATATGCTTAAGCAGAAGGATGAAAGTATGCATATAATTATGACCGGACGCTGGTTTCCGGACGCTCTGAAGCCTTATGTGGACAGTATTACCACAATAACAACAGAGCTGACCGGCCAGGAACGGGAATAAGCAATATTTCACAGAAGAAAGAAGGAGGAAGACAAATGGCAATTTTTAAAGGGGCAGGCGTTGCAATCGTAACACCTATGCATGAAGACGGTAAGGTAAATTATGAGAAGCTTGAGGAGATTCTTGAGGATCAGATCGCGAACAGCACAGACGCCATCGTTATCTGCGGAACCACAGGAGAATCTTCTACTCTGACACACGGAGAGCACCTTCAGACGATCAAGTTCACTATCGATAAGGTTAACAAACGTGTGCCTGTAATCGCAGGAACAGGTTCCAATTGTACAGAGACAGCGATCATGATGTCCAAGGAAGCTGCTTCCTATGGCGCAGATGCTCTTCTTATCGTAACACCTTACTATAACAAGGCTACACAGAAGGGGCTTATCGCTCATTACACAGCAATTGCCAATGCAGTTCCGGAAACTCCGCTCATTATGTACAATGTACCGAGCCGTACAGGCTGCAATATCCAGCCGGCTACAGCAGCTTACCTTGCCAAGAATGTGAAGAACATTGTCGGAATCAAGGAAGCTACAGGAGATCTTTCCCAGATCGCCAAGATGATGTCTCTGGCTGACGGACAGCTTGAGCTTTACTCCGGAAATGATGACCAGATTCTCCCGATTCTTTCTCTGGGTGGACTTGGAGTAATCTCCGTACTGTCCAACGTTGCACCGAAGTATACACATGATATGGTTATGAAATATTTCGACGGTGATACAAAGGGTGCAGCTGAGGATCAGCTGAAGGCTATTCCGCTGATCAATGCTCTGTTCAGTGAGGTTAACCCGATCCCTGTTAAGACAGCTATGAATCTTATGGGAATGAATGTAGGACCACTTCGTATGCCACTTTGTGATATGGAAGACAACACAAAGGCAGCTCTTGCAAAAGAAATCGAGAAATTCGGTCTTAAGCTTGCTGAATAATCTGACTGTAAGCGGAAGGTAAAGGAGAAACATACTATGGTAAAAATTATCATGCACGGCTGCAACGGACATATGGGTCAGGTGATCAGCGACATCGTGGAGAAAGATCCGGATGCTGAGATCGTGGCAGGTATCGACATTGCAGACCAGGGAAAAAACAGCTATCCGGTATTTACCGATATTGACGCATGTCAGACAGAAGCAGATGCCATCATCGACTTCTCTTCTGCAAAAGCAACAGATAAGCTTCTTGAGTACAGCGCAGCACGTCAGATTCCGGTTGTTCTCTGCAGCACAGGCTTAAGCGAGGAGCAGCTAGCAAAGGTGGAGGAAACATCCAGGAAGGTTGCAGTGCTGAAATCTGCGAATATGTCTCTTGGTATCAACACACTTCTGAAACTGGTCCAGGATGCTGCCAGAGTTCTTGCAGCAGCAGGATTTGATATGGAGATCGTTGAGAAGCATCACCGTCTGAAGGTTGACGCACCGAGCGGTACAGCTCTTGCGCTGGCTGACAGTCTGAACGAGGCGATGGATAACAAGTATCACTATGTATATGACCGCAGCCAGAAACGTGAAAAACGTGACGATAAGGAGATCGGAATCTCTGCAGTCCGCGGCGGTACGATCGTAGGTGAGCATGAGGTGATCTTTGCAGGACAGGACGAGGTAATTGAGTTCAAGCACACAGCTTATTCCAAGGCTATTTTTGGAAAAGGTGCTGTGGAAGCAGCGAAATTCATTGCAGGCAAACCGGCAGGACGTTACGATATGAGTGACGTGATCGGCTGATCCAGCTGATAATATATGGATGTGGGGAACACGTCATTACATAGGACCGGGGTTCGCAGAAGCGGAGCCCGGTTTTTTGAAAAAGAGGTGAAAAATGGTCACCATTAAAGAAATAGCGAAACGTTGTAATGTTTCTATTGCCACAGTGTCCAATATTATAAACGGAAAGCCTAATGTGGGCAGAGAAACCAGGGAAAAAGTACTTAAGACAATAGAAGAGCTGAACTACACACCCAATTATATTGCGAAAAACCTTAAAACAAGGCGATCAAAAACGATCGGTGTTGTTGTGGAGGACATCACGGCATTCTGTGCACCGAATATTGTAGACGGAATCACGAAATGCTGCGAGGAAAAGGGCTATCATATTCTGCTGACGAATCTCCGGCTTTATCGGAAATTCGGTGAAAGCTATTATGAAAACGAGAAGTTTTTTCCGATGATCCAGAAAGAAATAAAGGAGCTTATTGCGAAGCAGGTGGATGGTATTGTCTATGTGACCACACATGAGAGAGTGCTTAAGTGCCTTCCGGAAGAACTGAACGTTCCGGCAGTTATGGCTTATGGCTATACAAGATCTCCGAAATATCCATCGATCGTGGTAGATGACCGGAAAGGTGCGGCAGAGGTGATCCGGTATCTGTTTTCCATGGGGCACAGAAGAATTGGAACTGTCAGCGGACCGGTCAGGAGTATTCATACCAGAGAACGTCTGCTGGGAGTGCAGGACATATTTACAGAGCAGGGAATCCCTTTTGAAAAAAAATGCGTGGTTGAAGGTGACTGGAGGCGTGGGAGTGGATACCGTGGGACGGATTCTCTTCTGGAACAGAAGGTTACGGCAATCTTCTGCATGAGTGATATTATGGCAGGCGGTGTTTATGACAGACTGGGCGAACTGGGCCTGATCCCGGGAAAGGATATCTCCGTTGCCGGTTTTGATGACCGGGAGCTTTCTACATATTATAAACCGCCACTTACGACCACAGCACTGCCGCTTTTTGAGATTGGATATACAGCCTGTGAACATGCGATCCGGAAGATCGAAGGCAGTGACTGCGGGGAGGAGCCGGAAGAGCTTCTTGAGATAGCCAGGAGCTGCAGTCTGACAGTGCGTGACTCAGTGAAGGATATTCGGATTCGGTGATGGGGAGTAAGTTTTGTACAAAAAAAGATAGCTGAATTTGTAAGAAATTTATAAAGTTAAACGTTTTATTAATGAGATATTGACGGTGAAATTTAAACGTGGTATAAGAAAGATAACGAAATAAATAAGACATTACGGAAAAGCAGAGATTGTTTTTCCGTAAATATTTACCCTTTAAATTAAACGTTTAACTAAAGAAAGTAAGCTATCTGCGAAGCAGAAAAAAAATAATAATAAGAAGAGGGTGTTTACCTGATTTAGTTAAACTGCGAAACAGTTATTTGTTTATGCAGGAGGAAAAAAATATGGGAAAAGCAGCAAATTCAAGTATTGATCTGAAAAACATCCACATCACAGACAGTTTCTGGAACAAATACGTACATCTGGTAAAGGATGTGATCATTCCATACCAGTGGGACATTTTAAATGACCGTCTGGAGGACGTGGAGACCAGTCACTGTATTGAGAACTTCAAAATTGCAGCAGGAGAAAGCGAAGGCGAATTCCAGGGAGCCGTTTTTCAGGATACGGATGTTGCCAAATGGCTGGAAGCGGTTGGTTTTGCGCTGAGCTGGGAGCGGGATGAGAAGCTGGAAGCACTTGCAGACGAGACAATCGACCTGATCGGACGGGCACAGCAGCCGGACGGATACCTGAACACTTATTTTACGATCAAGGAACCGGGACTTCGCTGGACGAATCTTATGGAAGGTCATGAGCTTTATACAGCCGGGCATATGATCGAGGCTGCAGTGGCATACTACGAAGCAACCGGAAAGAAGAAATTTCTGGATATCGTCTCCAGATTTGCTGATCTGATCTGTGACACCTTCGGAGCAGAGGAGGGCAAGATTCACGGTTATCCGGGGCATCAGGAAATCGAGCTTGCACTTGTGAAGCTTTATCGCGTAACGGGAACACGTAAATATCTGGAGCTTGCGAAATATTTCATTGATGCCCGCGGCGAGGGTGAAAACTATTTTCTGAATGAAGAAAAGAAACCTGCATTTAAGCGGATCTTCCCGGATTTTCATGATTATAACCCGGCGTATTCCCAGTCACATCAGCCTGTAAGAAAGCAGAAAACAGCAGAAGGTCATGCGGTTCGTGCCAATTATATGTATTCTGCAATGGCAGATCTGGCCTGCGAATATGAGGATGACAGACTGAAAGCGGCATGTGAGAACCTGTGGGACAATATGGTGCACAAAAGAATGTATATTACAGGAAGTGTCGGTTCATCCGGAATCCTGGAGCGTTTTACAACGGATTATGATCTGCCCAATGCCAGCAACTATTCAGAAACCTGTGCATCGATCGCACTTGCCATGTTCGGAAAGAGAATGGCAGATATGGAAAAAGATGCTTCTTATATGGATGCAGTGGAGAGGGCTTTGTACAATACGGTTCTTTCCGGAATCGCCATGGATGGAAAAAGCTTTTTCTACGTAAATCCACTGGAGGTATGGCCTGCAAACTGTATTCCGAGGACTTCCATGGAGCATGTGAAGCCTGTAAGACAGAAATGGTTTGGGGTTGCCTGCTGTCCTCCGAACATTACAAGAACCCTGGCATCACTTGGACAATATGTTTATTTCCAGGAAAAAGATCAGATTTATGTAAACTTATATATTGCAAATGAGACAGAGGTTCAGATCGGCGGAAATCCATTTAAGATCACTCTGGAAGGTAATTTCCCATGGGAAAATAATCTGCGGTTCACAGTGGATGGAGAGAGTGAATCCGAGGGTATGATCGCATTTCGTGTGCCATCCTATGCGAAAAATTTTTGTATTTTACATAACGGCCAGAAGGTTGAGATAAAAACGGAAAAAGGTTATGCGAAGATTGCCGGAAAATTTTCTCATGAGATTTTTGAGATCAGCTTTGAGGCACCGGCAGTATTTGTACATGCAAATCCGCAGGTAAGAGCGGACGCAGCAAAAACTGCTGTAGTAAAAGGTCCTCTTGTGTATTGCCTTGAGGAAGCTGACAATGGAGATGACCTTTCTGCACTCCTGATCGATACAGCACAGACACCGGAGGAGATTTATGACGACCAGCTTCTGGGAGGCTGCAGCGTGGTTCATATTTCCGGAAGAAAAATTTCCGGTGAGGGATGGAATGAGCATGTTCTGTATCAGGAAAAGCCGGTCAGCCTTGAAGATGTGAAGCTGACGCTGGTGCCATATTGCTACTGGGGCAACCGCAAGGCAGGGGAGATGCTTGTGTGGATGAAGGAGAGCCTGTAAAAAAATTTTGCTGTTTTTTCATAAGTGATTTTTTCCAGCTTTTTCCGGGATAGAACACCGGAAAAAAGGCCATATTATGAGTACAGAATTTTTTAAAAAAGGAGAAGATCACATGAAAAAATGGAAAGCGATATTTTTCGGAACCCTGTTGACGCTGTCCTTATGTACATTTACAGCCTGCGGTACAGATGTAAACAATGCCGATGAGACGGTGGATGAGAAGGAAAATAATGCAGCAGATAGCAAGAATGATGCTGCGGCTCAGGATGAGATCACAGAGAATGAAGCAGACAACGACGGTGTGATGGATAACGGAGATATTGTGGAGGATTCCGGAACAGACAACAATGAGATGGCCGGAGGAAATGCCACGGTAACACCAGGTGGAAATGCCGCGACAGTGACTCCGGGTACAGGTGATGCCAACGGAAACGGCAATGACGGGACAGTATCCGGTGAGCTGGGAGACAGTGTGAAGGATCTCGGGGATGGTGTCGGAAATGCGGTGGATGATATCGGAAACGCAGTGGGAAATGCTGTAGAAGGACAATAGGATATCCGGCAGAAAAATCCCGGCGTTGCACAAAAATGCCGCGAATGCTATTATCAATGTATGGAAAGAAAACGGAGGATAAATGACTATGAAATTCAGACCATGCATTGATATACATAATGGACAGGTGAAGCAGATTGTAGGCGGGAGCCTGAAGGATCAGGGAGATCAGGCAGCAGAGAATTTTGTTTCTGAGCAGGATGCGGCTTTTTATGCGGAGCTTTACAGGAAATCCGGCTTAAAGGGCGGTCACGTGATCCTACTCAACGGAAAAGATTCTCCTTATTATGAAGCAACGCGTAAGCAGGCGCTTCTTGCACTGGGAAAATACCCTGGCGGACTCCAGATCGGAGGCGGCATCAATCCGGAAAATGCACCGGAATATCTGGAAGCAGGTGCCAGTCACGTGATCGTTACCTCTTATGTTTTTAAGAATGGCGTGATTTCCTGGGACAATCTGGAAAAAATCCGTGACACAGTTGGGAAAGAACATCTTGTGCTGGATTTAAGCTGCCGCAAAAAAGATGGCAGCTATTACATTGTCACAGACAGATGGCAGAACTTTACAGAAGAGATCGTAACTCCTGAGCTTATGAATAAACTTGGAAGCTACTGTGATGAATTTCTTGTTCATGCAGTGGATGTGGAAGGAAAGTCCCATGGTGTGGAAAAAGAGCTCGCCACGATTCTGGGAGGGTACACAGCACATCCGGTTACCTATGCAGGCGGAGTTGGTTCCATGGAGGACATTGAGGTGCTGTGCGAGGCAGGGCAGGGAAGGCTGGATGTGACGGTTGGCAGTGCACTGGATATTTTTGGCGGAAGCATTCCATTTGAGACTCTGGCAGCGATGAAATAGAGGGAATAGTTGCGCATTCGCGACAAAAAAAACCTTTTGCAGGAATATATCGAATAAATTTAGAAAAAATTTGTGAAATTTTTGAAAAGTGATGTTAAAATTCAACTTAATGTGTTATAATAGCCACATAAAACAGCAAAGGGGATGGAAGTCATGAAATTTATTATTAGTGGAAAGAATATAGCAGTAACAGAAGGACTTAAAACAGCTGTTGAGGACAAGCTTGGTAAACTTGAAAGGTATTTCACTCCTGAAACTGAAATTTCAGTGACCTTAAGTGTTGAAAAAGACCGTCAGAAGATCGAGGTAACAATCCCTGTGAAAGGTAATATCATTCGCTCCGAGCAGGTAAGTAATGATATGTATGTATCCATCGATCTGGTTGAAGAGGTAATTGAGCGTCAGCTTCGTAAATACAAGAACAAGATTGTTGACAAACAGCAGGAATCCACAAACTTCCAGAAAGCATATCTTGATAAGGATTATGAAGAGGATGAAGAAGTTAAGATCATCCGTACCAAGAAATTCGGAATCAAACCAATGTATCCGGAAGATGCATGCGTACAGATGGAGCTTCTTGGACATAACTTCTTCGTATTTTTCAATGCTGAGACAGAGCAGGTTAACGTGGTTTATAAACGTAAAGGTAATACTTACGGATTGATCGAGCCTGAGTTCTGATTGCTGCATAACAACTGAATATTGAAAAGATAACTCCGGGAATCTGCGTGGAAACTCTGCAGATCTCCGGAGTTTTTTTCAATCAGGTGAGAGAGGGTGCAGTCAGGATTTTTTTACTTGAGTATAAAAGTTTGCTTTACAGCAGGCGGCCTGATATTTTTATAATAAAATCATCAGAAAAAAGGGAGGAAATACCAATGAAAAAGAAGCTTTCAGTATTACTTCTCAGTGCTGTGCTATGCGTGACAGCGATACCGGTAACTGGTATGGCTGCGGAATTCAGTGATGGTTCGGCGGTGGAAACACTTGGAGAAGATGTTTCAGAAGCTCCAGAGGAAAGTTCTGGTCAGGAAGAAGCCTCTTTGGATGTTTCAGATGATGCAGAGATTCTTGATTATGAAGATGAATCAGATGAATTAAGTATCGGGGATATTGAACAGGCATATGCAGGCAGCAGTTCGGATGATTTTACCGATTCTGCAGATGATTTTTCCGACGGGGAAGTACCGAAAAATGGAAACTTTACATTATCACATGAGGGAATTATCCAGGAAGGTGCGATCTGCCCGAAAAAGACTTCTGTAGTACTTACAGAAAAATGGGAAAATGCTCTGGTAAATCTTGTGGAAAAAGGTGGATCTGTGCTGGATATTGCATCACTTTCTATTCCGGCAGATCAGATATCAGATGTAGTCATGCTGTTTATTAACCGACACCCAGAATATTATTGGCTTTCTTTTGAGTCCTGCGATGTAGAAAACGGCATTGCGGTTACACTTTATGAAGATGTGAAGCCTTTTATGGGCAAGAGCAGAAGTACAGTTTTTGGTTCTTCCTCACTGGAAGAGGCTACCAAGAAAGCACTGGCAGTTGTGAAGCCGGAGATGAGCGATCTGGAAAAAGCTCTTGTGCTTCATGATTATATTGCGTTAAATACAGAGTATGATTATCAGGGATATTTGAATGGCAATCTTCCGAATTCTGTATTTACGATCGAGGGAACTCTGGTAGAAGGTAAAGCCGTATGCCAGGGATATGCACTTGCGTATCAGTATCTTCTGAATAAGGTTGGAATTGAGAGTAAATATGTTGCCAGTTCAGCTATGAATCATGGATGGAATCTGGTGAAGATCTTTGGCCGGTGGTATCACGTAGATGTGACCTGGGATGATCCGGTATGGGATCAGCTGGGACAAGTTAAACATCAATATTTTCTGTTGAGTGATGCGGGAATCATGGGATTGAAGCACTATAGCTGGGAAGTCTGGGACAATGGAACAGAGACTGCACCGGCGGCTGTATCTGAGGTGTATAATACTTATTTCTGGAGAAATATAGATACCGGAATCTGGTATTATAAAGAAAAAATGTATTATATGGAGATCAGCAGTACAACAGTAGGACAGATCAAATGTCAGAGTATTTATGACTCTTCAGCTACAGTACTTGCGACGGTGGATATGAAATGGCCATATGTGGGTATGCCAAATTATTACTGGGGAAATTCTTCGAAGACGATCCTTTATAATGGTCAGTTCTATTACAGTGGTCCGGATGCACTTTACCGGATCAATCTGGATGGTTCCGGAAATACAAAAATTGCAGATGTAAGATATACAAATCAGTATGTGTATGGATTTGCTTATTCTAATGGAGCGTTTTGGATTGCACTTCATGATAGTCCGAATATCAGTACAGCGGAATCACCGATGAAAATCACGCTTGGAGTAGAGCCAACGGCAACGCCGAAACCGAAGCCAACGGCAACGCCGAAGCCGAAACCAACGGCAACACCGAAACCGAAACCAACAGCAAAGCCGAAACCGAAGCCAACGGCAACCCCGAAACCGTCGAGTAATTCGACTGTTATTACAAAGAATACATATAAGAATTATAAGAAATCAACATTAAACATCAAAAAAACAATAAAGAAGATTGAGAGCAATGCTTTTGAAGACTTATCGTTATTATATGTTTATTTTGAGGGAAGTGCCCCACAGATGGGTGCGAACATGTTTAAAAATCAGGCACTGACAGCTTACTATCCGATCAATGATCCTACATGGACAGCGGCTAAGCTGAAAGATTATGGCGGTATATGGATCACTTGGTCTGCATGGGACCCAACTACAAAAAAAATATATGGTGCTGATCTGAAAAAATATGGCGATCTGAGTCTTAAATATACAACTGTGACATACACTGGAAAGCCACAGAAGATGAAAGTATATGTACGCGATAAATCATATCCAGGAGAATCAGATTATTTGCTGATGGAAGACATTGATTACAAAGTTACATGGAAAAATAACACAAATGCAGGTACAGCAACAGTAACAGTAACAGGTCTGGAACCATATTTCAGGGGAACTCTTACAAAGACTTTTAAGATCCTTCAGGCAAACAACAGCATTACAGCTTCCAATGTGAAAAAAACGCAGAGTACCAAGGCACAGACATTTTCACTTGGAGCAGCAGCAAAAGGCGGGGCGAAACTCAGCTATAAATCAAACAATAAAAATGTTACTGTTAATTCAAGCGGAAAAGTAACGATTGCTGCAAACTACACAGGCGAATCTGCTATCACGATCACCGCAGCAGCTACCAAGAACTACAAAGCGGCTCAAAAGACAGTAACATTAACTGTAAATCCATCTGGAACATCCATCACAAAATGTACCAACATTAAAACAAAAAAAGCGGATATCCAGTGGAAAAAGAACGGATCTGCAACAGGATACGAAGTTCAGTATTCTACCAATAAAACATTTAAAAGCGGAGTTAAAACAAAATCGATCACAAATGCTTCCACAATAAAATACACAGCAGCCGGACTCACCAGCCAAAAAACATATTATGTAAGAATCCGCGCATACAAAACTGTTGGAAAGAAGAAATTATACTCTTCCTGGAGTGGAATCAAGACTGTGAAGATTACGAAGTAAACGAAAAAGAAAACGGCTATGCATACGGTAACAGCATATTATAAGTACTGTTATTGCTGCATAGCTGTTTTCTTTTGGGGCAGTGTAAAAAAAGCAAAAGTCAGGAAGGATATATAGGACATGATTTGTTAAATAATTGTTCATTGTTTTTGTTACAGGAAAGTGGTAGAATATATACCATATGTGATCTGGATTTCAACAGAGACCTGTAATGATCCTGAATCGGATAGATAAGAGGCTTAAAAGCCTGATTTTGAACGTAAATCATATCCGGAAGTTGTGGTTGCGTTTATGAATATACAGCGGATTAGGATATAATATCCGTATGAATTAAGACGATTGGAGCAGAAACATGAATGTTTTTTCAAAAGTATTTGGAACCCGCAGTCAGCGAGAAGTAAAGCGTATCATGCCGCTGGTTGAGAAAACTGAGAGTTATCAGTCTCAGATGCAGCAGCTTACAGACGAGCAGTTACGAGATAAGACAAGAGAATATAAGAAACGCCTTGCAGAAGGAGCAACACTGGATGACCTTCTTCCAGAGGCATTTGCTACTGTACGTGAGGCAGCAAAACGTGTACTTGGAATGGAGCACTACCGTGTACAGATCATCGGTGGTATTATCCTTCATCAGGGTCGTATTGCCGAGATGAAAACAGGTGAAGGTAAAACTCTTGTATCCACACTTCCTGCATATCTGAATGCCCTTGAAGGAAAAGGCGTTCACATCGTAACAGTCAACGATTACCTGGCTAAACGAGATGCTGAGTGGATGGGCAAAGTTCATGAATTCCTTGGCCTGACAGTAGGCGTTGTACTTAACGACATGAAACCGGAAGAGCGTCGTGCAGCATACGGATGTGACATCACATACGTAACAAACAACGAACTTGGATTTGATTATCTTCGTGACAACATGGTTATCTATAAAGAACAGCTTGTTCAGAGAGACCTTCACTACTGTATCATCGATGAGATCGACTCCGTCCTGATCGATGAGGCGCGTACTCCGCTTATCATTTCCGGACAGAGCGGTAAGTCCACCAAGCTTTACGAAGTGTGCGATATCCTTGCACAGCAGCTGGAACGTGGTGAAGCCAGCCATGAGATGACCAAGATGGCAGCTATCATGGGTGAAGAAGTTATCGAGACAGGTGACTTCGTTGTAAATGAAAAAGATA
>OLSI01001870.1_pt1 | contig 12840 bp, 8 predicted proteins | sample 1672661 | NCBI WGS metagenome assembly OLSI01 (sample SAMEA3136711, study PRJEB25190) | human gut metagenome | biome: human gut; feature: human-associated habitat; material: faeces | place: Austria | collected 2013 | reverse complement strand
GCGGTCGGCGGGGCCATTGTGGCTCTTGACAGCGGATTGGGTCATATGAGCGAAAGCCCGCCAGAGCGAGCAAGGTGCCTTGAAACGAGGCGGCATTGACCTTCTGGTCATGCCGCCGAAGTTGAAAGGCAGATTGCCGCTCTGGCGGGCTTGCAGCGTCGAGCAGTTGCGGCGTTTGGTAAAACGCCGCAACGAACTAGCTCAGCATTGCATCCATCATCTCGGAGTTGACGGAGTCGTCGGCAGACCACTCGCCGTCGTCGTTGCAGGTGTACTTGAAGATAACCGTGGTCTTCCTGGGCTCGGTGGCCTTGGTCACATCGACCATAACCTGACCGGCCATCTTGTACAGCTCGTCATCGGAAGGAACCGTATCAAGCGCGGCGACCTTCTCCTGATACTGGGTGGAGAAGTCCTCGACGATCTTGTTCATAGACTTGCAGGTGATAGAGACCTCGGCGGTCGCGACACCCTTGTCCTCGTCGACCGTCACGTCGCCGATCTTGTAGTCAAAGCCCTCAAGATAGGTCTTGGCGTACTCCTTGGGATCGATACCCAGCTGCTCGAACTCGTCGCCCGAAGCCTCCTCCAGACCAGAGAGGAAGTCGTCGCCACCGTTCTTGACCTCGTCAAACTGCGTCGCAAGATCCTCGGTGATGAGCTCCTCAACCGAAGGACCTCCACAGCCGGAAAGCACGACCACGCATGCAACCAAGACGGCCATGAGGGGCGCAAGCAGCAGCTTCTTTTTCATGTTGTTCCTCCCAATGAGCGGCACCGCGCTTCCCGGACGCGGCACACGTTGTAATAAGTAAGCCCATACTATCCACTTATGAACACCCTCGGCAACGCGAAGGCGTGGTCGGTTCGTTTTAGCGTCCGAACGGTTTGCAAGCCCGCCCAACGTGCAATAAAACGCTTCCCCACGGTGCAATAAAAAAGGTGGCCGGAAAACCCGACCACCCTTGCACATCCTTTGGACGCCGCAGTTTACTTGCGGACGACCTTGACGATGGCGTCACCGGCGGCGACGGCGGACTCTGCCTCAACGGTGAGCTCGACATCGGCAAACTCGGCGGTGTTGGACACGGCCACGACGACGCAGTCCTTGTAACCGGCAGCGGCGATCTTGGCGCGGTCGATCTTGAGTATGGGCTGGCCAGCCTTCACAACGTCGTCGGCCTTGACGAAGCCCTCGAAGCCATCGCCGTTCATGTTGACGGTATCGACGCCAACGTGCACCAGAACCTCGATGCCGCTATCGGACTGCAGGCCCACGGCGTGACCCATGGTGACGGTCACCTTACCGTCGCAGGGAGCGTAGACCAGATCGTCCTCGGGCCACACGGCACAGCCCTTGCCCAGAACCTCGCCACCAAAGACGGGATCGGGCACGTCGGCCATCTTGATGACCTTGCCCTTGACGGGCGAGCACAGCACGTCGGCGCCGGCAGAAGCAGAGATGGAGGCCGGAGCAGCGGCAGCCGCGGGCTCAGCCTTCTTCTTGAACATATCAAACAGACCCATACGTTTTCTCCTCTTGATTAAGCGCAACGTTGTGCGCATGCCTACGGTAATTATAGTGCCAAATGGTTCAAATGCTAAGGTGGGGACTCGAATCGCAAGCCCTTCCCGGTAGTGCTCGTGGGATGAGCATCTCCTTTGCATCGCGGTTCGATAAGCCGAGTATCGCCCACGCGCGGGACGGGCAGAAGCGGGCACGCCAAACCCGATACTTCTTTTCGCAGCGGCACCCCGCCGCCACCCCGCTCCTGGCACCTCCTGATACCTACCGAAACGTGCCAAAATAAACCCGTCCCTTTTTGGTAGGTTTGGCGAGTGTGGATTTTCGGACGCTTAACTAACGAGCGTGGATAATCTCCCACTTTGACTTTGAGGCCGTCACCGAGCCAAAAACGGGAGATTATCCACGTTCATTTTGGATGACCCCCCCCCTGTACCAAGCCGAGCTCCATGGTCAAGTAATAACGACTTCTCATCATTAGATTGTTTATATCAATTCTAATAACTATTTAATCATTAAACTCGTTATTATAATTGATATGATTAGCCTAATAACGAGTTTCCGGCACTAAAGATATGGAGGGCGCGATGCAAATCGAGGAGAACGGCCAGGGAACGCTCCGCAATAATCTATCGGGGAAATTGGCTTACTATTCGTTTTTTCCAACGCCCTTGCAATCATTGAGGCAGCTAAACCTCACCGAGGAAACCTATCGCACGCTTTCCGCATGCTCACGAAAGCTTGGAGAGCTTGAAGGCATGCTCTACTTTGTTCCCAACGCCGACATGTATCTGACAATGTACGTGCGCAAAGAAGCACTCCTTTCTTCGCAAATTGAGGGAACCCAGTGCACGTTTGACGACCTACTTAGTCCATCACAAACACAACTCCATCATAAAGATGTCGCAGACGTCGTGAATTACGTCCGTGCTGTCGACCGCGGCGTAGAACTGCTCAAAAAGATGCCCTTGTGCACGAGACTTCTTAGGCAAGTTCATGCGGTCCTGCTGGACGGAGTGCGCGGAACGGAGAAGAATCCAGGCGAGCTGCGCTCCTCACAAAACTGGATTGGCCCCTCAGGCTGCACCATTGCAACCGCATCGTTTGTCCCTCCAAACATTGAAGATTTGAGTAACACGCTCCAGGACCTCGAACGCTTTATCAATGAGCCTCAAGTCGAAATGGATCCGATTGTGCGGGCGGCGCTCGTCCATTACCAATTTGAAACTGCCCATCCATTCCTAGACGGAAACGGTCGCCTGGGCAGGCTTCTCATTACACTTATGCTCATCAATGATGGCGTTCTTCATTCTTGCTTGTTCTATCCATCGTTCCAGTTCAAGAAAAACCGAAGCGAGTACTACCGGCAACTCACATCCGTAAGGGAGAGAGGCACTTACGAGGAATGGATAGAGTTTTTCTGCAACAGTCTTCTCGAGAGTGCGAAGGACTCGGTAGGGTCTTTAAAAAACCTTGTTGACCTCCATAACCGTTCCACAGCAACCATTACCGAAAATCTCGGAAGGACTGCTGCAAACGGGCAAAGGCTGTTGGGCATTCTTGAAGAGCACCCCATCGTCGACACCGCATTCATCGCTGCCCAACTCGATATCGGCAGGAGTACCGCGAGCTCGCTCGTCAAATCATTTGAAGAATTGGGTATCCTCCGTCCGCTCGACGAGTCAAGACAGAGATACCGGCAGTACGGGTATGAAGAGTATCTTTCGATTCTCAGGGAAGACGCCGAGCCGATTAGATAGGCATCGCAGCCCAGGCAAATTAAAGCGAGCGTGGATAATCTCCCACTTTGAGCCCGCACACAGGCCAAAAACGGGAGATTATCCACGCTCATTCCTGAGTAGTCATTTATGAACGTCCCCAATGACTACTCCGGCAACGCCGATGTTTTGGCAACGGCAGCGAGCGGGCCGCATTTGAGACAAGGTGACGTGAAACGAAAGGGCGCTGACCTTCTGGTCGCGCCCTTGAAGTTGAACGTCAGATTGTCCAAATGCGGCCCGCGCAGCGTCGACCGGTCCGCCGTTCGGCAGAACGGCGGAACCTACTTGACTCCGTACTGCTCGTAGTAGGCATCGATGGCGGTCTTGAGCTCGTCATCGATGACAACCTTGCCGTCGATCTCGTGGTTGTAGAGGGTCTCGACGACCTCGGCCATGGAGACGATGCTCGCGACGGGGAAACCGTACTTGGCCTCGATCTCCTTCTGAGCGGTGGTCACGCCACCCTTACCGACCTCCATGCGGTTGAGAGACACGATGAGGCCCTTGATCTCGACATCGGCAGCAGCCTTGACCTTGGGATAGGTCTCGTCGATGGACTTGCCGCTGGTGGTGACGTCCTCGACCATGACCACGCGGTCGCCGTCCTGGGGCTCGTAGCCCAGCAAGTTGCCCTTGTCAGCGCCGTGGTCCTTGGCCTCCTTGCGGTCGCAGCAGTACTTGACCTCCTTGCCGTACAGCTCGTGGTAGGCAATGGCGGTCACGACGGCCAGGGGAATGCCCTTGTAGGCCGGTCCAAACAGCACGTCAAAGTCGTCACCAAAGTTATCGTGAATGGCCTGGGCGTAATACTCGCCCAGCTTCTTGAGCTGGTAGCCCGTCACGTAAGCGCCGGCATTCATAAAGAACGGGGACTGACGGCCGCTCTTGAGCGTAAAGCTGCCGAACTTAAGTACGTCGGACTCAACCATAAACTTGATGAACTCTTGCTTGTAAGCCTCCATGCGGGCTCCTCTCGTAATCGCGTACGTGCCCTCCAGTTTAACGCAGGCAGGGCGTCGATGCGGGCGCGCTTTGAGGCCACGGTATTCTGTAAAGGCTTTATCAGCGACAATGGTTTTCCGAACAATGGGGTTGACATTGCAAACCCCCTCATCAAGAATACGGGCGGATTAAAACGGGTACGAGATACCCAAAGCGCGCTGCGCTCAGCCTTTAGGAGGTGTGCCATGGAAGGCAGTCCTAGTCGAAAAACCTGCATGTCGCCCTCGGCACGCCGCGAGGACTCCGCACACGCATAAACGCCACCGGCAGATCGCCAAAACCACCGCAAAGGCGCGCTGCACCCTTTGTGGGCTCAAGAGCTTGACGTGAGCGACATCTAGGTTTTTTGAAGCAAATACGACACGTACGCTAACTCCCCTCAACAAGGAGGACCCTATGCTGATGCTCAAAACCGTCACGATACTCGAAGCCATCTCCAAGCGCCGCCGCACGGCGCGCCCTGCCGCTCATACCGGCCTGTCCAAGAACACCATATTCGCCGCCACCCATAGTGCCGAGGACGCCCTCGTACTGCTTGACGCCACGGCAAACGGCCTCACCGTCGAGCAGGCAACTGAGCGCCTGAACGCCGTCGGCCCCAACACCATCGAGGCAACGACCAAAACGCTCGCCCGCCGCATCGCCGACGCGTTCATCGATCCCTTCGCCGACATCCTCGCCGCGCTCGCACTGGTCTCGCTCTACATCGACGTGCTCGCCGTGCCCGAACCGCAGCGCGACCCCTCCACGGTCATCGTCATCGGCACCATGCTGCTGGTATCGGGCGGCATGAAGTTTATCCAGGAAGCCCGCAGCGGCAATGCGGCCGAGGCCCTCAAGGACCTGGTCTCCAACACTTGCACCGCCCTGCGCGACGGCGAGCGCATCGAGATCCCCTTCGACGAGCTCGTCCCCGGCGATGTAATCCGTCTCTCTGCCGGCGATATGGTGCCGGCAGATGCCCGCATCATCACCGCGCGCGACCTGTTTGTGATCGAGTCCGCACTCACCGGCGAGAGCGAGGCCGTCGAGAAGACCACCGCCGTCACCGTCGTCGAGGGCGCCGACGGCTCCGCACTGCCACTCTCTGCCTGCAAGAACATCGTCTTTACCGGCACCTCCGTGCAAAACGGCGCCGCCATGGCGCTTGTCGTTGCCACCGGCTCGGACACCTACCTGGGCGGCATCGCCAAGATGCTCAACGGGCGCGGCGAAAAGAGCGCGTTTGACCGCGGCGTCTCGAGCGTCTCCATGTTGCTGGTGCGCCTGATGCTCGTTATGGCGCCGGCCGTCTTTGCCATCAACGCCGCCACCAAGGGCAACGTCATCGACGCGCTGCTGTTCGCCACGAGCGTGGCCGTGGGCATCACGCCGCAAATGCTTCCCGTCATCGTGACCACGAGCCTATCGCAGGGCGCCAAGGACCTCGCCCGTCGCCAGGTTATCGTCAAGGAGCTGCCGGCGATTCAAAACCTCGGCGCGATGGACGTCCTGTGCTGCGACAAGACCGGCACCCTCACCGAAGACCGCATCGTGCTCGAGCGCTATCTCAGCACCGACGGCAACGAGGACGCGCGCGTGCTGCGCCATGCGTTTTTGAACAGCTTCTTCCAGACCGGCCTCAAAAATCTTATCGACCTGGCCGTAATCGACCGTGCCGATGTGACGCCCTCGACCGTCGCACCCGATTCCATGCTGGGCCAGAGCCTGCGCGACCGCTACACCAAGGTCGACGAGGTTCCCTTCGATTTCTCGCGCCGTCGCCTGAGCGTAGTTGTCGCCGACGCCCAAGGCAAAACCCAGATGGTTACCAAGGGCGCTGCCGAGGAAATGCTCGAGATCTGCTCCTTTGTCGAGATCGATGGCATCGCTCAGCCGCTCACCGACGAGAAGCTCGCCCAGATTCGCAAGCAGATCGCCGGACTTAACGCCGAGGGCCTACGCGTAATTGCCGTGGCGCAGAAGACCAATCCGCGCTGCGTGGGCGAGTTTGGCATCGCCGACGAGTGCGACATGGTGCTGATGGGCTTTTTGGCCTTCCTCGATCCGCCCAAAGCAAGTGCCGCGGGCGCCGTCGCCACCCTCGAAGCCAAGGGCGTGGCGGTCAAGGTCCTAACCGGCGACAACGACCGCGTCGCCGCCACCGTCTGCGAGCAGATTGGCATCGATGCGAGCAACGTCTTGCTCGGCTCCGAGATCGATGCGCTCGATGACGCCGAACTTGCCAAGCGCGCCGAGAAAACCCACCTCTTCGCCAAGCTCTCGCCGCTGCAGAAGGCGCGCCTGGTACGTGTCATGCGCGAGATGCTCGGCCACACCGTGGGCTTTATGGGCGACGGCATCAACGACGCCGCCGCCATGCGTGCGAGCGATTGCGGCATCTCGGTCGATTCGGCCGTCGATATTGCCAAGGAATCCGCCGATATCATCTTGCTTCAGAAGGACCTGGGCGTGCTCGAGCGCGGCATCATCGAAGGCCGCCGCACTTACGGCAACCTGCTCAAGTACCTCAAGACCACGGTGAGCTCCAACTTTGGCAATGTGCTGTCCGTGACCGTCGCGAGCCTGTTCTTGCCGTTTTTGCCCATGAGCGCCCTGCAGCTGGTACTGCTGTCGCTGGTCTACGAGATCGTGTGCATCGCACTGCCGTGGGACACCGTCGATGACGCCTGGACCGCCCGTCCGCGCTCCTGGGACGCCGCGTCCATCAAGGGCTTTATGCTCGAGCTGGGCCCCGTGAGCTCGCTGTTTGACATCGTGACCTTCGCCGCGCTCTTCTTTGTGGTGTGCCCCGCCACCGTGGGCGCAAGCTGGTCCGAGCTCTCCGGGACGGGCAACGTCGCGGGTATGGCGACCTTTGCCGCGCTCTTCCAGAGTGGCTGGTTTATCGAGTCCATGTGGTCGCAGACGCTCGTGATCCACATGCTGCGCTCCCCGCGCCTGCCGAGCCCACGCGACCACGCCGCGCCGGCACTGTGCGCTCTCACCGTACTAGGCCTGGCGCTTGTCACCTGGCTGCCGGCGAGCCCCATCGCCGATGCGCTCGGCCTCATGCCGCTGCCCACGAGCTTTTTTGGGCTGCTCATTGGCATCGTTACCGCCTATATCGCGCTCACCCAGCTGGCAAAGCGCCGCTACATTGCCCGCCACGGCGAGCTGCTGTAGCAAGTAGACGGAAAACACCCTGCCAGCTGCCGTTGCCACTACCACAGCTGCCAACGCCGCTGCCGTTGCCTCTGCCGCCGCCGCAGTCTATCCCCCCAGCAGTTGCGGTGAAATAGTTCCTGTTTAAAGCCCCGTGACTTTAATTTAGGGACTATTCCACCGCAACTTATTGGGAGGTTAGCTAGTCCTTGGGTGTCCAGGACCAGAAGAAGTTGATGAGGGCCACGCGCGAGGCGGTACCGGCCTTTTTGTTGATCGAGGAAATGTGGCGATAGAGCGTGGAGCGCGAAAGAAAGAGCGTTGTGGCGATGTCCTGAACGCTCTGGTCCGAAACGTCCAAGACCTCAAGAATATCGCGCTCGCGCTCTGTAAGCCCAAAGGTGGCGACGAAGGCATCAAGGCGTTCATCGGACGTGAGCTCCGCTGTCTCCACGGGCTCGGGGTCGGAGCATGTGGGCGCAAGATCCCCACCAAGATCGTCGGTGGCAAGCGGCAGTCCGTCCCGCATCGCGGCATCATCGGCTCGTTGCCCCAACTGCCCCAGCAGCGTAATCGCAATGCCCACAAACATCACGAGCGCCGCACCGACCGCAGCCAGCACATTTTGACTCGAGATAATCGCCACTGCCGGCGCCGTCACGAACATCGAGCACACGTTGTTGACGACGCGACCCATGCACGGCCAAAAATATGACCAGCGCGCATAGAGCGAGACGGCGGCATATTTTGTGGTAAAGAACACCACGAAAAAGCCCGAGCCCAGATAAAAGATGATCGTAGCAGCAAGCTCGTTGCCGCCATTGCCATCGACGATGAGCACAAAGAACGAAAGCGTGGACAGTATGGCGGCACATGTCATGCCGATATTCATATACGAGCGGCCGTGCAGGTCAAATAGTGCGCCAGCGACCAACGAGCTCACGACAAGCAGCAGGCGCGGCCAATCGCCCAAATCGACGGCTCCGACAGCATGCAGGGTCGTGAAGCCCGCGTTGAGAGCGGCGAATACGCCGGAAAGATACGCCGTCGCCACGGTCAGGCGAACTACGGCGCGACGGAATGCCGCCTTTGCCTCGGGATCGTCATGCCACTTGGCGCCATATTCCAGAGCATCTACCGAAAGCCCGGCAGCACTGGGTTCAAAGTTGGGATTGGACTCGTCGCGCAGCTTGGCGCGTCGGGCACCGTGGAGCAACGCCACCTGCGCGATCGCGCAGACGACCAGAACAGCCTGCTGAGGAATGCCGGCAGGCATCACCATGTGGTTGAGCACCTGCACCAGAACGCCCATGGCGTAGGAAAGTGCAGCCGCACGCGCCAAGCAGGGCGTCCGTGCAAAGCGCCGCGCAAAGTTTGCATGGGCAGTCGATCCGCAGTAGCCCAGCGCGCAGCACGCCACCAAACCGCCGGCAATTACCACCTCAACCTGAACCGCCATAATCAACAGCAGCAATGCCGCCACCAGCAAAACGCCCGTGACGTCACTCGTTGCGTCGATAGCATGGGGACGGCGATAGTACAGAATGGGACGCACAAAAAAGCCAATCACGCTCGCGCCGATGACAAGGCTCTCATAAATAACGACCTCGTTCGGAGACACGAACTCGGCCATGCGCACATCAAAAAGATACTCGCACGCCAAAAACGTGAAGAAGAACAGCGCCAGGCATATAATCTCCCGAATGCCCCGACGCAAATATGCGGTTGTGTCTCCCATGCCCCTCATGGTTACCCCCAGCCGTTCAATTGTCTGGAAATCTATTTTAATAAAGAACCAGTCTCAATATCGAAGCCAGGCTCGAAATGCTGCCAATTCGACCCCAGCCGTCCACATCACGCCGCGATTTTGAGCCGCATGGACCAGAAGGGACACGCGCGATCTCTAGCTTGGCCAGGAGTGTCTCCAACTACCACTCATTTAAGTACGTCCCCAATGAGTGCCCTTGAGCCTCATGGACCAGAAGGGACACGCGCGGCCTCTAGCTCGGCAAGGAGTGTCTCCAACTGCCACTCATTGAAGTACGTCCCCAATGAGTGCCCAATGACTACCCGCAGCAAGGAGTGTCCCTATGTGTCGGATGAAAAATGGGCCATGTGTCCCAGTTGTGAAGACTCGTTGAGCCGTCTGGGTATCGTGAAAGATCGCGCACTCGCCCATCATCAAAAGTGACACACGCTACCTGTTGATGGGAGGCAGCCATGGGCTTCTTTGACAAGATGTTCGAGAAGAAAGAATGCGCGATTTGCGGTACCGAGCTGGGGCTTTTGGGAAAGACCAAAATCAGCGAAGGCTACCTGTGCAAAGAGTGCGTCGGCAAGCTCTCCCCCTTCTTTCACGGCTATCGTTCCAGCACCGCGGACGATATCCGTGAGCAGCTCGCCTACCGCGAGGCCAATGCCGAGCGCCTGGCGTCGTTCAACCCCACGCGCACGCTCTCTGCCGGGCGCACCAACATCATGCTCGACGAGGACGCGGGCCTGCTGATCATTACCTCGCAGAGCCGCTGGCGCGACGCCAACCCCGACATCATCGAGTTCTCGCAGGTACTCGGCTGCGATATGGATATCGACGAGCATCGCACCGAGATCTATCGCGAGACCAAAGACGGCGAGCGCGAGAGCTATAACCCGCCGCGCTACGACCTGGATTACGACTTTAACCTGACCATCCACGTCAACACGCCGTACTTTACCGAGATCAACCTGCGCGTGAACGACTCCACCATCGAGCAGCGCGGTTCCATCGAATACCGCGAGGCCAAGCGCCAGGCAACCGAGGTCCGCGACGCGCTGGTGCAGCTGCGTCAGGAAACGCGCGACAGCGTCGTGGCCGCCAAGGCCCCCAAGACCGCGGTCACCTGCCCCTTCTGCGGTGCAACCACCATTCCCGATGCCAGTGGACGCTGCGAATACTGCGGCGGCGCCATCGGCGCATAGTCTCCGGCACGGAAAGGACCGATCATGGCCTTCGAGAGTGTCAACTATCAGTGCCCCGCATGTGGCGGCCCCCTTCACTTTGCCAGTGCCGAGCAAAAGCTCGTCTGCGACTACTGCGATTCGCGTTTTGAAGTCGAAGAAGTCGAGGCCCTCTATCGCGAGCGCCAGGACAAGGCCGATGCCAAAGCCGATGCCGCAGCCGCGGCCCCCAAGCCTGCTGTCGACGATGCCGTGCAGGAGCTGGCTCAAAACGCCGGCTACATCTGCTCGTCGTGCGGTGCCGAACTGATCTCGGACGGCACCGTCGCCGTCACCACCTGTCCGTACTGCGGCAACCCCGCCGTGGCACCCGGCCAGCTCTCGGGAGATTTCTCGCCCGATCTGGTGATTCCGTTTAAGCTCGGGCGCGACGATGTCATGGCCGCGCTCAAGGAACACTACAAGGGCAAGATCCTGCTGCCCAAGAGCTTTGTCACCGGCAACCATATCGACGAGGTCCAAGGCGTCTACGTGCCGTTTTGGCTCTACGGCGCGCACGTGGACGGCGAAGTGTACTTTGACGCGACCAACGAGACCGTGACCGAGGAATCCGACCGCACCGTCACGACCACCGACCACTACGACGCCTACCGTAAAGGCAATATCTCGTTTGAGCGCGTGCCCGTCGACGGATCGTCCAAGATGCCCGACGGCCACATGGACGCCATCGAGCCGTTTGACTACGACGCGCTGCGCCCGTTTTCGGTCGCGTATATGCCCGGCTACATCGCCAACCGCTACGACGAGGATTGCGAAACCTGCAAGGCGCGCGCCGAGCGTCGTATGGAAGAAAGTACGATCTCGGCCCTGCGCGAGACCGTCGTCGACGAATATGACGACGCCACGGTCGAAAGCAAGCAGCTCGACTACACCTGGGAAGACAGCGACTACGCCCTGTTTCCCGTGTGGATGCTTTCCACCTCGTGGAACGGCAAGAGTTATCTGTTTGCCATGAACGGCCAGACCGGTCGCATGGTCGGCGAGCTCCCCTGCTCCAAGCCCAAGCTCGCCATCGCCTCGGTGCTGTTCTTCGTGATCGGATTTATCCTCTCCCAGATTCTCTTTATGGGCGAGAACGCCTTCAATCCGGACTACCTCACCTTTGATATCGAGGGCATCCTCATCAACATCGTCGCGCCGTTGATCATCGTGGTCATCGCAGACGTGCTGCTGGTGGGCCAGCTCAAGACGGCCAACGAGGCCACCCACGCCGATTGCTACTGTGGCGAGCTCGACCTGACCGAGAAGCACGACACCTTCAGCCACACCGAGACCACCGTTGTCATGAAGGACAACAAGGACGATTAGCCATTCTGACCAATACCACCCGGCCTTTGACGAGAAAGGAAGATCACCATGGGACTCTTGAAAGCTGGATTGGGTGCTGCCGGCGGCGTCATGGCCGACCAGTGGAAGGAATTTATCTATTGCGAATCGATGCCCGCTGACGTCTTGGCCTGCAAGGGCAGCAAGCGCACCGGCGGCCGCAGCTCCAACACGCGCGGCGAGGACAACGTCATCTCAAACGGCTCGGTCATCGCCGTCAACGACGGCCAGGGCATGCTCGTGGTGCAAAACGGCAAGATCATCGAGGTCGCGCTGGAGCCTGGCGAGTTTGTCTTTGACACCGGCAGCGAGCCGAGCGTCTTTAGCGGCAACCTGGGCGACTCCATCAAGGAGACGTTCGCCAATATCGGCAGCCGCTTTACCTTTGGCGGCGACGCGGGCAAGGACCAGCGTGTCTACTTCATCAACACCAAGGAGATCATCGGCAACAAGTACGGCACCGCCTCGCCTGTGCCCTTCCGCGTGGTCGATAACAACATTGGCCTGGATGTCGACATCTCCGTTCGCTGCAACGGCGAGTATTCGTACCGCATCACCAACCCGCTGCTGTTCTACACCAACGTGTGCGGCAACGTGACCGATAGCTACACGCGCGATAAGATCGACAGCCAGCTTAAGTCCGAGCTGCTCACCGCCCTGCAGCCCGCCTTTGCCAAGATCTCGGAGATGGGCATCCGCTACAGTGCCATCCCCGGCCACACCACCGAACTCGCCCGCGCGCTCAACGAGGTCCTCTCCGCCGACTGGCGCGACCTGCGTGGTGTCGAGATCGTGAGCTTTGGCGTCAACTCCATCGCCGCCTCGCAAGAAGACGAGCAGATGATCAAGGACCTGCAGAAGGCCGCGGTCATGCGCGATCCCACCATGGCAGCCGCCAACATCGCCAGCGCTCAGAGCGATGCGATGCGCGCAGCAGCCGCCAACCCCAACGGCGCGATGGCCGGCTTTATGGGCATGGGCATGGCAGGCGGCATGGGCGGCATGAACGCCAGCCACCTGATATCCTTTCAGCTCTTCATTGCCGGCATTGGCATTCGCATTCAG
>OLSI01001867.1_pt1 | contig 12851 bp, 9 predicted proteins | sample 1672661 | NCBI WGS metagenome assembly OLSI01 (sample SAMEA3136711, study PRJEB25190) | human gut metagenome | biome: human gut; feature: human-associated habitat; material: faeces | place: Austria | collected 2013 | reverse complement strand
GCATTTGCAGATACGATGCCAAAATTAAATACGAATAACGAAGAAGTAATTGAGTATTTTTGTAAGGTCTGCGAGGAATGGGTTCAAAAATTTGATATAGATGGAATCCGTTTTGATGTAGGAAATGAAGTATCACATCGGTTCTTAAAGCGGATGCGAGAACATTTAAAAACGATAAAACCGGACATTTATCTGTTGGGAGAAATCTGGCACGATGCAAGCCAGTGGCTGCAAGGAGATGAATATGATTCCGTTATGAATTACCCGCTGCTCAGTGGAATCCATGACTTTTTTCTAGATAAAACGATGAAAAAAGAGGAATTTGAATATATGGTAAATCGTTGCTATACCATGTATATGCAACAGAATAACGATGTACTTTTCAATCTGCTGGATTCCCACGATACAGAGAGACTTATGAACCGTTTTCATAATCTGGATAAATTCTATCAGCAGCTTGCAATTCTCTTCACACTTCCGGGAAGTCCTTGCATTTACTACGGAACAGAGATTGCGATGGAAGGCGCACATGACCCGGATTGTAGAAGATGTATGCCATGGAGCGAGATCGAAAGCAAAGAGAATCAGGAAAAAATTGCAATAATGCGGAAACTGATCATGCTTAGAAGAAACGAGAAAATGTGCAGAAGCCCGCATTTTCATTTTCCGGATACGTACAAAAATGATCGATGTGTAGAATATATAAAATTAGATGAAGAAGGTAATAAAATTGAGGTTCTATTAAATGCATCGGAGGAAAAAATAAAAGTAAAAGGAAATGGAAAAATTCTTTTTGCCCGAGAATTTGATGGAGAGATACTTGGTGTGAACGGAACACTCATTCGTAGAATTTAGAGAGCATATAAAGAAAGGAGAGGATATCCCGGTAGAACCAGATAATCTGCCGGAGAGATATCGAACCAGAGTATGGAAAATAAGAATAACTGGTGGAAAAATGCAGTTGTATATCAGATTTATCCGAAAAGCTTTCAAGATTCGGATGGAGATGGAATCGGTGATATTCCAGGAATTATCAGCAGATTGGATTATTTGAAAAAACTTGGAATAGATGCAATCTGGCTCTCACCGGTGTATCGTTCGCCACAGGATGACAATGGATACGATATTTCAGATTATCAGGATATTGAGCCGATGTTCGGAACAATGGAAGATATGGAACAGTTATTTGCGGAGGCAAAGAAACGCGGAATCCGAATTATGATGGATCTTGTGCTGAATCATACTTCAGATGAACACAGATGGTTTTTGGAGGCAAAGAAAAGCAAAGACAATCCGTATCATGATTATTATGTGTGGCGTGACGGAGAAGAAGGTATTTACCCAAATGATATGAATTCTGCGTTCGGAGGACCGGCATGGGAGTGGGTTCCAGAACTGGGACAGTATTATTTTCATCAGTTTTCAGTGAAACAGCCAGATCTGAACTGGGAGAATCCGAAAGTGAGAAGAGAGCTCTATGATATGATTCTCTGGTGGATGGAAAAAGGAGCAGGCGGATTTCGTCTGGATGTAATCGATCAGATTGCAAAAGAGCCAGATCTTAAGATCACAAATAATGGACCAAAGCTGCATGAATTTCTGCGTGAACTAAGCAGAGAAACATTTCAGAAGGGGGATATGATCACTGTTGGAGAAGCCTGGGGAGCAACACCGGAAATTGCAAAGAAATATAGTAATCCAGATGGCAGTGAATTTTCTATGGTTTTTCAGTTTGAGCACATTATGCTTGATCAGGAAGAAGGAAAAGAAAAATGGGATACGATTCCATTGAATCTGGTTAAGCTGAAAAAATGCCTTGCAAAGTGGCAGAATACTTTATATCAGACAGGATGGAACAGTCTGTTCATGAATAACCATGATCTTCCTAGAATCGTGTCGCGTTGGGGAAATGACGGAAAATACAGAAAAGAGTCGGCAACAATGCTGGCGACAATGCTTCATGGAATGCAGGGAACTCCTTACATTTACCAGGGAGAAGAGCTGGGAATGACGAATGTGCAGTTTGACAGCATTGAGGAATATGAAGATATTGAGACATTGAATATGTACAAAGAGCGTCTGGAAAAAGGATATCAGCCAGAAGAAATCATGCAGTCTATCTACGCAAGAAGCCGTGATAATGCCCGTACTCCGATGCAGTGGAGCGGGGATGAGAACGGAGGATTCACAACAGGAGAACCATGGTTTGCCGTGAATCCAAATTATACCAGAATCAATGCCAAAGAGGCACTGGAAGATGAAAATTCGGTATTTTACTATTATCAGAAGCTGATTCGTTTAAGAAAAGAAAATCCAGTATTCGTGAATGGAAAATTTGAACTTCTTCTGCCGGAAGATGAGAGAATTTTCGCCTATACGAGAACAGATGAGCATACAAAGATGCTGGTATGTACGAACTTTACGGATGAGGAAGTTAGCTGCCCATTGCTTGATGAGTGGAAAGCCGGGGAAGTCTGGATCCAGAATTATGAGGACGACAGAGAGGGAAATATATTGCGTCCTTATGAGGCGGTGATAATTGCATTTACTGGCAAATAGATTGAGTTTCTTTTTTGGCATCAAAATTCACTTCCTTTTCGCTGCCTAATTGCCGATTTGCTCCCGAAACGCAGAAACGCCCAAAACCGTTTCCCGTTGTATGGTTTCGGGGCGATTTTGGGCGTTTCCTTTCGATATGAGCGGCTTTGTTTTGACGGCAGTATCCTTTACCGCCAACCATTCAAAAGCCGCTGTTTGTCACTTCCGGGTAACAAAAAAGCGCCGTATTGCTACGACGCTTTTGTCTTGCTCGGCTTATTTTGTTGCTAGTGTCCTTGGCATACCACTCGTTCATTATGTTGAGGAACGGGGTGAAGTCGTTATCCTGCGGCTTGTCACTGTCCACGCTGTTATTGAGTGCAATAAAGCGTATCTGCTTCTTGGGGAACAGAATCTCGATATAAAAGCCGAACTCAAGATAGTTTCTGCAGAAACGGCGCATATTCTTGACGATAATTGTGCCGATTTTCCCGGTTTCGGCTTCTGCAAGCATTGCCTGAAATCCGGGACGATTGAAGTTACGCCCTGTGTAACCGTCATTTTTCAAAAGATTGTTTGTAAAAAATTTGTAATTCTAAAAATTCATATAAACTGTAATCTATGTTATTCTATAGAAAAGTAAAAATACTGATGAAGAAAGCAGGAGGAAATTTATGAACATTGAATTAAGTATTTTGGATTGGATCCAGACGTTGCATACGCCTTTTCTGGATAAAATCATGGTATTTATCACAAGACTTGGGGATGCAGGAATTATATGGATTGTGTTGAGCATAGTATTGCTTCTGATTCCTAAAACGAGAAAAAGCGGTGCGGTTATGGTGGCTGCTTTAGTAGTAGATGTATTACTTTGCAATATTGTCTTGAAAAATCTTGTAGCACGGACAAGACCATATGATGTGAATACAGGTGTACACCTTCTGGTAGCAAAGCTTCATGATTATTCTTTTCCGTCCGGACATACGGCAGCTTCGTTTGCTTCGGTAACAGCTTTGTACCTGGCAGGTGAAAAGAAGCTTTGGAAATTTGCGCTTGTGCTGGCATGTCTGATCGCAATATCGAGGTTATATCTGTATGTACACTATCCGACAGATGTTCTTGGAGGAATTCTGTTCGGTGTGATTTCAGGATATTTGGGATATCGCAAAGTATTGAAATGAAGATGACCAAAGATTACCGACTGGGAATTATATGGAAGTCAGTTGGTATAAGCATCATTTTACATGAATTTTACAAAAACAGTTCTTTAAGAAGGTAGATATGAAAGCGTATTCAGATGTATAATTAATTCTTAAGCGTAGCTATAAAATATTCAAATTAGCAAAAGGAGATAAGTAGACAAATGAAAAAGAAGCAGTTAAAACCAGAACCATATATGATGAACAGGGAACTGTCATGGTTAAAATTTAATGAAAGAGTGCTGAATGAAGCAGGAAATCCGAGAGTACCTTTAGCAGAACGACTTACTTTTGCGTCTATTTATCAATCTAATCTGGATGAATTTTATATGGTGCGGGTAGGTACACTGATGGATCAGATGGAATCATCGGAAGTAGTCCGTGAGAATAAAACCAATATGACCAGCAAAGAGCAGGTAAAAGCGATCATTGATGCAACAAGAGAGCTTGATATAAAGAAAGCAGTTATTTACGAGCAGTTAATGGGAGAATTGGAGCCGCAGGGAATCCGGATTATCAATTTCAACAAGCTTTCAGGAAAAGAAGGGGAATTACTGGAAACTTACTTTGATAATGAAATTGCACCATATCTGTCTGCGAATATCATCAGCAAACAGCAGCCGTTTCCATTCTTACAGAATAAAGAGATCTATGCGGTTGCACTGCTTGCAACGAAGGGTGGAAAGACAAAAACTGCGATCATTCCGTGTAGCAATAATGTGTTTAAGCGTCTGATCGATATCCCGACCAGACCGGGAACCTTTATGCTTTCGGAAGAACTGATCCTTCATTTTCTGCCGAAATTATTTAAAAAATATGAAATCAAAGAAAAATCTCTCTTGAGAATTACGAGAAATGCGGATATTGATACAGAAACCATTTATGATGAAGATATGGATTACAGAGACGCCATGGAAAATCTGGTAAAGCAGAGAAAACGTATGAATCCTGTCCGCATGGAATTCTCCAGAAAGATCAACAAAAAGCTGATCGCAGAGATCTGTAAATATATCCATATGGATAAAAACCATGTATTTATGTCGAGAGTACCACTTGATTTATCATTTGTATTTGCAATCCAGAATTATCTGAGAATGCAGGGAGCAGAAAAGGAAAAGCTGTTCTATCAGAAAAGAAGCCCTCGAATGACACCGCAGCTGAAAGAAAAAGAAAGTCTGATCGCACAGATTGAGCAGAAAGATGTTCTGTTATCTTATCCATTTGAAAATATTAAATCATTTACCAACCTGCTTTATGAAGCGGCAAGAGACGATTCTGTAGTGTCCATCAAGATGACCTTGTACCGTCTGGCAGTTCGAAGCCAGATCGTAGATGCTTTGGTTGAGGCAGCGGAAAATGGCAAAGAAGTGGTGGTACTGGTTGAACTCCGTGCAAGATTTGATGAAGAAAGTAACATTGAATATTCCAGAAAGCTGGAAGAAGCAGGCTGTCGTGTCATTTATGGACTGAGTGGTCTCAAAGTACATTCCAAACTTTGTCTTATAACAAGAAAGACAGAAAAAGGTCTTGAATATATCACGCAGATTGGAACGGGTAACTATAATGAAAAGACTTCAACATTATATACAGACTTGTCGCTGATCACTGCGAAGCAGGAAATCGGAAAAGAGGCGGCGGAAGTATTTGCATGTCTGCTGCGCGGTGAAACCATCGAAGAAACACATGTCCTTCTTGTGGCACCGAAGTGTCTTCAGAATAAAGTACTTGATATGATCGATGATGAGATCTGTCACGCGAAGAATAGGGAAGAGGCCTATATTGGAATCAAGATCAATTCCCTGACGGATAAAGTTATCATTGAAAAACTGGTAGAAGCGTCACAGGCTGGTGTGAAGATCGAGATGGTAGTACGTGGAATCTGTTGTCTGATTCCGGGAATTCCGGGATATACAGAAAATATCAAGATAATCAGCATCGTAGGAAGATTTCTGGAGCATTCCCGTATTTATCGTTTCGGAACCCCGGAGAGAGAAAAAATTTACATCGCATCCGCCGATTTCATGACAAGAAATACCATCAGACGTGTGGAGGTTGCAGCTCCGGTTCTGGATGATACACTGCGTGCACGACTGGATGAAATGTTTGATACGATGATGAAGGATGACGAAAAAGGAAAAGAGTTAACTTCGAACGGTACATATGTGGATCGAAGGGTTAATGCAGAGAAATTGGATTCCCAGGAGCTTTTCTATGAAATGGCATATAAAAATGCGGAAAAAAAGACAATTTAAAACACTCAGGTTTTACTTTGATTTTATACAGATATGATAGAAACAAGATAGTACCGTGATTACGAACATGCTACGATGAGTCTGTAAGAAGGACAATTGTCGGAAAAGGAGTGTTCGTATTTATGATAAAAACCTATGTAATAGACACCAATGTGTTGATTCAGGCCCCATATGCACTGGAGTGTTTTGAAGATAATCATCTGGTTCTTCCGTTAGTTGTATTGGAAGAGCTGGATGGTTTGAAAAAGGCAGAAGGAGAGAAAGGCGCCAATGCCAGAGCAGCTGTACGAAAGCTGGAAGAATACAGGAACAAAGGAGATCTGTTGCAGGGAGTAGAGCTTCCGGGCGGAGGATGTCTTCGTGTTGAAAAAAACTACGTGAATGTAGAGCTTCCACCGGATCTTCCGGATGATAAACCGGATAATAGAATTTTGAAGGTATGTAAAGGCCTGGCAGATGATAAAAAAGCAGATCAGGTCATACTTGTTACGAAGGATATTGTTTTGCGATTGAAAGCACAGATTTTAGGAATAAAGGCAGAAGATTTTGAAACGGAACAGATTTCTGCTGATGACGCGCAATATACCGGAAGGACAGAACTATACATACCGGAAGAGATGGTAAAAGAATTCAAAAAGAAAGGGATTTCCACTGAAAACCTGTATCAAAGTGATGAGGAGGGGAATCAGTTTCTTCCGGAGCTTCATGAAAATGAATTTGTGATATTAACACCGGATCAGTCTGCTAAAAAGACACTTCTTGGAAGAGTATCCGGAAATAAAGTTGTTCCGCTGGCTTTTAAAAAGAGTAAACCGTATGGTGTGTCTCCGAGAAATGTAGGACAGTATTTTATGCAGGAAGCACTGATGGCCGATGCAGATACGGCACCTTTGGTTATCATTAAGGGAATGGCAGGCACCGCAAAGACTTTTTACTCTCTTGCAGTAGGAATGGAAAAGGTTTATAACAATCCGACAAAGGAATACAGGAGAGTGATCGTATGCAGACCGAATGCCCAGTTTGACGATGACATTGGTTTTTTGCCAGGGGATGAGAATGAAAAAATAGCACCGCTTATGCGACCAATCATCGATAATCTGGAACAGATCCTGGATTCTGATGAGAGTAAACGGTATGAAGATGAGGACGAACTGACAGACAAGGTAGCGGAAGTATTTGAAAGAGGGATCATCCGTACAGAAGCACTCAATTTTATCCGCGGACGTTCCATTGCAAAGACATATCTGATCATTGATGAAGCACAGAATATGACACCAAATCAGGTAAAGGGAATCATCACAAGAGCCGGTCATGGAACGAAAATCATTCTGTTGGGAGATCCGCAGCAGATAGACAGACCATTTCTGGACGAAAGAACAAATGGATTAAGTTATGCGGCAAAACATATGATGAATAGTCCGCTTTGTTGGCAGATAACCTTGTCAGCGGATGAATGTGAGAGATCTATACTTGCAATGGATGCCGTAAAGCGACTTTAAAAAATGAAAGAGGCAATAGAATATTTGAAATACAAGGAAATAGTAAAAAATAAGGAAATCAATGCATATCTGGAAAAGGGAAATGCAAATCTTGGACAGCTTGGATTTACAGACCATTCGCAGGCGCATTGCGTGCAGGTAGCTCATCAGGCAGGAAAAATTCTGGAGCGATTTGGATATTCAGAACATGAAGTGGAACTTGTCAAAATTGCAGGGTATATGCATGATATCGGGAATGCCATTAACAGAACGCACCATGCAGAGTACGGGGCACTTCTCGCAAACGATCTGCTAAAGGATACAGATATGTCTCTGGAAGACCGGATTACGGTGATGTCGGCAATCGGGAACCATGATGAATCAACCGGGGATCCGGAAGATGTGATATCTGCGGCTCTCATCATAGCTGATAAAACAGATGTAAGAAGAAGCCGGGTGCGTCAAAAAGAGCAATCAGCTTTTGACATTCATGATCGTGTCAATTATGCGGTTACAGATTCAAAACTTAAGATCGCAAAAGATAGGTCGGTTATTGCACTTAATCTTCAGATTGATGAAAATATTTGTTCCATGTATGATTACTTTGAGATTTTTCTGGAGAGAATGATGCTTTGCAGAAAATCCGCGGAAGTGCTGGGAACAACTTTTAAGCTGACGGTAAATGGACGAAAGGTTTTGTAGGATACCGTAGAAAATGAAATATTTGCAAAAATACAGGGATGGATCGTAAATGTTTTTCAGAGTTTACGGTTCATCTTTTTATGCATTGGGGAAAGAAAATATCATTTTACATAACTTTAACACTACGCGCCCAAGAATTCATGTAGAATAAAAAGCGTCAGATTAGTAGCTTTTCTACAAACTTACCCCGCACATATTTGTAGAAAAACTACATTTCTGACTACAAAATAATCAGCAATGCTACACAGACTACTTAAAATGGGGATAAAATATGGAGACAAAAGAAACAACAGCTTACCGTATCCGCAGTGCATATGCCTCTTTGCGAAAGTCGGAGCAACGGGTGGCAGATTATGTTCTGGCACATGAACAAATATGCCGCAAGATCACGTTGGAAGAGCTTGCAAAAAGGAGCAGTGTGAGTCAGCCAACGGTTATGCGTTTTGTGAAAGCACTGGGATATGAAAAATTTAAAGATTTTAAATACCAGCTGATGGAAGAAAATATTAAGGAACATTCGCCGGACAGGGCAGAGCAATACGCCATGCATGGATATTCTTTGAAACCATCGGATAATTTGAAGATTATCCCGGCGAAAGTTGTGGCGACTTCGGTGAAAACGATTGAAGATATGTTGAAAAGTATTTCCGGCAAGGAATTTGAAAGAACGATCCATATGATTGCAGGAGCGAGAAGAATCATACTATGCTGTGTAGAAAATTCAGCGGCGACGACGAAGGATTTGATGGTCAAATTGTTATATCTTGGATATGATTGCAGGTATGACGAGGACTATTATATTCAGCAGATTGCCGCGGCAGCTCTTACAGAAGAGGATGTGGTGATTGGAATTTCTTATTCCGGGCAGTCGAAGGATACGGTGGATGTCATGAAGACTGCAAAAAAAGCGGGAGCACAGACAATCTGCATTACTAATTTTAAAGAATCGAAGATCAGTAAATGGAGTGATGTGGTGCTATGTAGTTCACAGGAACAGTGGATGTATGGAGATTCTATTTTTTCAAGAACGACGCAGATGGTTCTGAATGATATGATCTATATGGGACTGATTGCGCAGGATTATGAAACATGCACGGACAGGCTGGATAAAAACAGCAGGATCATCCGAAATAAAGCATATAAAGAGGAAAAATAACAGGGAAAAGAACAAAAAAGCAGAAGCTTAAAATGTAGGGAAACTACAGCTGTGAGCTTCTGTTTTTTGATGCCTTTTTTTAACATTTCCATTACATATTCCTAAAAGTGATTTGATTGTTTTTGATAAAATGGACAGGTACACTTTGAAATGTAGTTTGCAACAGCAATACAAATCGGAAAGGAAAACATAAATGTTAAAGTTAGAACATGTAAAGAAAACATATGACGGAGTAACGATTTTAAAAGATATCAATTTGGAAATTGAGGATGGGGAGATCGTTTCTATCTTAGGACCATCCGGATGTGGAAAGACAACTTTATTAAATCTGATTCTGGGACTTACAGATGCAGATCAGGGAAAGATTCTTTTTAACAATGAAGACATTACGGATGTACCGATGGAAAAAAGAGGATTCAATATTGTATTTCAGGATTATGCATTATTTCCAAATCTGACGGTATATAAAAATATTGTTTATGGTCTTCGCAACAACCCGGATATTTCTACAACAGAAGAAGTTGAAGACCTGATTCACCTTCTGGGATTGGAAAATCATCTGAATAAGAGGATCGATCAACTGTCAGGTGGACAGAAACAGAGAGTTGCACTTGCAAGAACGCTGGTTATGAAGCCGAAGATTCTTCTTCTGGATGAACCACTCAGTGCACTTGATGGCGTGATCAAGGAATCCATCAAAGAGAAGATCAAACAGATCGCGAAAGAGTTCCATCTGACAACGATCATCGTAACACACGATCCGGAAGAAGCACTGACACTTTCCGATCATGTCATGATCATCAATGACGGAAGTATTTCACAGTACGGAAAACCGGAAGAAATCGTGAAAACGCCGGAAAATGATTTTGTAAAAGAATTTATTCTCCGTCAGTTGGAGATCAAGAAAAACAATATCTACTCTTTATTTATGGTAGCAGATACGCTTGGCAGGGCAGGAACAATGCCTGTAAATCCGGCATACAGTGTGTAAGGAGCAGATATGAAGACAAAAAACAGAGAGATCAAAGCAATATTTGTACTGATCGTACTGGTATTTGCAGCATTTTTAATCTACCCGGTTGCAAGACTTCTGTTGAAATCTTTTCTGGGAACAGATGGAATAACGTTTGGATTTTATCAGTCGGTACTGATGGGAAAAGGATTTTTAAAGGCACTTGGGAACAGTTTTAAAGTGGCAGGAGCAAGTGCGTTTCTGACAACGGCTATTTCATTTTTCTGGCATATACGATCCATTACAGTAATGTACCGGGGATTTTGAAAAAGGGTATTCATGCGGTGGCAAATCTTCCGATGTTGCTTCCGACACTGACTTATGGATTTGCAATTATTTATTCATTCGGCAAGCAGGGGCTGCTTACCCGGATATTTGGACATCAGTTGTTTGAAATTTACGGATTTAATGGTCTGCTTTTGGGCTATGTGATCTACACACTTCCGATTTCGTTTATGCTGATCAACAATACGATGGGCTATATCGATAAGAAATTCATGGTTGTATCAAGACTGATGGGAGACAATGCAGTCGCAACTTTTATGATGACGATCTTCAGACCTCTGCTGGGAACTTTGGCAGCATCCTTTATCCAGGCATTCTTCCTTTGCTTTACGGATTTTGGGATTCCGGCAGCGGTAGGAGGAAAATACGAAGTCATCGCAAGTGTTCTGTATACACAGATGCTTGGAAGTGTACCGGATTTTAACAAAGGAAGCGTTGTGGCTATGGTTATGCTGCTTCCATCTGTGATCAGTATTCTGGTATTGCGTTATCTGGAGAAATATAACATCCGGTACAACAAGATTTCCGGCATGGAGATCCGGGAAAATAAAGTGCGCGATGCAATCTGCGGGCTGGTCAGCATTCTGGTCTGTCTTTGCACTTTATCGATTTTTGCAGTTATTTTCCTGATTCCGTTCGTAAAGGACTGGCCGTACAGTCTTGGATTTTCACTGGATCATATCAAGGCAGTATTTACCGATGCGGGACTTTCCGGTGTGTACAAAAATTCGATTTATGTTGCGCTGCTGACAGCCATAGCAGGAACACTGGTCTCCTATGGAGCGGCGATCGTGGTTGCGAGAAGTACAGTAAGTGAAAAATTAAAACAGATCATTGAAGGAATTTCGCTGATGACAAATACGATCCCGGGAATGGTACTGGGTCTTGCATTTCTGTTCTGTTTTACCGGAACCGGACTGCAAAGTACATTTACGATCCTCATCATCTGTAATGTGATCCACTTTTTCTCAACACCTTATCTGATGATGAAGAGTTCGCTTTCGAAAATGAATGCATCCTGGGAAACAACAGCGATGCTGATGGGAGATAACTGGATCAAGACGATCATCCGCGTGGTAACGCCGAATGCGATTTCAACCATTATGGAAGTATTCAGTTATTATTTTATCAATGCGATGGTAACGGTCAGTGCGGTCATCTTTATCGCAGGAGCGAGAACAATGGTGATCACAACCAAGATTAAAGAGTTGCAGTATTACAACAAATTCAACGAAGTATTCGTACTTTCCCTTTTGATTCTGGGAACAAATTTACTGGTAAAAACAGTATTTCAGCTTTTGGCAAATAAAAAAAGGACAACACAGAAGGAGAACAAATTCATGAAAAAGAAAAATGGATTAAAACGTGCAGCAATGGCGGGTATGGCAGGAGTGATGGCATTTTCACTGATCGCAGCAAGCGGCTGTGGACAGAAAAAGAGCAGCGATGAACAGGTTGTCATTTATTCTAATGCAGATGATGAAGCTGTGGAAGCGATGAAAACAGCACTCGATGAAAATGGATACAAAGATCAGTACATTTTCCAGACGTTCGGAACCTCAGAGCTTGGAGGAAAACTCCTGGCAGAGGGATCTGATATTGAAGCAGATCTGGTAACAATGAGTACCTTTTATGTAGAAAGTGCACAGGATGAAAAGAAGATGTTCAAGGATCTTACTTTTGATCCAAAGACACTGGATGAATTTCCATCTTACTGTACACCGATCACTGCACAGGAAGGAACCATTATTGTAAATACAGAACTGATGCAGGAAAACAATCTGGATATGCCGACATCGCTCAAAGACCTGGCAAAGAGTGAATATAAAGGACAGGTTGCCGTTACGGATATTGCATCATCTTCTACAGCATGGCTTCTTATTCAGGGGCTGATCTCAGAATATGGTGAAGACGGAGCAAAGGATGTGTTGAAAGATATCTATGTAAATGCTGGTGATCACATTGAAGAATCCGGTTCCGGTCCGCTGAAACTGGTGCGTGCAGGAGAAGTAGCAATTGGTTTCGGTCTCAGACAGCAGGCAGTTGCAGATAAAGCAGAAGGACTTCCAATTGATTATGTAGATCCGGCAGAGGGAAATTTCACATTGACAGAATCTGTAGCAGTTGTAGATAAAGGCGACAAGAGCAATGAGAAAGCAATGGAAATGGCAGAGTGCATCATCAAAAACGGAAGAAAAGACCTTCTTGCAAATTATCCGATTCCGCTGT
>OLSI01001866.1_pt1 | contig 12851 bp, 9 predicted proteins | sample 1672661 | NCBI WGS metagenome assembly OLSI01 (sample SAMEA3136711, study PRJEB25190) | human gut metagenome | biome: human gut; feature: human-associated habitat; material: faeces | place: Austria | collected 2013 | reverse complement strand
ATAACCATAACATGATTGTATGAAAGAGTAAATATCTACTGTGCGAGAGTGAATTGCATCACCCCATGGGCATGCGGACATTTAGAAATTCATTTTAGAAGCGTCACCTGTTTAAAATAATAACTTGAATAAATATTTTCTTTATAGTACTATATATGCGGAGCGTTAGTTTATTATGGTAGAACGCCTTTTAGAAGGGAGGACCCGGTTCAATTCCGGGATGCTAAAGCTCATTAAATCTTTAGTGATTTTTAGCATCCTGAAATTCCTGATACACAACTATGGCAGAAGAAATATTTATAGCAAGTACTGAAAATTTAAAAGATTTAAAAAAACAAAGAAAAAGGATTTGCGCTTTAGTTAATAGAGCTATTCGAGAGAAAAAAGATGCTGATTTAACCTCGCTGACGAAAGTATATGCACTTCTTTATTCTGCTTATGTAGAAACCTCTTTTTTAAAACTCATTCATACTCCTAAAGCATTTACAGAATCCGAAATTATGCAGATAATGGCTGAACATAATTTAGAGGAAAAATGGGTTAAATGTGTTAATCTTGCATTTAACAGGCTCAACACCACAAATTTGGGAGAAGTTGCCAATAAAAAGCAAACATTAAATAGACTTATGCAAGAATATATTATTAAACCTAGCCTAATAAGAAATAAAGTTGCACATGGACAATGGATTTATTGCTTAAATAGTGATTGTACAAAAATAAATCAAAACACAACTACTCAAATAGGCAACCTAGATTTTGTTAAAATCGAAAGATATTTCTGTATATATGACAAATTCCATCAATGTATTTTGGATTTACTCATATCACACAAAACCCATTTTCGAGACTATTATCAAATAATAGCAGAACTCAAAGATTATATTGAATCAACAAAATCATGGTCGTTAGAAACAAAAAAGCATAAAATATTATCTTCTATCAAATATCAAAATTATAAAGAAAAGTATTATAAAAATGGCGCTTATTAAAAATAATAGATTATTTTAATCGGTAAATACTTTATAGCCGGATTAAGATTTGATATCATGTATGAGCTGCTTTGCATAGCGGGCAGCCTGCATGATATGTTTTTTCTCTTTGTCCGAGCAGTACAGCATTATGTCTGTAAATTCTTTACAATATGGTTCTTTGTCGTAGGTTATTTCTCCAAATAAAATTGCATCAGTTGAGACAGATAGGGCATTGGATATCGCTATGAGTGAATCAATGCTCATTTTTGACGTTTACATTTATTCTCCTTTGATTGCGGATGGTTTGAAAGAAAGATGTGCAAAAAAATAGTCAACCCCAGGAGCAAAGGGATTCTAAGCGTTTAGATGCCTACTCCCATTCGGGAACCCAGCTTTTTTCCGTCACAAGTTGACCGCAACTATTATAATATGATTACATAAAATAATCAATGAAATAAAAAATGTTAATATTAAGATGATTCTTTTCTATAGGTATTTACTTTTAAGGTCAACATTATATAATGATAAATAGATTGGTGTTTTATATTGTTAAGCAAACAAGATGGGAATCTAAGGGGATTGTTAAGATGAGTATTGATGAATTGATAAGTATAATTGTTGAGCCATTACTTGCAGTTATAGGTCTTGTTATTACATTTTTACAGTTAAAAGATGATAGGAGAGGGAAGAAGATAGAAGAGAGTATGATTCAAAAAGAAGAAGAAGAAAGGTTGATTATTGCTGACTTAGTTAAGCATTCCGACTCCTATCTTGAATTACTTAATAAGTTTTCTGAACAGATAAATTTTATAAACTCAAAGGCAGAAGTGCCTGGTGCGGGAATAGAAATGCTACAGAGTATTATAGATAATGGTAAAAAATTATGTAACGACTATAGTTTTGTTCGAAATGAACTTCTTGAAATATATAAAAGAATATTGCAGAATGAGGAACGATTTAGTTTATCATATGGTTTTGACAGATATATAGAAGCGTTTCGTGTTATTTGTCTTGATAGTTCGATAGAGCAGTCAATGATAAAGTCTTATAATAATATTGTGGAGTATGTAGAGCAGCATAGGGATAGTTTTGAAGCAGATTATTTAATCTCTTTGATGAATGAACATATGCATGCAGAGTTTGAATGTTTAAAACAATTAAATGAAATTAAATTATATGTATTGGAAATAAAACTTAAATACGAATAAATAAAAGGGAATTATACAATGTTTGATTTTTTATTGACATATAAAATTGAGATATCTGCTGCTATAATATCTTTAATTGTAGCCATTTGTACATTAATAATAACACATTTTTTAGATTATCAAAAAATGATTTTTGCTGAAAAAGCAAAAATATGAAGGCATTGGAAAGATTAGAACTGAGATAGAAATATTATCACGTTATGAGAATTTATCTTTGACAGAAGAACGTGATTCATTAATTCCTGAAAATGTTGGAAAGAAGATTTATACTCCTGCGGCTTGCTTTGATTATAAATCACTATCAAATATTTCCTGTAAACTTAATGATTTACATAGTGAATATGGCCACTGTTTACGTCATCGGTCAGTTATATATCTCATATATATCAGAAATTTTTTCTTTGATTATACTGTTAAGTGGCTGGAAACGGGGTATCTGGATGAAGAATTACGTTGGGCAAGTGTACCTCTTTACAATTCAATCCATCATTGGTATAAAATTTTTGATAAAGAATTAATAAGTTCTATGAATAGAGTAAGTACTAAATATTACGCTCATTCCGGAATTGTATACAATTTTCTTTTATATTTTTACGGATTATATTTTAAAAGTTCTTTTCCATATAAATATTTGAATGATGAGTCAAGTATTCTTAATCAAATGATTAATCAAAGAGATGAAATTATAGCTAATTATGAAGAAGAAATAGTAAAGAACTCTGATGAAATATAAACTTAAATACAAAGCTGACTTGAAAAAGTAAATTCCAGTGCGAGAGTAAATTCCATCGTGATTTAAATTTTGTTAATTTAACGCGAGATTTTTGGTAAACGCCTCATATTCAGTATATAGAATACTTTATGATTTTTTGAGATAATAGATTTAACAAGAATAGTTAGTGTATTCATGTTAACTGTATGTTGATAGCTACTAATGTGATAAAATTATCGTAGATACAGATGAAAAGCATTACTATAGAATTATAAACAATAATGAAAGTACAGGAAGGAGAATTTTATTTATGAAAGAAAAGCAAAGAAAGATAATGGGATTGATTATATCGTTTGTTATGATAATTACGATAATGCCGCAGACTATTTGGGCGAGTGATGCTGGATCTCGTGAAGATGCTGTCAAATGGGCATATGCGCAAGAGGGAAAATTTCTTGATTATGATAAGGTATATGGAGCACAATGTGTAGATTTGGTTCATTACTATTATGCCTATTTTGGTAAAGCAAGTTATGCTACAGGAAATGGTTGTGATTTTGTTAACAATAAATTGCCGGATGGATGGACTAGAATAAAAAACACTGCGGATTTTGTACCGCAACCTGGAGATATTGCAGTTTGGGGTAAGGAATTGAGTCAATATGGACATGTTGCTATTATTTTATCAGCTGATGCTCACTCCTTTGTTTCTATGGATCAAAACTGGCCAAGAGGTAGTGCGTGTAAAAAGGTAACACATAATTATAATAAATTTTGGGGCGTTATCAGACCAAATTTTTCGGAACCACCTTCAAATCCCCCAACCTATTCCAACTTCTGGGTAGACCATTACCTATTTGATTTGTCTGAGACGGTATCATTCACTGCTGTGGCATCGGGAGCAGACAATTATACAATAGGAATCGACAAGACCGGTGTTGGTCGTGTTGTGACAGAAGGTTGTGGAAGTACGTATACTATTTCAGCTGACAGGCTTGGAGCAGGAGAGTATTCAGCATATATGACGGTTGCAAATAGTGCGGGATATGTTGATACTTACAAGGTATATTTTGTTGTAGTTGAAAAATGTAATTTTGCTGATAAATTTTCAGCAAGGATTCAGAATATAGGAACCGGATGCTATATTACAAACAAAGATAGCAAAATCGTTGGAGCTCCTGAGAGCGGATATAATGATCAGATATGGTTTTTTAATAAGTGTTCAGATGGTTCATATACTATCATGAGTCAGCTTGATGGACTCATGATGGATGATGAATGGGACAGCGATGTTCCGGCAGGTGCTGATATTCGCGCATGGAGTGCTACAGGACAGGATAAGCAGAGATTTAATATATATTATATGGATGATGCATTTTATATCCGACCGGCAAATACCAAAACTCTTGTCGTGGATATGGGAGCAGGAGAGCCATATAATGTGGCATGCTACAACCTTTCAAGGAATGCTGGACAGCAGAAATACAGGTTTGACATGGTTGGCATGGGCGATTATATTCCATACGGACTGGGAGATGAATTTTATGCACAGCTCAGATGTCAGGGAACAAATTTATATGTAACAAATCAAAGTGGTAATGTAGCAGGCGCTGCGGCAACAGCTGATGACAGTCAAATATGGAAATTTATGAGACAGTCAAATGGAGCCTACGTTATTCAGAATACATTGGATGGTTCATATATAGATGTAGAAAATTCAAATGATGCAAATAAGACCAATTTCCTTTCGTATAATGAATATACAGGCAACAGGAATCAGCAGTTCTATTTCTATGAAATGGACAATGCTTTTTATATAAAACCCTTAATCAGTAATACCAGGGTAATGGATATGCAGTCAACTGCTCCATACAATGTGGCACTATGGGATAAGGGAAACGACTGGGGACCACAAAAGTTTGATGTGATAAAAGTCAGCCATAGTGATGACAACATGAGTAAACCAGTTGAGACGTCGTATTTTAAAGGACATAAATATGAGCTTTATAATGAATCAATGACCTGGGAGTCGGCTAAACTCTTTTGCGAGAAAAAGGGAGGACATCTTGTTACTATTTCAGATGAGAAAGAGAATGAATTTGTTAATGGCATGAGATGCCGTAACCTTTCAACTGATTACCAGCAGAGTATATGGCTTGGAGGTTCTGATGCAGCAAATGAGGGAACATGGTCTTGGATTACAGGTGAACCGTTTACATACAGTAACTGGGAACCCAACGAGCCTAATGGTGGAACCTCGCAGAATTATCTTCAGATGTATTCATCAGGTAACTGGGATGATGTGCAGAATGAGGCTGGCAGATTTGTGGTATGTGAATATGATTCGGTACAACCAAAGCAGACACCTGTTGCCAGTTCGCTCAGTCTGAGTGATAATATTGGATTTAATATTTACATGCGGATATCCGATGATGTGCTGAGTGATGATGGTGCAATGATGATTATTACAAATTCGGATGGAAAGGTCATTAAGAAGCTGATTTCGTCATATGAGACAACAACATATCAGGACAAACCGGTGAAAAAAATAGTCAGTATGGTACCTGCAGCAAAGATGTCCGGGAAGCTTTCATTTAAAATTTTAAAATCAGATGGAATAGAAAGCAGTACTTATATATGTTCAGTTATGGATTACGCAAATGAAATGATTAAGAAAGCCGATACTGATAATGAGTGTAAAAAGGCACTTCCTCTAGTAAAGGCAATGCTGAACTATGGAGCCTATTCTCAGATATATTTTGGTGAGGACAATACGAATCTTGCAAATGCCATATTAAAAGCTGACAATACTGCAACGATAAAGAGTGAGGATATAATAAAATCTATTACATACAGTGAGCAGGGGCTTTTTAGCAATAAAGATTTAGAGTATATGGGCTCATCACTTATATGTGAATCAGATACCTCATTAAAGCTGTATTTTAACAATAAGAATAAGCTAACAGAGAAGCAGATAAAGGGTAGATATGATATCAGCACACTTGACAAAAACAAGCATGATTATGATATCGGTGTTGACGGAAGCATTTTCTGGATAAAGATAAAAGGCATAAAACCAGCAGAACTTGGTAATGTATATGGAGTAAACCTGGTATCTGATGAGGGTTCAGTTATTGTGGAGACAAGTCCATATGTGTATGTGAAAAAGACATTGGAGTCTGGTGATAGCAGGTTGCAGAATCTGTGCAAAGCAATGTGGGCTTATGGACAGGCTGCAAAAGAGTATGAAAAGTAGTGTTCAAGAAAGGGATTGCTTATGAAGAGAATATTTAGTGTATTAATGTCAATAGTGATTGTTTTGAGTTGCGTTGTATTTATTATGCCACCAAATATTGTGTTGGCTGCTAATTACACGTGGCCAGTCGATAAGTCAATTGGAATATCTAGCGGTTTTGGTTCGTATAGTGGACATACTGGCTGTGATTTTGCTTGCAGTATTGGACATGATGTATATGCTGTAGCTGATGGAACTGTGGTAACGGCAACGGATTCAGGATGTACAGGGTCACATAGATCAGATGGTTACCCGAAATGTTCGAAAGGGGCAAACTGTCCTGCAACCAAATTAAACAAAAATGGAAAAGGCTCATATGCTAATTGGATTATTATTAGACATGGGACTAATGTATATTCGTTATATGCGCATTTATCAACAGAAAGCCTTAAAGTTAAAGTAGGAGATACTGTAAAACAAGGACAAAACATTGCAAAAACTGGTTCGGCAGGAAATGTAACTGGACCCCATTTACATTTTGAACTTAGAATAGGAGGTAATTCAACAGGATATGCAAAAAATCCAGCATCTTATTTGAGCCGTGAAAATGTTACACCGGTAATAAATCCTGTCACAACTACACCATCCATCTGGAAAAACAGTGACAGCTATACGGTAGGAAATTCGGCAACATTAACCTGGAACAGTGTAGATAATGCAACAGGATATTGGTTTTCAGTCTGGTATAAGGGGGAACAAATTGTTACAACTCAGGTTTCAGGAAGCTCGGAGTATACATTAAATAATCTTGGAGAGGGAGAGTATACTGCCTATATAACGGCTTATAATGATAGCAGTAGTAAGCAGAACTCTGTGACCTTTAGGGTATATTATCTTGATATAGGTACAAATTTTATAGCTAATATAATTAAAGTTGATTCATGGAGTCATGTGGTTAATGATAATACAAATGCCTGCATAGGTAAGGAAGTGGGAAATGCAAACGAGTATTATGAATTCGTAAGACAGAGTGATGGCTCATATATAATTAAATCACTTGAGGATGGAAAATATCTCGATGTTTCTGATGGTGGAAATAAAAATGGTCAGAATGTGGGCTTTAGCGATTATACAGGAGAAAATAACCAAAGATGGTATATAAAGAATGGCTCTAGTGGAAAAATATTAATTCCTAAAAACGCAACAGGATCGTGCCTAGATATATCTAATAATGGCTCAGCAGTAGGAACAAATGCACAGCTATGGGAGCTAAACGGAACAACTGCTCAGGAATTTAGTATATATACACAGTCTAAAATTCCAAACTTCATTAATTTTGGAGATGATTTTTATGCAAATATAATCAAAGCAAGTACATGGAGTACTCTTGTAAACAAAAATCCTAATTTGGAAGTTGGTGGAAAGGGTGAAGCAGAAGGAAGCGATATATGGCATTTCAGACGAATGAAAGATGGTACATATACCATACAGTCTCTATTTGATGGAAAATATCTTGATGTTGAGAAATTTAGCAATCAAAAAGGAGCTAACGTATATTGCTATGATTATACAGGTGATAGTAATCAGAGATGGTATTTGACATTGGGAAAAAATGGAAAGGTCTTAATTCCAAAGAATGCTACTGGATTATGTTTAGATGTTTCTAATGATGGTTCGGACGCTGGTACAAATGCACAGCTATGGGAGCCAAACGGAACAGCAGCTCAGGAGTTTAATGTTTATAAAGAGGACACGATAAAGCTAGGCACGGCAAATGTTACTTTATCAAATAACAATTATATATATGATGGCAAAGAGAAGAAACCGGATGTAACAGTAAAATATGGATATGCTACGTTACAACAAGGCACAGATTATACGGTGGAGTATTCAAATAACGTAAAAGCAGGTACAGCTACCGTTACAATAAAAGGCACCGGAATATATTCAGGTACGGTTTCTAAAAACTTTGAAATAAAGGAAGCTTTATATACGGTGTATGGATATCAGGTTGTTATCAATGGAAATTTCGATTTGAAATATTATATTGATTTGTCAAAAGAAGCTGCAAATGATACCGATGCGTACATTGAGTTTAAAGTCGGTGATAGAATACAAAAGGTAAAACAGCGAGAAACATCGAATGGACACTATGTTTATACATGTGAAGTTCCTGTAGCTCAGATTGGTGACAAAGTGACGGCAACATTATATTATAAGGATAAATCATATGTTCTTACACAGTATTCGGTCAAAGATTATTTAAATGCAATAGTTCAAAACAAGGATAAAAAAGAAGAGTATTGCAAGGCTACAGACATTGCATCAGCTATACTGAATTATGGGGCAAGGGCACAGCTATATTTTGGATATAAGACGGATTCATTAGTTAACAGTGCTTTATCGGATGCTGAGATAAAAAAAGTGGATTCGATTTTGGTACAGGATATTAAGAATGCTATAACCAATATGGAAAGCGGCAACCTTGAAAACAATGATTTCAAATACTATGGAGCTTCATTAGTATGCAAGTCAGATACAGGAATGAAACTGTATTTTGAAAATAAAAATAGTCTTTCTCTTAAAGAGATTGAGAAGAAATATGATATTTCGGTTAAAGATTGTAAGAAGCAGGTTAGTAAATCCATAAACGGAAATATGATTTGTATTACTATTAATGACTTAAATGCTACTGAACTGGATGATAATTTTGTGGTGCAGATAACGAATAAGCAAAACAGCAGTCAGAGTATATCTGTTTCAACAAGCCCGTATATTTATATAAAGAAATCTATGGATTCAGGAAATGCAAAGCTTATAAATCTCAGCAAAGCGATGTATTGGTATAGTCAGAAGGCTATGGAGTATTCAATGCGCTGATAAAGTGTGATGATATTAATGCTTATAACAGCGCAGAACGTGTGATCAAGAACTTTGCAGTAGACCGCTGGGGGTATTTTGAGTAACAATTATCAGTTTTGTTTTGATACAAAAATCCTGCTGACTTGAAAAAGTAAATTCCAGTGCAAGAGTAAATTCCATCGTGATTTAAATTTTGCTGGTTTAACAAGAAATTTTTGGACTAAATCTCTCGTTTTCTGCTATAATTAATGTAACTTATCGAAATTTTCTCGATTTCTAGACATGCTAAATAGGCTACTGGAATTCGGTGTGCTAGACTAAATTCCACCAGCCGCATCTTAAAAATGTGAAAAGTTTACATCCAGTCTGACAGCAGATTTCGATTAGTTTTATTAACGGTTAAAGCGTATCAGCTTAGGCGTCAGATTAACCTTATCTGGTTCAATCGGCTTAAGCTGAAATGCTTTTAAGATATCTTCACCAAGCGTTTCTAATGCAACTTCATATGGTGTCCTTCCACTGAGGATTTCTCGCGGAGTGGAGTTGATGTGGTTTACGATGAGATTCACATCCCATTGTGTTAAGAATTCAAAAGAAGTTCCTTTCGGTAAAACCATACGAAAGCATTGTGTGTGCTTGTTCTATAGCGCCTTTTTGTCCGCTGCGCATTGGATCACAATAGTAGATGCTGCTTCTCTGGATTCCCTGAATGCCTGTCTCAAGGCTTACCGGATCTCCGAATTCGGAACCTCTATCAGTCAATATATTTTCAAAAACGGATATAAATTCATATGTGCCCAAGCGCTTCTCTAAACGGTCAAAGGTAAGTCTTACAGCACCTTTGGTACATCGGTTAAGTAAAAAGGCAAGAAATAGCTTTTCTTTCGTAAAAAACAGTGTCAGGAGAGTCTTGTTTGATTCTCTTGAGGAATGGACTGTATCCATTTCGTAAACGCTCCATAGGTGGTACTCTTGTAGACCTGCCTATTTTCCTAGATAATTAGCTTACGAAGGTAATCGGTATTTTCGCCGAATTCGTCGAATTCGCCGATTACGTCGAATAAATCGTAAGGAGTCAAAATTAAATGGGTAAATCTACTTCAGTAAAACGTGAAATCCGCTTCCAACAGTGGATTCAACAGGTTAAAGAGTACAATGAAAGGCCAGATGGCATGAGCATGTCCGCCTGGTGTAAAACACGGGGAATTGCGCAGTCTACATTTGCAACACGCTTACAAAAGGTTCAGGACAGATGCCTGGAATCATGTCAGATATCAGCTGAATCCTCTGAACTCTCAGTATCATCAGAGCCCGCTATGCCAGCTTTTGTTGAATTACCAGTTACCAAATACTCATGTGAAGACAAGCCAGCAGCTGTGATATCATGTCCCAACTTTAAGATTGAAATATCTGAATCAGTATCAGAAGCTTTTCTACTAAAGTTAATAGGAGTGATGAAGCATGCTTAATAATGCAACTGGATTCAAAAAAATATATATAGCCTGCGGACAAACGGATCTTAGGCGTGGAATTGAGGGCCTGGCAAACATTATCCGTTTTCAGTTCCAGCTGGATCCATATGATAAGGACACCCTGTTTCTATTTTGCGGCAAAAAGAATACCAGAATCAAAGGCCTTCTATGGGAAGGTGACGGCTTTCTGCTTCTCTACAAGAGACTTGATGTCGGAGCATTCAGCTGGCCTCGTAATACAGCAGAGGCCCTTGAGATTACCTCAGAACAATACAAACTTCTCATGGAAGGCTTCTCCATTGTTGCAAAGCGCCCTATCACAGAGCTTACTAACCCGCCTAGAGCCATTTAGTTTTGTGCAATACGTAGAAAATAAAATCCTTCATTATGGAGCATATTTAATTGTTACCGGCACTTATCCACGAACAGAATACAGATAGTGTAATAAGTCATCTGAATTACACAATCATTATTAATTTCGTGGATAATACCTCTGAAAAACTGGAAATATTCAGTTTCTCAGAGGTGTTATCCACCGTCAAAATGCCTATTGGTTAAATGCCTTAAATTGGCATAATTCAAGGCAATACGCTATAATAGAACTAGTAAAAAGAGAGGTTCCATTATGGCAATTAAGTACACAGAAGAACAACTTAATACAGTAGACAAGTCGATTATTATACAAATGTTTCTCAATCAGCAGGAAGAGTTGAGTAAAGCCGTAAATCAGATTGAGCAGCTAACAAAAGAGGTTCAATCTGGTAACGACAAGCTGCAGCGCATGATGGAACAGATAATTCTTTCCAACAATGCCCGCTTCGGACGTTCTTCCGAAAAGATGGATAATACTGACCAGATTTCATTTATGGAAGTAGATGGAAACATCATATTTTTTAATGAATCTGAAGCAGTATGCGATCTATCCGCCGAGGAGCCAGAAGACCTGGAGCCTAAGCCACGCGGAAAGAAAAAGGTTGGCAAAAAGGAAGCTGATATGTCAGGTCTTCCTGTAAATCGTGTTAATCACTACATGACAGAAGAAGAGCTTATTGCTGAGTTCGGTGAGAATGGCTGGAAGCAGCTTCCAGATGCAATCTCAAAGCGATATAAATTTATCCCGGCAAAGGTCATAGTTACAGAGCATCATGTAGGTGTATATGCCAGCAAGAAGGATAATCGTATAGTGAAAGCTGATTATCCAAAGGCTCTTCTTAAAGGAAGTCCTGTATCAGCATCTATTGCTGCAGCTATCATGAATGGTAAGTATGTAAATGCGTTTCCTCTTTATCGATTAGAAAAAGAGTTTGAACGCTATGGTCTGGCAATCACCCGCCAAAACATGGCCAACTGGATGATCCGTCTTGGTGAGACCTACATATCAGTTATGTATGATTATCTGCATAAGCTAATCTATGACTATCATGTAATCCAGGCCGACGAAACTCCGGTTCTCGTAAACAAGGATGGCCGAGCTGCAGGTAGCAAGAGCTATATGTGGGTCTACCGTTCAGGGTATATGAATCCTGAACAACAGATAATCCTATATGATTATCAGCTCACCAGAAATGCCTCACATCCTAGAGAATTCCTAAAGGATTTCAGTGGAATCTGTGTGACCGATGGATATCAGGTCTATCACACTCTTGAAAAAGAGAAAGAAAACCTAACCATTGCGGGCTGCTGGGTTCACATGAGACGCCGATTCGAGCAGGCTCTACAAGTGATTCCAAAGGGATCCCAAAAAGGAACCGTATCATACATTGCCATGAAGCAGATTCAGGCAATCTACCGGGAAGAAGGTAAGCTAAAGGATCTGACTTCCAATGAACGACTTGAGCAACGACAGGCAATAATCAAACCGCTTGTGGATGCCTTGTTTATGTACCTAAAACAAAATCAGGCAAATGTATCGGGCTCATGTAAGCTTCAGGATGCATTTAAATATGCATTAAACCAGGAAAAATACCTCAAGGTATTCCTCACAGATGGCGATGTACCAATCGATAATAATGCAAGTGAGCGAGCTATCAGAGGTTTCTGTGTAGGCAAGAAGAACTGGCAGATGATTGATACAATCAATGGTGCCAAAACATCAGCCATGATATATAGTATTGCTGAAACAGCAAAAGCTAATAATCTTAAACCATATGATTATTTTGAGTATCTCTTGGAGGAGATACCAAAGCATATGGAAGATACAGACCGTAGCTTCCTAGAAGATTTGTTACCATGGTCTGAGAATCTTCCAGCACATATCAGAAAATAAAATATCAAACATACAGTCGCCAGGGATGACGGCTGTAAAATTTAAGGAGTACTCGCTATGGTGCGTTTACCATAGAAACACATAGAATTTATAATTCAGTCCTGTATTATGACACCAGAAATAAG
>OLSI01001865.1_pt1 | contig 12857 bp, 10 predicted proteins | sample 1672661 | NCBI WGS metagenome assembly OLSI01 (sample SAMEA3136711, study PRJEB25190) | human gut metagenome | biome: human gut; feature: human-associated habitat; material: faeces | place: Austria | collected 2013 | reverse complement strand
CCGCGGCCCGACCGGCGCACGAGCAGCCACAGAGCCAGCACCAGCACCGTGGGCATGATGATCCACATGTTCAGGCTGGCGTCCGACGCCTGGTGGTAGCGCCCGATGAGGGAGTCCCACCCGTGACACTCCGCCGACGTGCAGCCGGCTTCGGGGCACGTCATCTCGTGAACCCCGTCGGGCTCGGGCACCGCCTCGAACCCGTGGCACGCGCCCGAGGCGCACCCCGCAGCCGGGCAGGGGGAATCCGCGGCAATGGGACGGATGGCAGAGCCGGGAGCCAATGCAGAGCCGACCGCTATCGTCACGGCTAGAGCCGCCAGCAATGCGAGGGCGGCGAGAAGCTTCTTCGGCATTGCGAACCTTTCCTTTCGGAAGCGCCTAAGCAGGTGCGAGAGCCTCCCAGGGCGAGAATCTCGAGTTGTTAGACATTCAACGGGGCGCATCGAGCGCGTTCGAGAGCCGCAAGGGGCAAAATCCCAGTTCGCAGAGATCGCTAAGCGGATGCAGTCCAGAGTTCTTCCCTGCCGACGTCTAACAACTCGAAATTCTTGCCCAAATTCAGCTGCGAAATCGTCTCGCATGCTGACGAAGAGGCCCGCGCCGGGAAGGGGCGGCGCGGGCCTGCACATAAGGAGGCGGCTACTTGGAAGGCGAGGCCTCCTCGGCCGGGCGCAAGGGCAGGAACTTCAGGCCCAGGAAGAAGATGAGGAACCCAAGGGCCACGACGCCGAGCGTCACACCGAACTCAAGCGGTGTCGGCCAGTAGACCATGCCCCCGTAGATGCCGGAGAGGCCGGAGTCCCAGGCGGTGTGCTGCATCGAGGTCAGGGGGCCGGCGTAGTCCAGATTGGCGATCTGGAAGCCGCCCACGAGCAGTTGCACGCGCTTGCAGAAGATGCCCGCGATCGCGAGCAGCGAGCCGATCACCAGCAAGGTGTTGGTGCGCAGCGCCGGCACGAAGCAGATGACGGCGCAGGCGGCGCAGCCGACGATCTCCGTCCAGAAGTACGGAGCGAGCGGGCCGGACACGAGCATGGCGACCACCTCCGCGCCCGATCCGCCGGGGAACGCCTCGGTGAGCAGGTCGCAGCCGAAGAAGTACAGGTCCACCATGACGAAGGCGCCCAGCAGCTTCGCGAGCTTCACGAGATAAGACTGGTCGAGCTCCAGGTAGCCGACTTTACGCAGCCCGATGGCCACAACCATCACGAGCGCCGTGCCGCACACGAGAGCCGAGGACACGAACCAGGGAGCGAGCAGGGCGGTGTGCCACATCTCGCGGCCCTGCTGGAGCCCGAAGATCCAGGCGGTCACGGAGTGCACGAGCACGGCGCAGACGAGCGCCACGACCGAGATCACGCGCAGGGCCGCGTGCGACATGCGCCCGGCCTCGGCCCGCACCTGCGCCCACAGGTACACGCAGGACAGGACGAGGTAGGTGCCCAGCACCAGGATGTCCCACATGAGGGGCGACCCCAGGTTGGAGTAGGCGAACAGCTCCCACAGGCGCGCCGGCTGCCCGAGGTCCACCACCACCATGCCGATGGCGGCCACCGTGCAGGCGATCGAGCTCATGACGGCCACCTTGGAGATGCCGCCGAAGCCCGCGATGCCGAAGGCCTTGGGCACCGAGGAGATGATGAGCCCGCCGGCGGACAGGCCCACGAAGAACATGAAGGACGTGATGTAGAGGCCCCACGAGTCCAGGTTGCGCATGCCGGTCTGCACCATGCCGCCCGAAAGCTGCATGGCCCAGCACGCGATGCCGGCGACGGTGAGCACGGCCGCCACGATAATGGCGACGTTCAGGCCCTTGCCGCCCCAGGTCTCACGCTTGGGTTCAGCGGCAGTGGAAGCCGCAGAAACATTTTCAGTCATAGTTGGCCTCCCTTACACCAGGTAGTAGACGGACGGCTTCGTGCCCTTTTCAGGCAGAAGCTGCATGTACTCGCGCTCGCGAATCACCTTGGATATTTCCGAATTAGGATCATCGAGATCGCCCCAGTATCGAGCGCGTTCCGGACACATACGAATGCACATGGGCTCTTCGTCTTTGGCGAGGCGATGCCAGCACATCGTGCATTTCTCTACCGTATGTTTCTGATGGGCAGGCACGTTCTGTCCCCCACACTCAAAATCGATTGTGTATTCGGGTTCCGCCCAATTGAATGAACGCACTCCCGTGTAAGGACAAGCGGCAACACACATACGGCAACCAATGCACTTGTCGTAATCTTGACGAACCGCGCCCGTCTCTGGGTCTTTATAGGTGGCACCCACCGGGCACGCTTTCACGCACGCGGGGTTTTCACAATGCTGACATGCAACCGGCACATATGACATAGTCACATCAGGGAAAATACCCTCGGGCGTGTCCATGTCTTCGCCGCCTTTAGTGAGAATGCGGTTCCACCAAATTCCCTTGGGCAGATGGTTTTCCATGCAACATCCAACCGCACACGTATGGCAACCGATGCAGCGCTTGGTATCGATAGCAAATCCGTAATGCATCGCTTAGGCCTCCCACTTCTTGAAATCAACTCGCGTGTCGTACGGCGCGATGGAGTCGGCATATTTGTCGGTTTTCGGGTTGGTGAGCTCTTGGTAGCACCCGGCTTTAAATTGCGAACGCTGCCAGCCCTTCGGGATTGAAATAATGCCAGGGGCAATCGATTCGTCGATGAGCGCTTTAACCACAGCATGGCCGCGATCGTTGAAAACCTCGATATAGTCGCCGTCCTTCACGCCACGTGCCTCGGCGTCGACGCTGTTGACTTTGCCCTGCGGTTCGGGGTCGAGTTCGCGCAGCACGGGCACCTCAAACCACTGCGTATGGATACGGAAATGCGAATGCTCCTGCAGATACACCAACGGGTATTTCTCGGCCAACGGACTTTCCGAACCACACTCGTCCGGTTCGCGGAAATAGACGATATGCTCGTCGGCATCACGGGACGAAAGGTCTTGCCCGTAGTTCAAACGTGGCGCAACCTTCTCGTAGTACAGCTGCACACGCCCCGATTCCGTCGGCCACGGGGCGCTCTTGCCGCGAATCCACGGTGAGCCCTCTTCTTGGCCGGTATAATTGATGACCTTCTCTTCGCGCAAGCGCTCCTCGGTGTATCCGGCCGCCTGCGAGACTTTGTCGGAGAACAGCAACTTGTACCAATACGACATGTTGTCCCATGTGCCTTCAGGGAACGATTTCTCGTAGCCCAACGCGCGGCCCAGCATGCCGATAATCTCGTTGTCGCTTTTGGTTTCGTACAGGGGGTCGATGGCTTTTTCGCTGATGGTCATGTATGGATTGTTATACGCCGTACGCAGGTCTTCTTTCTCGTACCAACTGGCTACAGGAAGAACCAGGTCGGCGTGGCTGGCGGAATCGTCCATGTCGAGCACGATCCAGTAGTCCATGTTGGGCAGCACGTTGTTGATCCACTCGTTTTGGCCGGTCATATTGCTCATAAGGTTGCTGCAATACGACACCAACACCTTGGATGGGTAGTCTTTGCCCTCGAGCTTCTGAGTGCCAAACATTTCAGCCAAACGAGCAGCGGGGACTTGCGAGTTATATTCCTTGAACTCGGGCGTAGCAAACCAGTATGACGTGAGCGCCGGCGTGTAAGTTTGCGTGAACACGCCCGTGAAGCCAGCGCCGTCGCGGCCCAACTGACCGGTAAGCGCCAACAAAATAGCCACAGCCCACGTGTTCAGGTAGCCGTTCACGTAGTGGTCCAGGCCGTAGGTGATGTTCACCGACACGGCACGCTCGGTGGCGAACGAACGAGCCAGCTCTTCGATACGCTCGGCGGGTACGCCCGTCTTCTTCGAGGCCTCTTCGATGGTGTATTGCGAAAGCTGCTCTTTGAGCAGGGTGTATGCTGTGGTCACCTTCACGCCGTCAGGTGTGGTGAACGTGCCTTCCAACGCAGGGTTGGTGGCTTCCTCAACGAGCTTCGGCGCATTGGCGTCCAAGTCCCATACGTAGTACTTATTGGGAATGGCAGCAACCGCGGCGGCCAACACCGCGGCGCCCTGAGCGGCATACTTCTCTTTCACAGCGGAAACCGTGGCGACGTAGGTAGCGGCGCTTTCTGCCGGCCAGTTGCTCGCACGCAGGTGAGCCTTGGTATCTTCGCGAACCAGAAACGCGCCGGTGGACTTCTCTTTGATAAAGTCGAGATTCTGCAGTTCGTTCTGGATAAGGTAATTCGACATGGCCAAGGCCATATAGCCATCGTAGCCGGGATTTACCTGAATCCACTCGTCGGAACGATGCGCCGTGGCCGACTTGATGGGATCGATGCAGATAACCTTCGTGCCATTTTCCTTCGCCCACTGAATCCAGCGCCAGTTTTGCGGAGCGGTGAACACAGGGTTGGTGCCCCATACCACTACCATGGAAGAATCCAACACCGAATTGGGCTCGTTGCAATAAGCCCAGTCTCCCGTGCCCAGCACACGGTTAATCCCGTAGCCTGCTGCGTAGTCGTAGCATACGGCGGTTTTCGTAGCGCCCATAACGCCCGACAATCTTGCAAATTGGTTATACATGTAACCATATTGGCCTGAGCTTGCATCAAACACAACCGACTTCGGCCCATACGCGTCGGCTGCATCCTTGATATGCTTGGCGGCCTCTTCGATGGCCTCTTCCCAGCTGATGGCCTCCCATTCTCCAGCACCGCGCTCGCTGCCCGGCACGCGGCGCATAGGTTGCTGAATGCGCGTAGGGCTGTAGATGCGCTCCATGTACGACGCGCCACGGCGTAACGTTTTTGGGGGATGCGGCGATAGCCGCGCCGGCGATGAGAGCGGTCGCATGACCGCTCGATGAGCCGGCCATTCAAAGAAAAGAAGGGTTCTCCTATCCTCTGATTTGTCGAAGATCGAAGGATCGAGAGGAGAACCCGGCATAGAAGATTCCACCAGCCCGCGCACGCAAGCGATAGCCGCGCTCGCCGAACTTTTCTTCGAGAGCGCATGTCGATCCGCCGATCTGGCGCAGCTGGAGTCAAGCGCAATCGATATAGGCCACGGCTGCATGGCCGAGGCCTTAGGCCTTGCGCTCGAGGCGCTGGATGCGCGCCTGCTTGCGCAAAAGACGGAAGGGATCTCCGTCCGCGACGTTCGCTCGCGCACGCTTGCCACAGAAATCGGGGATGTGGGCTTTTCTTTGAGAAGGTACGGGGATCGCTTCGGCGAGGACGTCTATCTTCTGGCCGATGCCCTGGACATCCCCTATGGGTGCCGGAGCTCCCACGCCATAGGCAGGCAGACGGCGCAACGCCGACGTCCCGCGTGCACGACGTCGGCGCGTCCGAGCGCGCAAGCAGGCCGTGCACTCTTCCGCGACAACACGCCGCGCATCGCGCTCGCGGCTTTAATCGCAGTTGCGCTGGTCACGCTGGTTGCGATCGCCTTCGCTCGGTGCGGAAAAGACACCCCGGAAAACGAGGCCGCCCTCGCCGTCGGCACGGCGGCGCGCGTATCGTTTGTGGCGGTCGGCGACAATCTGCCCGAAGCGCGCATCACCGCGTATGCCGACGCGCTCGCAGGCACGACAGGCGACGGCGACTTCGACTCCCCCCCATCTACGAGCCGGTCAAGCCGATCGTCGAGACAGCCGACCTCGCTTACATCAAACAGGAAACCCATATCGGCGGCAAGGAAATAGGCGCACGCAGCTGGCCCTCCTTCAACACCGTCGATCAGATGGCCGACGCCGTAGTGGCAACGGGGTTCGACCTTGTAGCCTCGGCGTCCAACCACTCCTACGACTGGGGCGCCTTCGGCGCCGTCGAGCACTCGCACTCGATATGGGACGGCATGCCCGTCGTGTTCACGGGCACGGCGGCAAGCCAAGAGCAGGCAGACGAGCTGGCCCTCATCGAACGCGATGGCATCACGTTCGCCCTGCTCGACTACACCTACGGCGTCAACGGCTTCACGCAAGCAGACTTGCCTTCCTACGCCGTCAACTTCATCGACGACGAGCGCATCATCGCCGACGTCGCACGGGCGCGGGAGGCGGCCGACGTGGTGCTGGCGGCCATGCGCTGGGGAACCGAGAACCTCCTTGAAGCCGATGAGGAGCAGCAGCGCCTCGCGCAGCTTTTGGCGGACGCGGGGGTCGATGTGGTCCTCGGCTCGCATCCGCACGTAATCGGGCCGCTTGCCTGGGTCGAAGGCGCAGGCGGCAACAAGACGCTCGTGGCATACTCGCTGGGCAACTTCTTGTCATGCCACGAGACGCCGGATGCGGAAAACGAACTTGAAGGCATGTTGAGCTGCGACTTCGTCAAGGGAGACGACGGCGCGGTCGCCATCGAGAACGTCGTGTGGACGCCGCTGGTGAACCACACCGCGGAAGGCGAGCACTTGGTCGTTCCGCTGAAAGACTACACCGCCGATATGGCAGCGCGTCACGTGCTGTTCTCCCAAAGCGACGACCCCGCCGCGGCAATCGAGCAGCTGAAAGCCACGAACCGCGCGGTCATCGGAGAAGAGTTCGCCATCGACGACGGCGCGCAATACGCCGACGAGCGCATGGACGCCAAGCAAAACCCCTCGACCTCACGGGCAAAAACGCGAGATCAAGGGGAATCGAGAGGAAACAAAGCTCCGCGAGCTCAGAATATCGAGTTCCGCGAGGTCCAAAGAGACGAACTTAGCTCTTGGCGGCAAGAAACGTGGACAGAAGACCCGCCACGCTGCGGTAGAACGGAATACGAGCCTCGGTGAAAAGACGCTCAGCGAAATCGGGCGCCCATGTAGACAGGTGATCCGCAACGAACTGATCGTAGGCGGCCGAAGCGGAGCCTCCGGGAAGTTCGGCGTCGGGCACAGCCCAGCCCTCCCCTTCAGCCTGCTCAACCGCGCCGGCGGCACGTAAAGCCAATATCTCAAGCAGCTCGAACTCCGTCGCCACATGATCGAGCGGCTCGTTCGTGCCGTCGGGACTTCCCAAGCCGCAAGCATGACAATAGCGCTCGACTTCCATAGAGCAAGGGTTAACGAACATAAGCGGCTGCACCCCATCCGCCTCCGCGCGCCATATGCCCTCATACGGAGAACAGGAAGGATTCGGCGCGCCGATGAACAGGTGGGTCGCTTCGGGGCGCAATTCGCGAAGGACTTCTTCGGCGCGCGCGCTCGAAACCTCCCCTTCGTCGCCGGCGGGTAGCTCGGCCACGGCATCTTCAGAGAGCTCGGCCCCTAGAGCCGCGGCAATCTCTCGAGCCGCATCCGCCCACTCGCCCGACGTAAGAATGCGGGCAAGCTCGTCAGTAGGATAACGCAAGCTCAGCGCAAGAAGTTCGCACGCAGCAGCACGCGTCATCCAGAGTTCTTTATCCTCGCTCATTTTTTCTCGACCTCCATCGATCACGAAGTACGCCTATCGCTCATCGTCAACATCATCATTTTGGGCACTTTCGACAGCCGGTGCTCTTTTCAGGGTGCGGATAACCGCCCCGAAATTTGCCACCAAGTGAACCAAGAGCAGCGTGAACAAGACCTTAGCGGATGCGATATGCAACGGATCCCAAAGATAATACCCATCAGCAAACAAACCGATCGCCGGTAACACAGCACCTGAAATGAGGATTCCAGACACCATAACCACCACCAAGGTAATGACGATCAAAATATCGAGGATAAACCTTGCTCGACGGGCAAACGACTTCATCTTCGCGAAGCCCTTCAACGTGTCGACGATCCAATCGTAGTGCTGAACGCAATGAACAACCAAGACCACAAACACCCCGATGCTCAGCCATTCATGCACCGCAACCCCCGTAAACGAGGGAAACGACGCCATAAGATAGGAGGCGAGAGCGACGACGTCAACGACAACGGCCTTGCGCACGCCGATCACCTTACCTTTCGCATGACAAGCACGAGAGCAATCACCAAAACCACCGGCATGACAATCCAAATGTTAAGACTCGCGTCGCTTGCCTGGTGATAGCGATTCATTAAAGAGTCCCATGCATGGCAATCGGTACTCGAACAACTCGCCTCGGGACAAATCATTTCATGAACGCCATCGGGTTGCGGCACGTTATCGAAACCATGGCATTCGCCCGAAGCGCAGCGTGTTGCAGGGCATGCCGACTCCGCCGTGACCCTTTCGGGCAGGCTTACCGACGGATCTGCGATAGCTCCGACGGCGAAGACGGGGACCGCCAACAGCAGAAGAGCCACAACGGTAAGAACGGTTTTCTTTAGCACGAGAACACCTGCTTGGATGCTAGAAATCCGACAATAGCTCTTAATCGGAGGGGAATGCGCCCGCCCGTGAGCGAACGGACGGGCGCGAAAGAGAGGGGCCTTTAGGAATCTTCACGCTCGACGGGGCGAAGAGGCAGGTACTTCAAACCGAGGCACAACATCAGCGCGCCCAAGCCGATAACGCCGACCATTACGCCGACCTCGAGCATCGAGGGCATGTAGATCATGCCATGGTAAACCTCCGCAAATGACGCAGCGGAAGAGTTAACCGTAGAGGTGGGGAATAAAGCGACGGCGTAATCGATGTTGGGGATCTGGAAGCCGCCCACCAGAAGCTGGACGCGCTTGCAGAAGATGCCGAGGATGGCCAGCACAGAACCGACGACGACCAGAGGAGTCGTGCGAAGCTTCGGCACAAAGCAGATTGCCGCGCACAGAATGCATCCGACGATCTCAGCCCAGAAGAACGGAGCCAAGGGGCCCGCGACCAGCATGGAAACGACCTCCGCGCCCGAACCGTTCGGGAAGGCGCTGGTCAAAAGATCGCATCCGAAGAAGTACAGATCGACGCAGACGAACGCACCGAGCATCTTGGCAAGCTTCACGATGTTCGCCTGCTCAACATCAAGGTAGCCCGCCTTGCGAAGTGCGATGATGACGACAAGGACGAGAGCCGTTCCGCACACCAGAGCGGAGGACACGAACCAGGGGCCCAGAAGCGCCGTGTGCCACAGCTCATGAGCCTGCTGAAGGCCGAAGATCCACGCGGTAACGGAATGAACCAGCACGGCGCACACAAGCGCGATAACGCTGATGACACGAAGCGCTACATGGGAAACCTTGCCCTTCTCCGCCTGAAGCTGAGCCCAAAGGTAGACGATGGACAAGATCAGGTACGTGCCGAGGACAACGATGTCCCACATAAGAGGCGATCCCAAGTTGGAGTAGATGAACAGCTCCCAAAGCCTCATAGGCTGGCCGAGGTCGACGACGACGAAGCCGATAGCCAAAACAGTGCAGCAAATGGAAGTCCACACGGCAATCTTGGAGATTCCACCGAAGCCCTTCATGCCAAACGCCTTGGGCACAGACGAAATGATCAAACCACCTGCGGACAAACCGACGAGAAACATGAACATGGTGATGTAAAGGCCCCAAGAATCAAGGTTTCTCATATTGGTCTGAACCATGCCGCCCGTAAGCTGCACGACCCACAAAGCAAGACCGGCAACCGTTAAAACGGCAGCAACAATAATAGCGATGTTGAGACCCTTGCCTCCGAACTTGGCAGCAGGAGCCTTGGCTGCACTGGCAGCCGCAGTTTTCTCAGACATGATGCTCTCCTTATCAGCCTAGACGAGGTAATACACGTTCGGCTCGGTATCGCGCTCGGGAAGCAGGGTGAAGTAATCCCTGTCCTTGAGCATCTTGGACACATCCGACTCGGGATCGTTCAGGTCGCCAAAGATACGCGCCCTCGGAGAGCATGCCTCGATACACGCGGGCTGCAAGCCCTTTGCCAGTCGGTGCCAGCAGAACGTGCACTTCTCGACAACATGCTTCTGATGGGGCGGAACATCCCTATCGCCAACCGCAAAGTCGAGATGATACGAAGGCTCCTCCCAATTGAAGGAACGAACGCCCGTGTAGGGACACGCAGACATGCACATACGACAACCAATGCACTTGTCGTAATCCTGGCGGACGACTCCGGTATCAGGATCCTTATACGTTGCACCGACGGGACACACCTTCACGCATGCAGGATTCTCGCAATGCTGGCACGATAAAGTGACGTTATACATTTCAAGGTTAGGGTACTCGCCTCTAGGCTCATCAAGATGCCCGCCGCCCACCGTCATAACACGATTCCACCAGTTGCCATCAGGCAAATTGTTTTCGATCTTGCAGGCAACCGCACACGAATTACAAGCGATGCAGCGCTTCGTGTCGATCAACAGAGCCAATCTTTGCTTAGACATCGAAATTACCCCTCATTCCAGACGCGAACTTCAACAAGGTTATCGAAGTAACTCTCGTTGACGCCAACGGGATCGTACTCGGACGTCAGCAACTCAGACCAGCTGCCCGCCTTATGCTGATACGCCTGCCAACTCTTCGGGTACACCATGCAGCCGGGACGAATACCGTTGTTGTAAACGCACTTCGCAACGCAATGACCGCGATCGTTGTAAACTTCAACGTAGTCGCCGTCCTTGACACCACGCTCCTGCGCGTCCTTCGGATTCATCTTGATTGTGGGTTCGGGATCAAGCTCGCGAAGATACGCATTGTCCGCCCACATGGAATGAACGCGGAAGCGCGGGCGCTCGGACAGCAGGATCAGCTTGTACTTATCCCACATCGGAGAACCTTCATAAGCCTCAGCGGGATGGAAGTAACGCGGAAGATGCTCGCGCTCAACGTCGAATTCCTGGCCCATATCGAACTGAACGGTCGGTTTCTCGACGTAGAACTCCATGCGTCCCGACTCGGTGCGGAACGATGCGTTCTCCCACGGAATCCAAGGCTTCTTCGCATACCAATACATATCTTCGTTCTCTTTAATCGCGGCATACGTGATGCCGAGCTCCTTCAAAGCGGGCGTGTCGATGACCATAGACATGTATTCGTCGTCGGTATACGTAATCAGATCAGGGTGACCCATCTTTTCAGCGAAGAGACGCAGAATTTCAATGTCAGGCTTCGATTCGTACAGAGGCTCAATCGCTTTTTCGCTATGAATGAAGCACTGCGTTGCGGAGATAGCCACAACGTCCTCCTGCTCGAACCAATGAGATGCGGGAAGGACGATATCGGCATATTTGGTCGTATCCGTAAAGGCATAGTCAGCGACAACGAAGAAGTCGAGATTTCCGATGATATCGTTGATGTATTCGTTGGTATTGACCTGATTGGAAACAGGATTGCCCGCGTACACGTACAACGACTTGATCGGATAATCCTCGCCCTTATACTTGCCGGTACGCATGATCTCGGGAAGGAACAACGCGGAGATCATGGGGTGCTTCGCGGCCGTCATACCCTTAACTACGGCGTTGATGCCCCAGCACGGCTTGAAATCGCCAACGCCCGTACCCGCACCGGAATAGCCGATCTGGCCGGTAAGCGCAGCCATTGTCGCATTCGCATGCGCCGCATGCACACCGTTGGTATAGGAGTTTGAACCCCAGCCCAAGCGATGGATGCAGGGGCCGTCAAGCGCAATGTGGGCAAGCTCGACGATGGTCTCTGCGGTAACGTCGCAAATCTCAGCAGCCTTCTCGGGCGGGTACTGCATGATCTCGTCTTTGAGGAGGTCGTATGCCGTGCGACATTTGATTCCCTCGAAGTCATACGTCCCGCTAATCTGAGGATCCGAGGCATCGTCAACAGCTACGACGGACCCATCAACGTCAAGAACCGCCGGGGGATCGATTGTCTTTTTAACTGTGGCGCTTTTACCAACCGACGCACCTTTGTTCTCGCTCGACGCTGCGGAAACCTGCCCGCGGGCGACTTCGATCACCTGAGGCTCAACGCCAAGATCGCTCATGCGCAAGAATTTGCCCGTATCCTCGCGAACCAAGAATGGAGCGCAAGTGTGCGCCTTCATGAACGGCTTGTTGATAGCATCTTCATCAACCATGACATACATCATAGAAAGAGCGAGAGCGGCATCAGTTGCAGGCTGAATAGGAATCCACACGTCCGCTTTCGCTGCCAGCTGAGTCATAACCGGATCAATGACGACAAGCTTTGTACCCGACTCTTGCGCATCGGCAATAAAATGCCAGTCGTGAATCTGAGCGTCGGTGATATTCGCGCCCCAAACAAACAACGTCTTGGCATTTTTAAAATCTGATGGATCATTGAGAACCCAGTCGCCCAAAGAGCCCATAACGCGATTGATTCCGCGCGTGTTGGCTTGGTCGCGAGCAATCTTGATCTGTGTAGAATTAATCTTGTTGAAGAACACGTTAAACATCGGGGATGCCACGCCGCTCACCGTGCCGAGGTTGCCCGAGCCGCGCGTATAGGCAATGGCCTGATCGCCGTATTTCTCGCGAATCTCCTGCCACCTTTGAGCGATCTCGTCAACCGCTTCGTCCCACGTGATGCGCTCCCATTCGCCCGCTCCGCGCTCGCCGACACGACGCATGGGATACTGAATTCGATTCGGGCCGTAAATGTTGTAGACTTGGCTTAAACCCCTCAGGCAAATTCGATCGATGCTCATGTCGGGGAAGGAATTGAACGGACGGCGCGACGTCTTCACAATCTTGCCATCGACAACATGAAGGTTGATTTTGCACGTTCCCGAACAGTTGCCTCGGCATACGCCGCAGAATACTTGCTCTTGTTCTGTCTCAATCTGACCCAGGGCATACTCATCCGCATATGCCTGAAGACTCGGCGTGACGGCGCCTGCAACTACGGCAGCGCCGGCGAGGGTCCCCGTCGTCTTGAGGAAGCTTCTACGCGTCAAACCGCCCTGAGAGCTCTTCATTCCTGACACCTCTCCTCCTTGAAAGATCTCATCAGGATATCCGAATCGAAAAGCCCAGGCACGAACCTTGACGCCGAAGGCGCCATGCGAACCCATGCCAAGCGTC
>OLSI01001859.1_pt1 | contig 12875 bp, 9 predicted proteins | sample 1672661 | NCBI WGS metagenome assembly OLSI01 (sample SAMEA3136711, study PRJEB25190) | human gut metagenome | biome: human gut; feature: human-associated habitat; material: faeces | place: Austria | collected 2013 | reverse complement strand
CTCTGTTGCATTCTCTTCTCTGCTCTTTAAGATTGCGATCTTTTCCTTCGCCACAGCACCGGCTTCCATATTTTTTGCCAGCTCGATCTCTTCCTCTGCACTTAAAAGAGGTACTTTACCGATCTCCTTCAAATACATACGGACCGGATCTTCGATGCTGATTCCGTCCGGAACAGACAGGTCGATCTTCTCCATATCCACTTCGTCTTCATCCGAAAGCATGATCTCCAGATCATCATCATCCACATTGGAGTCATCATTTATCTGAAGCACATCGATCCCATTGGCCTCCAGGTACTCAAATACCTTGTCCATCTGTGTCGGTTCCAGCTCCATATCCCGGAATGCATCATTGATTTCCTGGATTTCAAGAATGTTCTTCTTTTTCTTCGCAAGGGCAACCAGATTTTTTAATTTTTCCTGAAACTTTACTACGTTCTCTTCCATGTAGTGTCCTTCCTCTCATCGCTTGTTTATATTCTATCCCTAATTAATGGAAATATGCAGTTTATGAAGGTCCTGCACTGCCTTCTTCGCATTCATAAGCCTTTGCAGCCCCTGAATGTCTGTCGGATCCAGATTCCGGGTTGCGGTTTCGATACTGTACTCCTTTACCCGGAGAATCGTCTCCTTGATCGCTTTTTCCTGCTCTCCCGCAGTCGTCAGCTCTTTGATTCTCGTATTGAAAAGTGCTGCCACCGCGCGGTGTTCCTCTTCCTCTGTAAAATAATTCATGATCTGCGCAGGATTCAGTTCTCCTTTTGCATGCTGTTCATACAGAAGTTCAGCAACTTTCCGGTACAGCTCCACCGTAAAATCCTCCGGCGTAACATAACGGCTTACCTGATCAAACAGCTCTTCCCTGTCGATCAGCCAGGTAAGCAGAATCTTCTGTGACCGGATATGACCATCCTCTTTCGGCGTTTCCTGGCGGATCGTCTGTCTCGGCTTTGTGGCCGGAGCTGCCATTCCGCTCTGGACTGCTACCTTGACAACCAGCTTCTTAAGTTCTTCGTAGCCGACGTGATAAGTCTTTGCCACCGCTTCTATGTAATTATCACGTTCAATTTCTTCTTCAAAACGTGCCAGCCTTCTCGCCGCCTCTCTGAGGAATTCCGTCTTTCCTTCCGGTGCATTCAGGTCATAACCTTTTTCCAGCATCTCAAGACCGAACATAAAGCTGTTCCTTGCTTTCCTGATCCGCTCTTCAAATGCCTCAGCTCCAAGATTCTTGATGAATTCATCCGGATCCTTGTACGGTTCCATCCGGATCACGCGGGTCGTCACACCGGCCTCCCGAAGGATCGGAGCTGCCCGGAGTGCCGCTTTAGTTCCGGCTTCATCACTGTCATAGGTCAGATAGACTTCATTCACATACCGTTTGATCAATGCTGCATGTCCTGCTGTAAGTGCAGTTCCAAGTGATGCAACTGCATTGGTAAATCCCGCCTGATGAAGCGAAATTACATCCATATAGCCTTCACATACAATAAAATACGGCTTTCTTGATGTTCTCGCCCGGTGAAGTCCGTAGAGATTCCGGCTCTTATCAAAGATCAGAGTCTCCGGTGAGTTCAGGTACTTTGGCTTCCCGTCGCCCATCACACGCCCGCCGAATCCGATCACACGGTTATTCACATCCATAATCGGAAACATGACACGGTTCCAGAATTTGTCGTAAACTCCGTGCTTTTCATCGACATTTACCAGACCGGCTTTGATGATCATCTCTTCACTATAACCCTTCATCTTCAGGTATCGAAACAGATCATCACTGTATTTGCTGGAATATCCAAGTCCAAATGCGGTGATCGTCTCCTGGCTCAACTGACGGTTCTGCAGGTATTCTCTTGCCTGCCTTCCGCCCTCCGTCTTCAGCTGCGCATAATAATACTTGGCCGCCAGCTTGTTCATCTCAAGCAGCGCACTTCTCGTATCTGCTCTTTCTTTCGCTTCTTTTGAATATTCCTCTTGCGGAAGCTCCACACCGGCACGCTGTGCCAGAAACTTGAGTGCTTCTACAAAAGAATAATTCTCATACTCCATAATGAAGGTAAATACATTTCCTCCCGCTCCGCAGCCAAAGCAGTAATACATCTGCTTATCCCTGCTCACAGAAAAAGAAGGAGATTTCTCACTGTGAAACGGGCAAAGTCCGAAATACGAACTCCCCTGCTTCTTCAGCTTCACATATCCGGAAATCACATCTACGATATCATTTTTCGATCTTACTTCTTCTATAATCTCATCTGAATAATACATTATGTCCTACACCTTCCTGGCAGGGATCGCGCACCTTGCGCAACCCCTACATAATATATATTCGACAAAACTTTTTTATTTCCTTTAAAATTTCCAAGATTGTGGAATAAAAATTTCTTCAAACTTTTTTACGGCAAAATTATCCGTCATTCCTGCTATGTAATCACACACTGCGATCTCCGGTATTTCCCCCTTCTGCAGCTGTTTCAGATACTGCTCCGGCATCTTTTCCATGTGCGTTTCATAATAAGAATACAGATCTTCGATCATTCGGATTGCTTTGTCCTCTTCGCCCTTTGCAAGTGAATTCTCATAAACATGGGTAAACATATATGCCCGCAGCTCCATCAATGCTTCACGGACTTCATCTGACATGCAGATCTTCGGTTTGTCCATGCTGTTTATGATCACATCATGGGTAAGTGTGTTCAAACGCTCTCTTTTACTGTTGCCCAGAACTTTTCGCAGCTCTTTGGGCAGTTCCTCTTCATTCATGATCCCCGCCCTTACTGCGTCATCAATATCATGGTTCACATAAGCAATCTTATCAGACAGTCTGACGATCTGCCCTTCCAGTGTCGCAGGCATTCCCGCACTTTTGTGGTTGCGGATTCCATCGATCACTTCCCAGGTCAGATTCAGTCCCTCCCCCTGTTTCTCCAACACCTCTACTACACGGACACTTTGTTCATTGTGTTTAAATCCACACGGACACACATTGTTCAGAGCTCTCTCTCCTGCATGTCCAAACGGAGTATGCCCAAGATCATGCCCCAGTGCAATTGCCTCCACCAGATCTTCGTTCAGCCTGAGCGCCTTTCCGATCGTCCGGGCGTTTTGCGATACTTCCAGCGTATGCGTCAGCCGTGTCCTGTAATGGTCTCCGATTGGTAGGAGAAACACCTGCGTCTTCTGCTTCATGCGCCGGAATGCCTTACTGTGCAGGATCCGATCTCTGTCCCTCTGAAAAACCGGTCGGATGTCACACTGTGGCTCATTTCTCTTTCTCCCCCGGGAAGCCATGCTTAATGTGGCACAGGGGCTTAGATATTCCTTTTCTCTTTCTTCCATCTGTTCCCTAATTGTCATTTTTTATTTTCTCTCTTCTTTCAGTCGTTTCTCGATTGCTTCTGTCACGCATTCCAGAACTTTAATACGTGCATAGCATTTATCATTTCCTTCCACTACGATCCACGGTGCATGTGGCGTAGAAGTCTTTTCCAGCATTTCTTCTACCGCCACCTCATACTGATCCCATTTTTCCCGGTTTCTCCAGTCTTCATCGGTGATCTTCCACTGTTTTTTCGGATTTTCCTGTCTGGCTTTAAACCTTCTCGCCTGCTCATCCTTGTCAATCTGCATCCAGAATTTCAGCACGATTGCTCCTGCATTTACCAGATCCTGCTCCATGGCATTGATTTCCCCATAAGCTCTCTTCCATTCTTTTTCGGTACAAAATCCTTCAATCCTCTCTACCATCACTCTTCCGTACCAGGTTCTGTCAAATATCGCAATATGGCCGGCTTTCGGCATTGCACGCCAGAAACGCCACAGATAATGATGTGCTTTCTCTGTATCACTCGGTGACGCTGTCGGATTCACCACATATCCCCTCGGATCCATATGTGAAGTCAGACGTTTGATCGCACCACCTTTTCCTCCGGCATCCCACCCCTCAAAGCCAAGGACAACCGGGATTCTCCTGCGATAAAGCTCTCCATGCAGATGTTCCATCTTTTTCTGAAGCTCTTTTAAGCGTTCCTCATAAACCTCTTTTGGCATGGATTTGGAAAGATCCGTCTTTTCCAGAATGGATTCTGCTGTTTCCATTTCCGTTTTCTTTTCCAGACTGCCTTTTTCTTCCAGTTCCTTTCTTGCGACTGCTTCTTCCATTGCCTGGATCACCGCCTGATAAACAGCCACTTTGGCTTCTTTCTTCTTTGTAGCATTGATCACTGTCCACGGTGCGTAATCTGCATCCGTTTTCCGCAGCATCTCTTCATTGATTGCTTTATACTCTTTAAAATCATGATTCCGCTTCAGATCGCCTTTGCTTACCCGCCATGCAGTATCCTTGGAAGCAAGCAGTTTCTCAAAGCGCTTTTTCTGTTCTTTCCGGTCAATCTTTAAAAACAGTTTGATGATCACCATTCCATCATCCGTCAGCTGTTTTTCAAACGCACGGATCGATGCAAAATCCTTTTCCAGCTCTTTTTCCGGTGTTTTTCCTTCAAAACGTTCAATCATAACTCTCCGGTACCAGCTGGTATCAAAAATCGCAATTCTTCCCTTCTCTGGGATCTTCGTCCAGAAACGCCACATAAAAGGATGCATCCATTCCTCTTCCGTTTCATTTTTTACCGCATATACTTTAAAGCCTCTTGGATCGAGTGCCTGGATCAAATTACCAATCTGAAGCCCTTTTCCTGCTGCTCCATAACCCTCAAACGCGATCATCACCGGGATTTTTTTCTCCCTGCACACTCTTTGCAGTTCTCCAAGCTGCTCTCCCAGTTCTTTTATATCCTTCATCTTTACATTTTTCTCCATAAAATGCCTCCATTTCACCAGTTTCTGCTCTTATTATCCCCAAATTTATTGATAAAACGCGCATTTAACGCACACAATTATATATTATATTACTATATTTTCTCATAATAAGAAAGTAAATTTGTAAAATTATTGAATTATTTATCTTTTCGATATTTTTTGTAATATATTGCGAATTAAAATTTCTTTTAATTTTTTGTTGACTTTGTGTTTGGAATATAGTATTATAGCTTTTGTCAGCGGCGAGCAGTTAAAAACAAAGCTCACTGAGTGATATGCGGAAGTGTCGGAACTGGCAGACGAGCAAGACTAAGGATCTTGTAGGCATTGCGCCTGTGTGGGTTCAAGTCCCATCTTCCGCATTCGGATTTATCCGAATCCGGTAATTAAATATTTTTGTGCGGAAGTGTCGGAACTGGCAGACGAGCAAGACTAAGGATCTTGTAAGCATTGCGCTTGTGTGGGTTCAAGTCCCATCTTCCGCATTATAAAAAGGGACCTCTGATTTTATCAAAGGTTCCTTTTTATAGTACCGAAGCGTGACCTGAACCCATGGTTCAGGTCTTCGCTCCGCTACGGTCGGCGCAGAACATTCGTCCACCGGACGAATTGCGCCCCATCTTCCGCTTCCTTCTTTTTTCAAACTCTCCGTTTTTGTTTAGAAATTCTTTTTTTATACCAACGTACAGCTTAACCCCATGGTTCAGGTCTTCGCTTCGCTACGGTCGGCGCAGAGCATTCGTCCACCGGACGAACCTGGCCCCATCTTCCGCTTCCTTACCATTTATGCCTTTTTTTATTTACAAGATACAATACAATTCCACCTGCTACGATCACCATGGAGATCCACTGGGAAGTTGAGAATATCCAAGCTCCCCCTCTGTTATCATTTCTCAAAAACTCAACAAGAAATCTTCCCACACCATACAGCAGCATATACAAAAAACCTACGTTTCCCGGTGTACCGTCTTTTTTATTCTTCCTATAATATAGAAGTAACACGATCATGATCAGGAAATCACCCGCCGACGAAATAAGCTGTGTCGGGATCAGTTTTACACCTGCCGGAGCAAGCCCGCCTTCCGGGAAGACCACACCAAATCTGGAGGTCGTCTCCCTTCCATAGCAGCATCCTGCAAGAAAACATCCGATTCTTCCAAATCCCTGTGCCATCGAAATACTTGCCACAGCGAGATCAAAATATTCCAGAAAATAAAGCTTCTTGATTCTGCAATATACAATTGCCGTCAGAAAACCGGCAATAATTCCACCATATACGACAAACCCTTCTGAACCGAGTACCGTCTTCGGATCCTTGATAAACGTCTTAAACTCCACGATCACATATAGAATTTTTGCACCTAAAAAACCGCCGATTACACCGTAAATTCCAATATCCACAATTGCTTCCTGATCCAGGCCATTCTTTTTCGCCCGATAAGAAGCCATTGCCACACAACAAAGGATACCGATTGCGATCATCAGTCCATATCCATGTATCGTAAACTTTCCTATTGAAAACAGATCAATTTTCACGCTTTTTTCTTCCTCCCTTTTATCAATCTATTTATCATTGTATGGATTATCCCTTCATTTGTCAATCTTATCCTTTTGGATACTATCTGCTATTTTGTTACTGTTCACAGTACCTGTGACCAGCAACGCATCTCGCCATTTTAAATCGCCTTTGGCGATGGGCGAGATGCCATTCAAGATAAAACGTGCATCCTCCGTGCCAATCAGCGTAGTGATTGACACGGGAGTGAACAGTAACGCTATTTTGCCTCTTATTAATCCAGCAATGGGGCATGATTCAGAGAATCACCCCCCACGTTTAGAGCTATCATTAAATTGTTCTGCCTTACAGAAGATTCTTCATACTCTTCAGCCCAATTGCCAGAGTTGAAGTATTGTGTAAAAGTGCTGATGTCGTTGGCTGGATCACACCGGTTACTCCAAGTACGATCAGACCGGAATTGAATCCAACGATAAAGCGGTAATTACTTTGAATCCTCTTCATCAGCCTATTGCTGAGACGTCTTAAGGTCACGATCTGTCCAAGATCATCTGCGCCTACCGTAATATCTGCAATCTCACGTGCAATCTCTGCGCCATTGCTGATCGCAATTCCCACATCTGCCGCAGAAAGCGCCGGAGAATCATTGATACCATCGCCGATCATAATAACTTTTCTTCCGGCTGCTTTTTCTTTTTCTACAAATGCAGCCTTATCTTCCGGCAGTACTTCCGAATAATATTCATCCACACCGACACGCTTTGCGATCGCCGAAGCTGTACGGTCGCTGTCACCTGTCATCATAACAATCTTTCCAAATCCTGTTTTCTTGAGCTCGGCAACTACTGTCTTCGCCTCTTCTCTCAATGGATCTTCAATACAGATCACTCCTGCAAGCTGATTCTCGATTGCAAGATACAGATGTGAATATTCTTCCGGAAGACTGTCAAATAACTCCTGTTTTCCTTCCGGAATTGTACATTTTTCATCTTCAAATACAAAATGAGAGCTTCCGATAATTACATTTCTATCATCAATCGTTGTAGAAATGCCATGTGCAACCACATACTCTACCTTGGAATGCATTTCCTCATGATCTAGATTTTTCTCTTTTGCTGCATTTACTACTGCTTTTGCCATAGAATGTGGAAAATGTTCTTCCAGACACGCTGCAATACGGAGCAGTTCATCCGGTGTTCTTCCATCAAAGGGAACCACATCCACCACGGTAGGTGTTGCTTTTGTAAGTGTACCAGTCTTGTCAAATACGATCGTATCTGCCTCTGCCACGGCTTCCAGATACTTTCCGCCCTTTACGGTAATATTGTAAAGGTTTGCTTCACGGATTGCAGACAGCACCGAAATCGGCATTGAAAGCTTAAGAGCACACGAAAAATCTACCATCAGGATTGAAAGGGCCTTTGTGACATTTCTCGTCAGCAGATAGGTAAGAGCTGTTCCACCAAGTGAATACGGTACAAGCCTGTCTGCAAGATGTTCTGCCTTGCTTTCTACTCCTGATTTTAACTTCTCAGATTCTTCAATCATCGTAACGATCTTATCAAAGCGGCTGTTTCCGCTTACCTGTTTGACTCCGACTGTGATCTCACCTTCTTCGACCACCGTTCCTGCATATGCATAGCTTCCAACCGTCTTGCGGACAGACACTGACTCTCCGGTAAGAGATGCCTGATTGATCATCGCTTCACCATCCACGATATCGCCGTCAAACGGAATCACAGTTCCCATACGAATCACAATCCGGTCTCCTGCTTTTATCTTGGATGCAGGAACCAGAACTTCCTGATCTTCTGTCTTCAGCCATACCTTACTTACGTTCAGAGACATGGTCCTTGCCAGGTCATCTACGGATTTCTTATGTGTCCACTCTTCCAGAATCTCACCGATTCCAAGCAGGAACATGACGGATCCGGCTGTACTGAAATCCCCGCGTGCAACGGATACACCGATCGCAGTCGCATCCAGCACCGGAACCTCAATTTTGCGTGCCCACAGACACTTGATTCCCTTCCAGATATACTTCAGTGACATGACCGATGTATAGCATGCATTCAGTGGATACGGAAGGAACCATTTTCTTGCATAATGAAATACTACTTTATTGAACAGCTTTTCCTGATACTGCGCATTCACTTCACGACCGGAAGTTGCAAGTACGTCTGCCGGAACTTCCACTGTCTGATAGTGAAATTCCTGCAGAAGACGGATTACATCTTCTCTGTCGCCGGTATAATTAATGACTGCATCACAGGTTCTGTCATATACCTTTGCTAATTTGACTGATTCATTGCAGAGCAGATAATACTGTAATATATCAGCCTGTTCATATGTCATTCTTTTTTGAAAAAGCCGGACTCTCATCCGGCCTTTCATCTCATGTTTAATTATAAACTTCACGTTCAGGCGCCTCTTACTCTGTTACTTCGTTGAACTCTGTATTTTCAGCTTCTTCAGCCTCTGCTGCTGTATCTGCATCAGAAAATTCTTCCATTTCAGCAGCTCTTTCTTCGTTGATATTCTTAGCTTCAGCGTAAATATCCTCTGCATTTTCCTGGATATTTGTAGCTGTTTTCATAACACAGTCTTTTGCGCGAAGAACTGCTGCTGTACAATTTGTGTACACGTTCTTAGCATCCTTGCTTGAAAGCGCTTTGATTCCAGCTGTTCCAAAAAGAACTCCTGATGCAAAAATTCCAACCTTTTTCCAATTTACTTTAGTAATATCAAACATATCTATGTACCTCCTGTTTTTTCATTAACGCCTATTATATGACACGAATCTGAAAATTTCCAGTCTTTTTTTGCTTCTGATAAATTTTCTCACTTTTGCGTAAAATCAGTTTTGTCAAACTTTTTTTCATTATATCTGACACGAATTCGCTATTTTCACCTTAATTTTTACACAACTTTTCACAGTTATCTATATCCATATTTATATAGAAGAAACTCATTTCCCGGTATCTTAAAGAGACAGATACAACCACGGTACCTGCCTCCATATCCGAACCGTTCCGTTTCAGAACGTTTTTTTACAATGTTATGCTTCTTTGAGTGTAATGTTTCTCACATTCTGTCCACCCGAAAATCCACAGGCATCCAGACCAGTTTTAATTACTGCTGTCCATTTATCTTCCGGAAGATCAAGAACCGTTCCATCCTCCAGTTCGACCATGCATTCCATCTTATTGCCCTCATCCGAAATACGATACATATTCTTGCGGCTGATCGCTCCGATCTGTTCCAGCGTATTGACCATACGGTATACCGTCGCCGGTCCGATACTCGGATCCTTCAGAGACGCCTGATAATAAATTTCCTTGCAGCAATTACATTTCCCTTCCAAAATAACATCGATCAGCATGAGCCGCTGCTTCGTAACCCTACAGCCACTTCTTTTCAGCTGCTCGATTATTCTTTCTTTCGCGTCCATGATAGCCCCTTTCCATCCTGTCTCCTGTTAGGCTCTGATATCAACTACCTTAAATCCTGCTTCCTCGACAGCTTTTTTCAGATCATCATCATCAATTTCTCTGTCATAGCTTACAACTGCTTCTTCTTTTTTGAGATTCACCTTTGCAGATGCACCTTCGATTTTATCGATTGCTTCCGTTACACTTTTTACACAATGCTCACAATGCATACCGGAAATCTTCACCGTCTTTTTACCGATTGCCGGATGATCCAACACCTTTTCTTCAATCTCTGTCTTGATCAGTCCAGATCCACCACCACAGCAAGAGCTTTCCCCTTTAAAATGTTTAAGCGTACCCTTTAATGCAAAAATAAGAAGTACGATCACGATCAGAACAATAATTGCATCAACCATCTTATTCCTCATCCTTCCGGCGTTCACGCCATTTCTTTATCCATAAAACCAACTGATATATGCTGACTCCTACAAGATAAATAATCAAGAATGCTCCGAATGCATAGAACATAGAGCCTGTTGAACTTCCCATATGCCTTACGCCTTTCAGTCTTTCTTCTTTGGTGCGGTTTTTCCACTACATCCGCTACACGAACCGCAGTTACCGCTGCATCCAGCGCAACCGACCGGTTTTCCTTCTTTATGGTTTTTATAACCTTTGTAAATCAGATAAATACAATATGCTGCGATCAGTGCCACTATCACAATATTTGCGATCATAACCTTCACCTTGTCTTTCTTTTACACTGGAAGCCGGACACAGGCTTCTGCATCCGGCTTCCGCCTTAAAGTTCTTATAAATCTTATGCGTTTACAGAACGTTTTGAATAAACTTTCTGATTTTTATACGGATCTGGTCTGAACAGCATGAAAAGGATTGCGATAAGGAAAAGGAATCCAATTGCTGTACCAACTCCGAATGCTCCGCCTGTTACGAATGAACCGATCTGATATACACAGAGGCATACGATGTAAGCGAAGATGTTCTGGAAAAGGATTGCGAACCAGAACCATTTTCTGGACTGCATCTGCTGTGCCATTGTAGCGATTGCTGCAAGACAAGGAGAATCCAGAAGGTTGAACATCAGGAATGTAAATGCTGCAATTGAGCTTGGGAACCAAGATGCAACACCAGCTGCTACGTTGACTGCATCTTCTGTATCACCAGATACATTTGCAAGTACACCCATTGTTGAAACAATTGCTTCTTTTGCTGTAAATCCAGAGATAGAAGCTGCTACCGGCTGCCACTCGCCAAATCCAAGTGGTGCAAACAGCGGTGCGATCACGCCACCAATCATTGCCATAAGACTGTCTGCGCTGTCTTCTACCATACCAAAGCTTCCGTCTACAAATCCGAATCCGCCAAGGAACCACATTACGACGCAGGCAAGGAACAGGATTGTTCCGGCCTTGATGATGAAGCCTTTCAGTCTTTCCCATACATGAAGGAGAACTGTCTTAGCCTGTGGAATATGGTACTGTGGAAGTTCCATTACAAACGGTGCAGGTTTTCCTGAGAACGGTTTTGTCTTCTTCAGGATGATCGCAGCCACAAGTACTGCAACGATTCCAATGAAATACATAAGCGGTGCGATAAATGAACTTTCCTGATATCCTGCTACTTCACCGGAAATAACACCACCCATCAGAGCGATAACCGGAAGCTTAGCTCCACACGGGATAAAAGTTGCTGTCATAATTGTAAGACGTCTGTCATTGTCCTGTTCAATAGTCTTAGAAGCCATGATTCCAGGAATACCGCAGCCTGATGAAATCAGAAGCGGGATAAAGCTCTTTCCCGAAAGTCCGAAATGTCTGAACACACGGTCCATGACGAATGCGATACGAACCATGTATCCACAGTCTTCAAGAATAGACAGGAAGAGGAACAGAATCGCCATCTGTGGAACGAATCCAAGTACTGCTCCAAGTCCGCCGATGATACCATCCACTACAAGTCCGTTGATCAGATCACTTGCTCCGACATTTGTAAGGAATCCTCCAACTGCCTCCTGAATGGCTCCAACGAATGTATCATTTGTCCAGTCTGTTACAAATGTACCTACTGTTGTGACAGATATGTAATATACAAGCCACATAACTGCAATGAAAATCGGAATACCGAGGATACGGTTTGTAACGATACGGTCAATTTTATCCGATGTTGTCAGTTTTTCTTTTGCTTTTTTAACAGTAGTTCCTACAATTTTCTGAATAAACTGATAACGTCCGTCAGTTACAATACTTTCCATATCGTCATCATGTTTCTTTTCCAGTTTTGTTCTTTCATCTTCAACAACTGCTTTTGCTGCACCTGAAAGTTTTACCTGCTCTACAACTTTGCTGTCATTTTCAAGGAACTTTACAGCGTACCATCTTTTTTTATCTTCTGTAATTGTATCAGGAAGGATTTCCTTTACGCTTTCTACAGCAGCTTCTATATCTTTTGCAAAGATCTCACCAGGAAGTTTTACTTCTTTCTGCTTCGCAACTTTGATTGCTTCATCGATCAGTTCATTCAGACCTTTCTGCTTCAATGCTGAAATCTCAACGATTGGGCATCCGATCAGCATGGAAAGACGTTTTACATCAATCTTAATACCTCTCTTAGCGAGAAGATCGCACATGTTCAATGCGATTACAACCGGTACTCCTGTCTCAACCAGCTGTGTTGTAAGATACAGGTTACGTTCGATGTTAGTTGCGTCAACAAGGTCAACGATTACATCCGGGTTCTCATTCAGAACATAATCACGGCTGACAACCTCCTCAAGTGTATATGGAGAAAGGGAATAAATTCCCGGAAGGTCAGTTACTGTAACGTCTTCCTTTTTGTATTTCTTATTCTTGATCTTACCTTCTTTTTTCTCTACCGTTACTCCCGGCCAGTTTCCAACATACTGGTTCGCTCCTGTAAGAGCATTAAACAGTGTTGTCTTACCGCAGTTCGGGTTTCCTGCAAGTGCAATTGTGATTGCCATTACTCTCTTTGCCTCCTTAAATTCTAGAATCTCTCATCAGGTTTTTTGTATCTGTAGGCTTATTTAACCTCTACACACTGTGCATCTGCCTTTCTGACAGTAAGCTCGTATCCAC
>OLSI01001845.1_pt1 | contig 12964 bp, 9 predicted proteins | sample 1672661 | NCBI WGS metagenome assembly OLSI01 (sample SAMEA3136711, study PRJEB25190) | human gut metagenome | biome: human gut; feature: human-associated habitat; material: faeces | place: Austria | collected 2013 | reverse complement strand
GCATCTGAAAGCATTCGATATTCGGCTCCCAAATGCAACAACTAAAAGATAGGAGGCCCTATGCCCGAGCGTACATACAGTTTTATCGAAACACGGCTTCCTATGCCGCTCATGTCCGCTGCCGCTGAACCAGGCAAGCTCGATGAAGCCGTAGCGCATATCGTCGCGCACGATGTCGAACTAGGCCGCATCGCCCGAGCGGAAGCGCATTACTTCCGCGGACAGCCCGAAGAAGCGCACGCCAACGCGGCGCCATTCTTGGACCACTCCAATCCCGCTTTACGCATCTCGGCGAATTTCATTTGCGCATACGCAGATCTTACCCTGGGAAAAATTTGGGAAACAAGAGAATGCCTCGCGAACATCACAGCAATGCGCAACGATGAATCAATCAAAGCGACACCGGCGCTGCATGCTTCATACATGCTCTTCGACGCCGCCTCGAGCGTGCTCCTGCACCTGCCCGCCCCCTATCCGCCGAGCACGTTCGCGAACCACATCGCCGCACTACCCGAAGGCCTGCGCCTTTTCGGGATTTACGCGCTCGCCCACCACGCGTATCTTTTTGGCGAATACGGCCGCTGTGTGGGCATGGCCGAAACAGCGCTCATGACGAAACAGGGGCGATATCCCATCGCGGAGCAGTTCCTGCACCTTGTCGCAGCCATGGGGCAGATGAATCTAAAGGATGTCGAAGCCGCGCGATGCCACTTCATGGAAGCATGGGGCATTGCCTTGGCCGACGGCCTTGTTGAAGAAATCGGCGAGCACCATGGACTTTTGCAGGGCGTGCTCGAAACGTGCCTGAAGGAAGACTATCCCGAGCACTACGCGCGCGTGATCGATATCACCTATCGCTTCAGCGAGGGATGGCGGCGCCTGCATAACCCCGAGACGGGCGCGCACGTGACGAGCGACCTCACCACCACCGAATTCAGCATCGCCATGCTCGCAAGCCGCGGGTGGTCGAACACCGAAATCGCCAATCATCTGGGCATTTCGACCGGCACCGTAAAAAACCGCCTGTCGATGGCATACGCAAAGCTCGGCATCGCAAGCCGCGCAGAACTCACGAAATACCTGTTGCAATAGCGAGCGGGAATGCCGCGGCCTCACGGAATTCAAGCAGCCGAATCGCCAATCAGCGCCACGATCGCACCACCGCATTCCCCGCCTTTCATGCTGTTCCGCGCAAGCGAATCGACACCACCTCGCTAGAATCGGCACCTATAAGCACTCCTCGGCCTGGATCCCGCCACCACTGGGACCGTTGCGCTCCAAGCCACCCAGGTCGATTTGCGCTTGGTCTTCGCCCAAATCGCGCCTCTGACATTTCGCACCCCGCCTAGAACGGCATGGCTTTCGCACCATCAAGGTCGCTCTTTACCCGGTTTTCGTTTAAATCCCACCCCCAACACTTCGCATTCCATTCAAATCAGCACGGCTTTTCGCGAAAGCGCATTCCGACCCACGCAGCCCCTTCCCCGCCACACGCCGTCGTCGTGGCATAATCAATAAGAGAAAACGACACGAGCCCTAAGGCAAAGGAAATCATGCAGAACATCGACCACATCGAGGTGCGCGGCGCGCGCGTGCACAATTTGAAAAACGTGAACGTGGATATTCCGCTCGGCGAGCTCGTGGGCATCGCGGGCGTATCGGGTTCAGGCAAAAGCTCGCTCGCGCTCGGCGTGCTCTATGCCGAAGGCTCGAGGCGCTACCTCGAGGCGCTTTCCACCTATACGCGCCGACGTATCGCGCAAGCTGGCAAGGCCTCAGTCGACGACGTTCGCTACGTGCCCGCTGCGCTCGCGTTGCACCAGCGCCCGGCGGTGCCGGGCGTGCGTTCCACATTCGGCACTTCAAGCGAGCTTTTGAATAGCCTGCGCCTTCTGTTCTCACGTGTCGGCAGCCACACGTGCCCGCACTGCGGCGAACATGTGCCCCCAAGCCTTAACGTAGCTGCCGAGCTGCCCATTTCGTGCCCACATTGCGGCAGCGAATTCTTCGGCCCCGGCGCCGAATCGCTCGCGTTCAACAGTGAAGGCGCCTGTCCAACCTGCAGCGGAACCGGCATCGCACGCACCGTGAATCGCGCCGCGCTCGTGCCCGACGAAAGCAAAACCATCGACGAGGGCGCCGTGGTGGTATGGGGCACGCTCATGTGGGACCTCATGAAGCAGGTGTGCGGCGCCATGGGCGTGCGCACGAACGTGCCGTTTCGCGAACTCACAGACGCCGAACGCGACATCGTCTTCAACGGGCCGGCCGAGAAGAAGCACATCCTCTACAAGGCGAAGAAGGGCGAGAACTTCGCCGAACTCGACTTCACCTACTACAATGCCGTGCGCACCGTGGAAAACTCCCTCGCCAAGGCGAAAGACGAAAAGGGCCTGCGCCGTGTGGCGAAATATTTGACGGAAGGCCCCTGTCCCGACTGCGCTGGCACGCGCCTATCCGTGGCCGCGCGGCAGCCGATCGTTCGCGGCATCAATCTGGCACAAGCAACGGAAATGACGCTCGAGGAAGCGGTGGCATGGGTCGCAGGCGTGCCTGCAAGCCTTCCCGAAGAAATGCGCCCCATGGCGAAATCGATTTGCGAATCGTTCGAAAGCACGGCTCGACGCTTGCTCGAGCTCGGCTTGGGCTATTTGTCCCTCGACCGAGCAGGCGCGACCCTCTCCACCGGAGAGCGCCAGCGCGTGCAACTTGCGCGCTCGGTGCGAAATCGAACTACGGGCGTGCTGTACGTGATGGACGAGCCTTCCATCGGTTTGCACCCCGCCAACATCGACGGGCTTTTGGGCGTTATGCGCGATCTCATCGCCGACGGCAACTCGGTGGTAATGGTCGATCACGACACGCGCATCCTTCGCGCAGCCGACCATCTTGTCGAGATGGGCCCCGAAGCAGGCGCCCGCGGCGGCACCTTGGTAGCGCAAGGCTCGGTTGAAGAAGTCGCAAACGATTCCGAATCAATTATCGGCCCCTATCTTTCGGGAGCCGCGCGCGTCGCAGCCCGGCCGAAAACGCCTGCGAAACAGATGTTTGACCTGGGCCGTATCCATCTTGAGTCAAGCGGGCTTCACACTGTGAAGCCCTTCGCTATCGATATTCCCAAAGGCCGGCTCATTGCCGTGACGGGTGTATCGGGCTCAGGTAAAACGACGCTCGTGCTCGAAACGCTTATTCCCGCGCTTGCCGCAACGGCAACAGGCCAAACGCTGCCCGAGCATGTCACCGCAATTGAGGCCGAGGGCATTCGCCGCGCGAACCTCATCGACGCCACCCCCATCGGCGTCAACGTGCGCTCGACGGTCGCCACGTATTGCAGCGCACTCGACGATGTGCGCCGCGCATACGCGCGCACCGATTCCGCGAAAGCAGCCGGGCTGAAGATGGGCGATTTCTCATACAACACGGGAAGCCTTCGCTGCGCAACATGCGACGGCACAGGCCAAATCTCACTCGACGTACAATTCCTGCCCGACGTCGACATTGCCTGCCCCGACTGCCGCGGATCGCGCTACGACACCGCTGCCGAGAAAATTCGTCGACCTGAAAAAGGCGCGCCCGATGACCAGGCGCTCAGTTTGCCGCACCTGCTCGCGCTTTCCGTCGACGAAGCCCTTCCGCATGTGGCCGACGTCAAGAAGGCGCATGAAAAGTTGCAAACCCTGCATGACCTGGGCTTGGGGTATCTCACGCTCGGCGAAGCCACGCCCGCGCTTTCGGGCGGCGAGGCGCAGCGTTTGAAACTCGCAAGCGAGATGGGCCGCGGGCAGGCCGATGCCGTGTTCGTGTTCGACGAGCCCACTATTGGCCTGCACCCGCGCGATGTGGAAACGCTCCTCGGCGTATTTCAGCGACTCGTTGAGCAGGGCGCTACCGTGGTGGTGGTCGAGCACGACCTCGATTTCATCGCGAACGCCGATTACGTGATCGACATGGGTCCGCAGGGCGGCAAAGCGGGTGGACGCATCGTGGCGTGCGGCACGCCCGAGGAAATCGCCGCAAACAGGGAAAGCATCACAGGGGGCTATTTGGAAATCTAGGCACAACCGTCACGACGACGCCTTTGGCAAAGCTTGGCAGTTCGCAGAATCTTCTTCAACCCTTCCGCATTGCGCGTTTCTTCGCAGCAGGCATGCTAGAATCGTAGGAAAAGAACAGCTTCGCGCCATCGCAGCTGAAACAAATACTTTCTAGCGCGGCGCCACACTGGCGCGCTCGCATCATCAACCGCGAGCGAATACGATCGGACCAAAGCGGAAACCACATCGGGTCTTCCGCTAAAAGCCCTTTCACCGCGATAACGAGCACTTGGAGGTCACAAATTGGTTCGAATCATCACCGACTCAACCTCGTCCATTCCCCAGGACATTCGCGCCGAGCTCGGCATCGAAGCCGCCTCGCTCATCATCAATAGGAATGGCGAAGAGCTCGTCGAATCGGAAACTGACCTCGATGCCTTCTATAAAGATATCTACGAAATGGCCGACAACATTCCCACCTCGAGCCAGCCGCCGCTGGGCAAGGTTCGCGAAGTTGTCGAAAGCATCGCAAAAACGGGCGACGAAGTGCTCGGAATACTCATCAGCAGCAAACTATCGGGCACGTTCGAAAGCTTCGTCCATACGGCCAAAGAGGTCAAATATGACCTCCCCAACTTCCGTTTCGCTGCCATCGACAGCATGACCACTTGCATGGAGATGGGCTGGCCAGCTATCGCCGCCGCGAAAGCCGCCAAAACGGGCGCCAGCCTCGACGACTGCATTCAGGCGGCGAACACAAGCCTGCATTCCACGCGATTCGTGTTCGCCCCCGAATCGCTGCTGTTCTTGCAGAAGGGCGGCCGCATCGGAAAAGCCGCCGCGCTCATCGGCAACATGATCAGCCTCACGCCCGTGCTCACCGTAAACGACGGCGAAGCGAGCACCTTCTCGAAGTGTCGCACGCAGAAAAAAGCCCTTGCAAAAATGCTCCAGGTGCTCGGCGAAGATACGGCGCCGAGCGGCCTTAAGAATCTCGTCGTCCATTACATTGGCAGCAAAGCGCCAGCAGTGAAATGGGCCGAAGAGAAGGTGGCGCCGCTTATCGGGTTCATGCCCCGCGTTGTGCCGGCGAGCCCTGTCATTGGCGTGCACGTCGGCCCAGCCATGGGCATCGCGTATGAATGCAACGCTCCCATTCCGAACAAGTTCCACAGCAGCGAACCGGAAATCATCGTATGCTAGCGATCGCGCCGCAAAACGCGGCGCGATTTTTCTATCGACAGTTGATGGGTGCGCCGGCTGCGCACAAAACAGCCCCGAACGATTCCTGGACAGACTAGGGGTGTCCAGGACGGCTAAGGCTCGGCCAATAGGCTTGCCCCCTAGTTGCGGTTTTCCACCTTGACGGGCTTTTTATTTCGCCCCAAAACAAATGCGACCAAGAAGAAAACGAGCAAGACGCCCCGCAAGATAGAAAGCCGACATTGAATGGCACAGGGGGGTCAGGAAAGCATCAGCCCGTGCCGACAGCAACGAATACGAAGGAGTGCGCGATTCCGGCCCAATCGAGCGAAAGAGCTATCGAACCGATTGAGAAGCGGGCGATGCGCTGAATGCTCGCCACCAAAGTTCATCGGCGAATTGCGCCGGACAACAATCGGCAACTATCGACCGATGGCAGAAAACCGCACAATGGGGCCTCATTGCAGCGATTGCAGCTCATTTTGTCAAAATACGCCACCATGGGGCCCTCGGCGTCGCAACGAAGCGCCCCCGGAGAAAATCTTGGAGCAAACAAAGCGTGCCTGAATTCGTTTGACCTGGCGTTTTAAGAACAACCGCTTTTAAAGTGACATCTAGACAGACGATTTTTTTCCGAAACGAGGCTGCAATGAGGCCCCATTTCGGCTTTTTATGACAGGAAAAATGAGAATGGAATCAGTCATCGAACGATGGAGACGAGCCAGACTAAAAGGGCGGATTTGCCCGCGAGCAAAGCGAGTAGACCGATAGCCCCTCTTAAGCCGAACGAAATGCAGCCCTCAAAATAACCCCCGACTACACAGCTTCGGGCAGTTTCAAACAAAAGCCCGTTCATTAGAACGGGCTTTCAACCAAAACAGGCCAGACATTCGCCTGACCTGCAGTATTCGATGGTAGCCTGGAGGGGATTCCTGTCCGCGCTTCGCGCGACCAGACCCCTCAGGCTAAAGCCTTCGGGCGAATTCCTAAAAACTGCCCACTGGGCAGTTTTCTTGACGGAATTCCACCTCATCGGTTCGAATCCCCGCAACCTGACCAGAAAACAAAACAGGCCAGGCAATCGCCTGACCTGCAGTATTCGATGGTAGCCTGGAGGGGATTCGAACCCCCGATCTCCGCCTTGAGAGGGCGGCGTCCTAAACCGCTAGACGACCAGGCCATGTGCGCTTCAATTAAGCAGCTTGATTAGAATACAGGATTCTCCCGGAAATGCAAGGAGAATTTTAAATTTACTCGAAATCGTAGAGGTCTTTTGTGGCCTCACGGAATTCGTCATAAATCTGGGCGGCGATTTCCTCGTCATCAAGAAGCTCGAACTCGCAGGGCTGGCCCTCTTCGTCGAGGTCGGTCACTTCAAGAATCAAAACCTCGCCCGAAGAGCCCGCCGGATCATCTTCATCGACCGGGAAGAAGAAACCGAAGCGCTGCTCATCATGCAAAATGAGGCCCAGGAACTCAAGCTGCGAGATTTCGCCCTTCTCGTCCTCGAACTCGAACACCATGCCCTCTTCGACGGGCGGGGCGAAGTTGGGCGCGGAGCCCTCGCGGATTTCTGCCATTGCGCATCCTCTCTAGTCTGAAGCGGCCGTGCCGCCTTACGCATATCGCGTCCATTATCGCATCTCGCACGGCAGCACGCGAGCCGTTCCGCGCAAGCCCGCAATTCATCACGAAATGAGCGCGTGCAAAACCAGACACGCGATGAAATCAGAGCGCAACAACCACCCATAGCTTCTAGCCGCAGCGCCCGCATGCTCGCGTCCAAAAATTGCCATACAAAAAAGCCCGCATGCATATGCGGGCTTTTCGGAAATCTTAAGCGCCAATAGGGCCATTAAGCGTCGACGAGACTATTTCTTCTTGCGATTGGCCGACTTCGAGCGATTCGATTTCTGGCGATGCGTCGCGTGATTTGCCGCCCGATTCGTCGCCTGCGCGGGCTGCGCGGCGGCCACGACGGTCGCGTTCTCGCTCGAACCTTCCGCAGAAGCCTCAACGGAAGCGTCAGGAGCCGTCGAAGCGGTCGCATTCGCGGCAACCGGAGCGGCCGAAGCAGCAGAGCCCTCGGCCCCAACGGCCTTCACGGGCTGCGGCAGACGGTTCAGGAACCAGCGCACCACCGTGTCGCCGTATTTGCGTTGCAACTTAGCATAGCGCGTCTCGCGCGTCTTCCAAATAACGTAAATCGGCGTTGCAATAGCATAGGACGAATAGGCACCCGAAATCAGGCCGACCGTCATGGCCAACGCGAAGTCCTTCAGCGTCTCGCCACCGAACAGAAGCATGGCCACAACCGGAATGAGCGAGGTGATGGACGTGTTCAGTGAACGAATGAGCACCTCGTTGACCGAGTGATTCGCCATGGTGGCGAACGTGCACTTCACCGAATCGTCCTTCATGTTCTCGTTGATGCGGTGGAACACAACCACGGTATCGTAGAGCGAATAGCCCAGAATCGTGAGCAACGCGGCGATGGTATTCGGCGTAACTTCGCGACCGACCAGAGCATACACGCCAAACACGAGCACGAGGTCGTGCAAAAGCGCGATAACCGCCGACACGCCCATCTTGTAATCGCGGAAGCGAATCGAGATGTACGCGATAATCAAAATCAGCGAAACGAGGAACGCGAGCAGCGAGCTTTGCACGACCGAAGCGCCCCAGTCGGGACCGATGGTAGTCACCTCGAAGCTGTCGGTGCTCCAGCCGAACTCGTCGGCCACCTGATTCGCGATATGCGTCGCGTCTTCGGCCGAAGTGGTGGTCATGCGAGCAAGAATGCCCGTATCGCCATCGGCGTTCGTGGTTTGCAGCACTGGATCGCTCACGCCCGCGTCGTCGAACGCGTCGCGCACCTGCTCGATGGTGGTGTCGCCGGTACCGTGGAACGTGACCGACGTGCCGCCGACGAATTCAATGCCGAACTGCAGGCCGCGCACGCCAATAATCACAGCAACAAGCACCATGGCGACAGCAGCGGCGCTCAGGAAGTACTTCTTCAAGCCCAGCACGTTGAGATCGAGCTTGATGAAGCGGCCGCGCACGTCTTTACGGCTTTCGACCCGTTTCTCGCCCTGGAAATACGGCGCAGCGTTTTCGCAGTCGCGCACGCCCCAGAAGCCGGGATGCTTCGCGATACAGCGCGGCGCGAGCAGACGAATAATCGGCGCCTTGAACAGCAGCATCATCGCAATGTCGCACAGAATGCCAAGCGCGAGCGTAAGGCCGAAGCCCTTGACCGATGCGCTGGCCAGGAAGAACAGCGTGAGCGCGGAAACAAGCGTTACCAGGTCGGCGTCAATGGAGGTCAGAATGCCGTGGCGCACGCCCGTGATGGACGCGGCGCGCACGCTGCGGCCCATGCGAATTTCCTCACGGAAACGCTCGAGCGTAAGAATCGACGAGTCGGCGGCCATACCAATGGTGAGCACGACGCCCGCGATGCCCGCCATAGACAGGCTGAACAGGCCGAAGTGCGAAAGCAGCGCCAAAATGCCCAGGTACAGACATGCGAACACCGCCATGGCGGCAGCGGTAATAAGGCCCAAGCCGTGATAGAAGACGAGCAGGTAGAGCATGACGAGCGCCAGGCCGATTGCGGCAACGAGCACGCCGGAAGCAAGCGCATCTTGGCCAAGCGTCGGGCCAACGGTTTGGCTCTGCGCGTACTCGAAGCTCACCGGCAACGAGCCCGACTCGAGCACGGTTTGCAGCGCCTTGGCTTCGTCCATGGTGTAGTTGCCTGTGATGGACACGTTGCCGCCGGAAATCACACCCTGCACGGCAGGAGCGCTTTGCACCTTGCCGTCGAGGATGATGACGATTTTGCCATGGTCGGCCGCGAGGTCGCGGGTCGCTTCTTCAAACGCCTTGGCGCCCTCGGAATTCAGCGTGATGTCGACCGCATAGTTCGCCGACGCCTCGCTTTCCTTATCAACCGTCACGCGCGTAATGTCGGAACCGGTCACGAGCGGCGTGTAGGTGCCCTCGGCAACTTCGAGGTCGTAGCTCTGCTTGCCCGTGGGGAATTTGTTGCCAGCCGCGTCGGTCACGGTTTCCTGCGTGACATACTGGCCGTTATCGATTTTGGTTTTCACCGTTTCGTCGGTGAAACTATCGAGGCGCGCGAACTCGAGCTTGCCGGTACGGCCGATGGTATCGAGCGCAGCCTCGGTGTCGGAAAGGCCGGGAATCTGCACGAGAATTTGGTCGTTGCCCTGCAGCGAAACCGATGCCTCGCTCGCGCCGAGCGCGTTAACACGGCTCTCAATGATGGAGCGCGACTTTTCCATGTCTTCGCTGGAAACGGCATCGCCCGAAGTGCTTTTCGCAGTGAGCACAACCGACAGGCCGCCCTGAATGTCGAGGCCTTGGTTGATTTTCTCCTGAGGCGGCATAAACGCGAACACCGACCCCAAAACCAAAAGCACAGTGGCGACGATCAGCCACACATTGCGGCGATTCACATGCTGCGACGTTTTCTTCTTGCGGTCGCGAGCAGGCTTGAGGCTTGCTGCCTCGGCTTTTTCGGACTTCATACGGCTCTTTCCGTGACGTGTCGCCTTCGCGCGCAGGCACACGAAGGCCATTCTCTCTATAACTTTCGATATTATGCCACACCGAGAACAGACACGGGAAACTTTCACGAGAGAAGACCGGTATACGTTTGGGCGCGCAATAGCCTATACCGCCCGAATTGCAGAACTCGCCATTACATCCCGAAAGCGAAACCTACTTATATAGTTAGCATTTGGCAATCGTTTCGAGATAGATGGCCGCAGCCTTATAGAACGGCTCGCTCGTTACGTTTTGGCACTCAGCGCAAAAATCATCAATCCATACACGTAAATGCTCTTCAAGAAATTGCACGTACGCCTCGGACGACCCTGAATCTGTCATCGCCCTCATGGCGAATGCTTGCAAAAGTTCGCATTCGGTAGCCACATGGTCGAGCGGTTCGTTGGTACCTTCGGGACGCGTAAACCCATGGTCTTTCACGAAACGCTCGACTTCCACGGAGTGAGGATTCACAAACAGCAGAGGCTTCACGCCCTCGGTTTTTGCGCGCCATACACCTTCATATGGGCTGCAGGCAGGCTCGCCGGGGCCCATGAACAAGCGCGTCGCCTCGGCGCGAAGACGATGGAAGAACCCGTCTTCATCGACTTCCTCAATTGATGAAGATGGCGAGGGCAACCCCTTGCCGAAATCCTCGGGCAATATAACGCCCAACGCATCGCCTATCTCGCACGCGGCATCAAACCACTCACCACTCGTTATAGCCCGTGCGAGCTCGTGCGTTGGATGGCGAAAGCTGAATGCGGCAAGCTCCCATGCCGTCGCACGCACTGGCCACATCTCGTTTTCAGAACTCATAGCTCCCTCGCCTTTCATATTCAGCTAAGTTTTGGAACGCTCGGGCTCTGCGTTGCCGCAAAGGCCCGGCTTGACTTTAATCGCAGACTATTTCTTCACCAGGGCAACGAGCTTGCCAGCGTGGCTTGCCACATGCACGAGCACCAAAGCCAAAAGAATCTTGGCCGAAGCCGCATGCAACGGATTCCATATGAAATAGCCCGGCGCGAACAGCCCGAACATGGGTAAGACCGTCGCACTGATAAGCACGCCAGATACTATGCAAACCGCAATCGCAATGAACAGCGCTGCATCGAGAACGATGCGCGCCACCGCAAGCGCCGACCCAAACCGGGCGGCTTTTAACAGGCTGGACAATGCATTCAAGCTTGCAGCGAGATGCAGAAGAAAAGCCGCAAGTGCGACCAATCCCAGCCACTCATGCGCAGCAATTCCTGTGATTTGGGGCAATACCGCAACCGTGGCAAGCACAGCCGCCGCAATATCGAGTGCGAACGTCGCTTTCTTCGGCATACTACCCCACCTTCTTCAGCACCAAAATGAGTCCGCCGAAAAACACTACGGGACCGAGCACCCATAAATTCAAGCTGGCATCCGACGCGCTGCGATACCCGCCGCTGACCAAGGTGTCCCACGCGTGGCACTCGACTGAGGAGCAAGTCGACTCGGGGCAGACCATCTCGTGCACGCCGTCGGGGCCGGGAACGTTCGCGTAGTCGTGGCACTCCCCGCCCGCGCAGCCCGTCGCAGGGCACGGCGATGCGGCGTCGATGCGCTGCGGCGCGCCAACACTTACCGACGAAACGCTCGCCGCGAGGAAAACGCATGCCGCCGCCAGCGCGAACGCGGCGATGACGCATATCAGCTTTTTCACCATGGCGAGCCTTTCATAGAAGAGGAGCCGGACGCGGCAGGTTTGGGGGAGGAGCCGCGTCCGGCTCGGAAGAAAAGAGGGGCGCTAGTCGACGTTCTCGGCGGGCTTCAAGGGCAGGTACTTCAGGCCCAGCAGCAAGAACAGAACGCACATGGCGAGCACGCCGAGCGTGACGCCGAATTCGATCGGCTGCGGAGCATAGACCATGCCCTGATAGGCGCCGGTAAACCCGGCCTGCCAGTTGGTAATGGCATACTGCGTGGTAACGCCTGGCATATCCAGGTTCGGAATCTGGAAGCCGCCCACGAGAATCTGCAGGCGCTTGCAGAACACGCCGAGGATTGCGAGGACGGACGCCACGACGACGCCGGGGGTCGTGCGCAGCTTCGGCACGACGAGGATGGCGACCGAGACGGCCATGAGCGCAATCTGCGTCCAGAAGACGGGCGCCAGCGCACCGGAGGTGAGCATCGCCACGACTTCGGTGCCCTCGCCGCCGAAGTACCCGCTCGTGAGCAGGTCGCAGGCGTAGAAGTACAGGTCGACGAGCACGAACACGGCCAGCATCTTTGCGAGGTTGGCCACATGCCCCTGGTCGAGAGCGAGGTAGCCCGCGCGGCGCAGCGCGATGACGACCACCAGCACGAGCGCGACGCCGCACACAAGCGCGGAGGACACGAACCACGGGGCCAGAAGCGCCGTGTTCCACATCTCGCGGCCCTGCTGCAGGCCGAAGATCCAGGCGGTCACGGAGTGCACCAGGATGGCGCACACGAGCGCGACGGCGCTGATCACGCGCAAGGACGCAGCCGAGCCCTTGCCGCCCTCGAAGCGCAGCGTGGCCCACAGGTACGCGATCGACAGGATCAGGTAGGTGCCCAGCACGACGATGTCCCACATGAGGGGCGACCCCAGGTTGGAGTAGGCGAACAGCTCCCACAGGCGAAGCGGCTGACCCAGGTCCACCACCACGAAGCCGATGGCGAGCACCGTGCAGCAGATGGACGTCCACACGGCCACCTTCGAGATGCCGCCGAAGCCCTCCACGCCGAGCACGCGCGGAGCGCTCGAGATGATCAGGCCGCCGGCCGACAGGCCCACCAGGAACATGAACATGGTGATGTAGAGCCCCCAGGAATCGAAGTTGCGCATGCCCGTCTGCACGAGGCCGCCGGACAGCTGCATGCCCCAGAGTGCCAGCCCCGCGACGGTGAGCACGGCGGCAACCGCGATGCCGATGTTGAGCCCCTTGCCCCCGAATCTGGCAGCAGGAGCCTTGACGGTCTTCGCCGTCAAATCGTTCTCAGACATGATAGTCTCCTTATTTCCCTAGACGAGGTAGTAGACAGACGGGTTGGTGCCGCGCTCGGGCAGCAGCTGCTCGTGCGGCCGCGACGCAAGGAGCTGCGACACCTCGGATTGGGGATCGTTTAGATCACCCCAATGGCGGGCGTAT
>OLSI01001831.1_pt1 | contig 13041 bp, 8 predicted proteins | sample 1672661 | NCBI WGS metagenome assembly OLSI01 (sample SAMEA3136711, study PRJEB25190) | human gut metagenome | biome: human gut; feature: human-associated habitat; material: faeces | place: Austria | collected 2013 | reverse complement strand
GGAAGTGCCGTAAGGCATGGAGCTGACTGTTACTAATCGGTCGAGGGCTTGACCTGAAATGCAAAACAAAAGTTTTGCAGAAAATGGTTGTGTTCGGAAAGAAAGTATGGTATGATGTATAGGTGTTAAGTGTATGCGGTTTTGAAGGTATATCAAATATCTTCAAAATAGTTATTGTGGCCCGGTGGCTCAGCTGGTTAGAGCGCCGCCCTGTCACGGCGGAGGTCGTCGGTTCGATCCCGATCCGGGTCGCTTTAAAAAGTCTGCGGAAGCAGGCTTTTTTCGTGTATAAAATTTCTTCCAGCTATAAAAGATGCCGTATTCCAGACATAGAAAAAAGTCTGAAAGACGGCATCTTGCTTAACAGATAAATTAACGGATAAAGTTTGTGCCGATGCGCGGTTCCTTTTCCGGAAGACCAAAGGATTCTTTTCCGAGCTGGATGCTCTTCATCAGAAAACTCATATTCCGTGCAAGGGTACGCATGATCTGCAGGCCTTCGAGATCTTGCTGCGCCTCGTCCGCATTATTTCCATGGATACTGTTCCAATACTGGCCGGAAGCAACCGGCATGCCGGAGATGGTGAAGTATTTGTTCAGCTCATCAAAGGTAGCGGAAAGACCGCCGCGGCGTGCAGAGACAACCGAAGCGCCGACTTTCATGGTTTTGTCAAAGTGTGTGCTGTAGAACAGACGGTCAAGAAAAGCAATAAGTGTTGCATTTGCAGATGCATAATAAACCGGACTTCCGACAACAAGGCCGTCAGCCTCTTCAAATTTCGGAGCAACCTCATTTACCATATCGGAAAAAGCACATTTTCCGAGCTTGGAACAGGCACCGCAGGCAACACAGCCGCGGATATCTTTATTTCCGATATGTACGATTTCCGCCTCAATACCGTTTTCTGTAAAGACTTTTTCCATTTCGTGCAGGGCAGTATAAGTGCTGCCTTTTGCGTGAGGACTTCCGTTGATTAATAATACTTTCATTTGATGGTACCTCTCTTTCGTAATTTCCTTTATTATAACACCGGAAAAGATGCAAATAAAGACGCTTTTTTGGGCAAAAACTGATCTTAACAGAAATAGCTGCTGGACGGTATAATACAATCAGCAAAGAAGGCAAAACTTGCAATGGGAGGTTACCAAATGAAGATAGAGAGAATTCTGATTGAAGATCAGATGGCACCGATCGGGCTGGATGAGAAAAAACCGGCATTTTCCTGGCTGCTGACGGCAGAAGAAGGAGAACAGAATCTGATGCAGAGCGCATGCCGGGTCGTTGTGCGCACCGGAGAAGATACTGTGTGGGACAGCGGAAAAATGGAAACCGGCGTATCAACAGGGATTGGTTATGAAGGAGAAGCACTGCAGCCCTGTACCAAATATGAGGTAAAAGCAGAGGTGTGGGATAACCACGGCGGAAAAGCAGAAGCAGAAAGTTCCTTTGAGACAGGCCTTATGGATTCTTTGTATGCAGCATGGGAGGGAGCTGAGTGGATCGGCGCACCGCATGCGACGGTATGCGCGGAAAACCGCGGTGTTTTTACGATCGAGAGTGAATTTCGGATAGAAGGCGGGAAGGGAGAAGCGGGTATCGTCTTTGGAGCCAATGACTTCCGTCTGAACGATCATACGAAAAATGAGCTTGGCATGGAAGGGGAGAACTATATCCGTTATGCTGTGTGCCTTGAGGATGGAGATGCACGCCTCGAAATTTACCGCGTGGGCTATGCGCCGGAGGATACAGCGGAAAAACCGTTTGCCGTTACGAAACTGGTCAACTGGAAAGAGAAAACACAGGAAATCCTGACACCAGAGAATGCCGATGCCTTTCATAAGCTGACCGTAGAGGTTGACGGCAATGTGGCATACGCCTATGTCGACGGCATTCTCGTGGATGCCATTGAAGAGCATGGATTTTTTGGAACGAAAGTATCAGGCCGCCAGCTGAATCCGAGAGGAAATAACGATGTGCTGCCATATCCGAGACTGAATGAGATCGGATTTTATGCAGGAAAAGGGACGACAGGATATTTTAAGAATCTGACCGTAAGAAACGTAAGAAAACCATCTGCGGAAATTGTTCGTGAGACGCCGGAAGGACGGCTGGAGGGGGAAAAAAGTATCTTTGCGGATCAGATTCCGGTGGAAAACGGATACTTTAAAGTAGAAGACAGCCAGATTACGGCAGATCCGTCCCATCATTCAATTCCAATGCTGCGGTCGTGTATTTCCTGCCAGAAAGAGAAAAAACTGGCATCGGCACGCCTTTATATTACTGCGCGCGGTATCTACGACTGCCGGATCAACGGACAGGAGATCACGAAAGATCTGCTGCGTCCGGGTCTGACACAGTATGACCACAGAATGAACTATCAGACATACGATATCACAGGGCTGATGAAACCGGGCCGAAACGGAATCGGCGTGACGCTGGCATCGGGCTGGTGGAGCGAGGCACAGACCTTTGTGGTGAAGAACTTCAATTACTTTGGAGACAAGGAGAGTCTGCTTGCCAAGGTTGTCATGAAGTACGAGGACGGCAGCCGCGAGGTCTTTGGAACAAATACCGAGGATTGGAAGTATTTCGGAGAAGGTCCTTACCTGTTTTCCAGCTACTTTGCCGGAGAGCAGTACGATGCGCGCCGGGCCGAGGTTTACGAAACTTATTCTCTGCCGGAGTTTGATGACAGCACCTGGGAAAAGCCAGTTGTTGTGGATACCGTCATGATCGAAGAGTTCTGCACGATGCCGGGCTTTGGACGGTCCTGGCCGGCGGTTCATGAGCAGAAGCCGGAATATATCGGTGAGTACGATGCGCCGGTGCGGATTGTAGACCGGAGAACGGCAAAGACGAGAAAAGAGCTGTTCCCGGGTGTGTATCTCTACGATCTGGAACAGGAGATGGCCGGTGTACCGCGGATTACACTGCATGAGAAGGCGGGCACAAAGATCATCATCCGCTATGCGGAGGTGCTTTATCCGGATCTGCCGGAGTATGCTGGAAAAGAAGGCACGATGATGCTGGAAAATTACCGGGATGCGACGAGTACGGATGTTTATATCTGCCGCGGCGGGGAAGAGGTGTTCCAGCCGAAGTTTACCTTCCACGGCTACCGCTATATTGAGATCAGCGGTGTGGAGCATGCGCCGGAGCTGGAAGAAGTAGAGAGTCTTCAGTATTCTTCTGTGACGGGATTCCATGGAAGCCTTACGAGTAGCCATAAACTGCTGAACCGGTTTGCCGAGAATGTTTCCTGGTCACAGAAATGCAACTTTATCAACATTCCGACCGACTGCCCGCAGAGAAATGAGCGCATGGGCTGGGCGGGCGATACGCATATTTTCTGCCATACGGCGCTCAACAACAGCAGCCTGAAGAAATTCTATGAGCGGAACCTGCAGGCGATGCGTGATCTGCAGACACCGGAAGGCCAGTACCCGGAGATTGCACCGGTGGGCGGCGGATTCGGCGGCATTACGTATGAGTGTGCGAGTATTTTTATGGCGTGGGAACTGTATGAGCAGTATGGGGATATCCGCACACTGGAGAAATTTTATCCTGGCATGCAGAAATATATGGACTATATGAAGGATAAGGGTCTGCCGGGAACGAAGGTAAATCCGGCGATCGGACCGCTTGGCGACTGGCTGGCACCGGAAGAGACGGATCTGCTGCTTTTATGGAATGCATTCTATTATAAAGAAGCCGATCTGATGAGCCGGATTGCCGGTGCGCTCGGAAGAACAGAGGAGCAGCATCAGTATGAGGCGCTTGCTGCGAAGGTGAAGAAATTCTGGAATGAGACATTTGTACTTCCGGATTCCGGAAAGACCTGCAATGCGGACGGAACGCTGTGTGGTACGCAGTGCTCGTATGCAATTGCACTGTCTTATGGTGTGGCAGAAGACAGAAAGAGAATAGGAGAGCATCTGATCCGAAAGACGAGAGCGATCGGCCATACGGTCGGAACGGGATTCTTTGGAACGGGTATTCTGAACCAGATGCTGACCGAGCAGGGCGCTGTGGAGGATGCCTGGAAGATGATGCTGCAGACGGCATTCCCGTCGTGGCTGTATCCGGTGACCCAGGGAGCGACGACGATCTGGGAGCACTGGGATTCCTACACGAAGGAAAAAGGCTTCGGCGGACAGAATGCGATGAACTCGTTCAATCATTATTCTCTCGGAAGCGTTCTTTCCTGGCTGTATCACACGGGACTTGGTATCCAGAGAGACGAGACAAAACCGGGTTATCAGCACATTCTGCTGAAACCGCAGCCGGGCCCGCTCGAGTTTATGAAAGGTTCCGTAGACAGCCCGTACGGCGTGATTTCTGCCGGATGGGAGCGGAAAGGTGGCAAAATATGGTATCAGGTTACGATTCCGGTCAATACAACGGCAACCCTGTTTAAAAACACGGAGGATCCGGCGGATACTGTGGAACTGGGAAGCGGAACGTATACTTTTATGCTGTAAAAAGAAAACCCGAAAGGCTCCGGCAAAGAAATGGGAGACTTTCGGGCGGAAAGAGAAACGCTGTCGGAGAGAAGAGAACTCCGGCAGCGTTTTCTTTGTCATGTTTATTTTTCGGCAGTCATGTGCAGATGACGTTTGATCGCTTCAAAGCTTTCCTGGCTGATGACATGCTCGATGCGGCAGGCATCTTCCGTGGCGGTCTGCTCATCAACACCAAGGCTCATCAGGCCGCGGGAGAGGAGCTGGTGGCGCTCATAGATCATCTCTGCGATCGCGCGTCCGCTGTCGGTCAGGTAGATGTAGCCTTCCGGCGTTACGCGGATCTGCTCTTTTTCTCTTAAGTTTTTCATGGCAACGCTGACACTTGATTTTTTAAAGCCAAGTTCTTCTGCAATATCAACACCGCGTACAACGGGTTTTTTCTGACTTAAGACTAAAATGGTTTCCAAATAATTTTCTGCGGATTCGTTCGTTTTCAGCAAGATGTTCACCTCGTTTTTCTAAATAGCTGAAGATTCATAAATATATATACATATAGAATAGCATATTTTTCGGAATAGGGCAATGATGGTTTTTGATGGTTTTTCTTAATTTCAGAAAAGTTGTAAGATTTCAGAAAAAAAAGACAATGAGGATAGAAGAAGAAAAGCAAGATAAAAGATGACAGGGGGCAAAAAGAGAGGTAAAATAGGAAAAAACAATGAAATTTAGATGGAGGTTAGGACATACCATGGAACAGGTGATAAAGAAAAGACTGCAGCAGGTGATGGATGCGTCCGTTGCAAAAGGAGAGACACCGGGCTGTCTTCTGATGGTGATCAAAGACGGAGAGGAGCAGGTTTATCTGGAGAGCGGATATGCGGATATCGAAGCAAAAAAGCCGGTTTCCCGCGATAATATTTTCCGCCTCTACTCCATGAGCAAGCCGATTACCGCGACGGCCATGATGATTCTGGTAGAGCGCGGAATCGTCGATCTGGCGGATCCGGTCAGCAAGTATCTGCCGGGCTTCCGGAACCCGGTTGTATGTACAGCGGATGGGAAGATAGAAAAAGCGGAGAGGGAGATCCTTCTGGAGGATATTATGAATATGACATCCGGGCTGACGTACGGCGGAACGGATGAGACGGGACGGCAGACCGATGCACTTTTTCAGGAGGTGATCCACGGACTTAAGGAAGAAAACGGCGGAACGATCAGTACAGTAGAATTTGCAAACCGTCTTGGAAAAGTCCCGCTTCTGTATCAGCCGGGCCAGTCCTGGAGTTATGGAACGTCGGCGGATGCCGTAGGTGCGGTGATTGAGGTGGCAAGCGGCATGCGCTTTGGGGATTTTCTGAAAAAAGAAATTTTCGAGCCGCTCGGCATGAACGATACCGATTTCTGGGTTCCGGCAGAAAAGCAGGATCGTCTGGCGAAGGTGTATGACTGCAGGGAGGGACAGCCGTCCGTCCGTTATCTGGACAATAACCTTGGCATTCAGAACGATATGGCGTACCGCCCGGCATATGAGGCAGGCGGAGCAGGCCTTGCATCTACCATCGACGATTATGCGAAATTTACGCAGATGCTGCTGAACGGCGGCACCTACAACGGTGTACAGATTCTCCGTCCGGCGACGGTAAAATTTCTGGGAGGCCACACATTAAGCGCAGTACAGCAGGCAGGCTTTGATAACTGGATCGGCCTGGAAGGATTTTCCTACGGAAATCTGATGCGTGTTCTGGTAGATCCGACGCGTGCGGTAACGCTGGGAAGCAAGGGTGAGTTCGGCTGGGACGGCTGGCTTGGATGCTACATGGAAGTCGTGCCGGAGCAGAATATGACATTTCTGATGATGACCCAGAAAAAAGATGCCGGAACGTACACCCTGTCCCGGAAGATCCGAAATATTATTTTCAGCGAATAACTTTTCATGAGAGTGATTCTCAAGTAAGGCCTTCCGGCCCGTCAGATCAGACGAAAAAAGTGCCGGAAAAGAAACAACTTAACGAATCAGACGGAACATATGAGCAAATTGCTGTAAAACTACGTCGAATTTTGTCTAAAACGGATATTTGCAGTGAGACAGATGTATGCTATTTTAGTATCAGTCGAAAATGAAGGCGATTTCATTACTACTTTCAGAAAAAACAGCAAAAAAGGAATATCGTGTAAGCTTTTGACCGATTTTGAAGGAAATAAAAGAAAGAATTCAAAATCATGAAAAAAAGACCAAAAAGCAGAAAGGATGCAGAAAATATGATTTCGTTACCGTTAAAGTTTGATGAAGTAGAGAGTGTAGAAGAATTTGTAAATATGGTGAAACGCCTGGATTACGACGTTGACGTAAAAATAGGACGATGCGTCTTTGATGCGAAATCCCTGATGAGTGTCCTGATGATCGCCGGAAACCCGGATGCGGTTGTGGAAGCCCATACGAACGATATCGAAGCATTTAAAAAGAAATTTAAGGATTACCTTCAGTAAGAAAAAAAGTCGGAAAGGCACTGTGTGTAAGATGCATGGTGTCTTTTTTGATGCACGAAAAAGCGGGTGAAGTATCTTGCCGGGGAGACGTGTACATGGTAAAATAAAGTCTATTGGGATGGAAATAAGAGAATCAAAAGAACGGGCTGATGTAGAAGAAGTTTTTCGTAAAAAAGGAGGCAAAAAGTGGAAGAAGAGAAACTGGAAAGAAGCATCAGAAAATCAGAGATTCCTGGACTTACGAGGGAAGAGGAGGAAGCGCAGCTTGAAAAGGTCATCGGAATTGCCGAGCGGAATCTGGAGCAGGCGAAGGCAGATATCCGGTCGGCCAATGAGGATCTGGCGGATCTGATGGAGACGTATGACGCGAAAGAGGCGGAAGGTCTGGCGCTCTGGAACAATGCGACGGCGAAGCTGAACGCGTATCAGCACGGCCTGGCACGGCTCGAGAAGGCGAGAAAAAAGCCGTATTTCGGGCGGATTGATTTTCAGGATCCGCGGCTTGCGTTTCCAGAGTCGTATTACATCGGACGCGTCGGTATTTCCGATGAGAAAGCGGAGCCGGTCGTGCTCGACTGGCGGGCGCCGATTTCCTCTGTCTATTATGAAAACAGCACCGGGCCGTGCAGCTATACGGTGAGCTCGGAGGGAACCTTTTCGATTGATCTGAAGAGAAAGCGGACGTATGAAATTGAAAATGACCGTCTGAAGGACTTTTTTGATTCGGATGTGGTAGCGAATGATGAGCTCCTGACGAAGTATCTGGCGAAGAACAAAAAAGCGGTACTCGGTGAAATCATTGCGACGATTCAGCAGGAGCAGAACCTCATTATCCGGCGTTCGCCGAAGACGAATCTGATCGTACAGGGCGTGGCGGGATCCGGAAAGACGACGGTGGCCATGCATCGGATTTCGTATATTCTCTACAATTACGAGGAGGACTTCCGGCCGGAGGATTTCTATATCATCGGCAGTAACCGTATTCTGCTGAATTATATTACAAGCGTTCTGCCGGAACTCGATGTCTATGGCATCCGCCAGATGACGATGGAACAGCTCTTTATCCGGCTTCTGTATGAAAACTGGGATGAAACAAAGTACACAGTGCATGGCATCGACCGCGCGGATGAGAAAAACAGCATAAAAGGTGGAAGCGGCTGGTTTTTCGATCTGGAAAATTTCTGCCGTACGTACGAGGCAGAGCAGATTCCGCGGGAGCCGGTGCGGCTGGAAAAAACGGGAACATTGCTTCTGGACGCCGAGTATATTGATAACTATTGCAGGGAGCAGTCCACACTTTCCATGGAAGGAAAGATGTGCATGCTGAACGAGATCCTGCTGGCAAAATTTGAGAATGAGGTTTCGGGAAAAGAAGTGACGTTTCCGGCGCGCGAAAAAAAGGCGCTGAAGCGGAAATACGAGAAATATTTTGGAGATGGAAAATGGCGGGGATCCATTTTTGATCTCTATTTACAGTTTCTGGAGCAGCAGGCGGAGAAAGGAAAAGCGGTGGAAGTGCCGGAAAACTCCTTTGATGTCTATGATCTGGCGGCGCTGGCATACCTCTATAAGCGGATCAAGGAAAACGATCCCGTGCGCGAGGCGAGCCATGTGGTCATCGACGAGGCGCAGGATTTCGGGATGATGGCGTACCAGGCGCTTCATTACTGTCTGCGTGACTGTACGTATACCATTATGGGAGATACGTCGCAGAATATCCATTTTTCCTACGGCCTGAACGACTGGGAGGAGTTGAAAAAGCTGATTCTGACCGGCACGTACGATGCGTTCGGCGTTCTGCGGAAGAGTTACCGGAATACGGTGGAGATCTCCGATTTTGCAAATGAAATCCTGCGGCACGGGGATTTTGCAATTTATCCGGTGGAGCCGGTGCTGCGGCATGGAACGGCGGTGCAAAAGGAAGCGTTTGCGGATGAGGCTGCGCTTCTGGCAGCTGGAGTGCAGAAGATCAAAGCGTGGCAGGAGCAGGGATATGAGACAATTGCCGTTGTATGCCGGGATGAGGCAGAAGCGGCTGCGATGGCGCGGAAGCTGAAAAAATATGTGCCGGTTGTGGAGGAGGATCTCGAGACGGCAGAATTTGGCGAGGGCGTGATGGTGCTTCCGGTTGCGTATACGAAGGGACTCGAGTTTGACGCGGTGCTGCTTCTTGATCCGACAGAAGAAAAATATCCGGAGAATGACGGACAGGTAAAGCTGCTTTATGTAGCGGCAACGCGTGCGCTGCATGAGCTGGCAGTGCTGTATACGGGAAAACTCACAGGAATCCTTGCAAAGAAAGTGCCAAAGGGCCGTCACAACCAGGAATTTGCCATGGAGACGCTGACGAAGGCGAAGGAGTATGAGAAGGTTTCGCTGACGCAAAAAGAGACGCGTGAGGAGAACCGCGCGATCGGCATCCAGGAGATGGACGAGCGGAACAGCCACGGACCAAAAAGGATTGTAATTAAGCCGGAGCAGATACCGGGAAGGGCGCCTGGAAATACAAGCACGACGGGAACAGCGGTGATGCCAAAAAGCAGTACGGGCATGCGGAAAGCAGCGGCAGAAACAGGAAAAGAAATTGCCGCAAAGACGATGCAGCAGCGTGCGCCGGAAGGAGTTTCTGCTGTCTTTGCCGGTGCCGCCTACCGTGGAAAGACAGGCGGCAAAGCACCGGGCAGCAGACCGGCGACTGCAGGAATACAGTCAGAAAAAGCTGAACAGCCAGAGCACATGAATACATCGCCCTACGCTTTTGGGGCAATTCCGGAAAATGAACTGCTGCGCATGAAGGGGCATTCGAGGATCAAGTGCGCGGTGAAATGGGCAAAGAAAGGAAAAGCAGCGGTTGAGATGGCGAGCATGTACGGCATTCTGCGCATCACGCCGATTACGCCGGAGGTCATCCGCATCAGCTTCGTAAAAGGTGTGACGGCAAGAGTCCAGGACACGTACTGGAAGCCAAAGGCGGATACCTCGTTCCCCTGGAGTGCAAAGGAATCGAAGACGGCGGTTCTTGTCGAGACAGAGAAGCTGCGTGTCATGGTGGAAAAAAAGGACGGCGCGGTGCAGTTCTTTACGCCGGATCACAAACTGGTTCTTTCCGAGAAACGAGACGAGCCGCGCATGATCGACGGCGGCATGACATGGACATTCTTTGACTGGAGCGGTTCCGAAAAGCTGAAAGCCAAGGGCATTCTCTCGACAGAGTGGCTGGATCTGACCGCGAAGGCGCGCTACGTCTCGTTTGGCGGAAAGCAGGCGCGGATGCCGCTTGTCGTCTCAAACCGCGGCTATGGTATTGCAGCCGCCGCTTCCAGAACGGCACTGCTGTGCAATGTGCGGACGTTTGGAACGTATCTTCATACCGCCGGGGACGGACAGATCGATTATTACTTTATTCTCGGAAAAGACCGGGATGAAATTGTAAAACAGTATAAAGAGCTATAAAAGGAGCAGACATTTCATGAAAACTCTGGTAATTGCAGAAAAACCATCTGTGGCACGCGATATTGCACGCGTGCTCGGATGTGCGAAAAAAGAAAACGGAGCACTGGAAGGAAACCAGTACATTGTGACCTGGGCGCTCGGCCACCTCGTGACCTTAAAAGACCCGGAGGACTATGATAAAAAGTATAAGGAATGGAATATGGCAGTTCTGCCGATGATGCCGGAGAAACTGCAGATCAAGGTCATTCCGCAGACGGGAAAACAGTATCACGCTGTGACGACACAGCTTGCGCGGAAAGATGTCGGTGAGGTGGTCATTGCGACAGATGCCGGCCGTGAAGGCGAGCTGGTGGCGCGGTGGATTCTTGACAAGGCGCACAATCAGAAGCCGTGTAAGCGTCTCTGGATTTCGTCCGTTACCGACAAGGCAATCCGTGAGGGATTTGCCAGCCTGAAAGATGCGAAAGAGTACGATAATCTCTACCGGGCTGCTGTTTCCCGTGCAGAGGCGGACTGGCTTGTCGGCATTAACGCAACGCGGGCACTGACATGCAAATACAATGCACAGCTTTCCTGCGGCCGTGTGCAGACACCGACGCTCGCCATGATTGCACAGCGCGAGCAGGAAATCCGAGAATTTGTCCCGAAGCCGTACTACACCGTAACGGCAGCAGCAGGCGGCGCAGTATACACCTGGAAGGATGAAAAATCGGGCGGAACACGGATTTCTGATCCGGAAAAGGCAAAGCAGATCGCAGAAAAAGCAAAACGGTATCCGCTTGTCCTGCAAAAAGTAGAAAAGAAGAAAAAACAGAAAGAGGCGCCGCTGCTCTACGATCTGACGGAGCTGCAGCGCGATGCCAGTGCACGGTTCGGTTATTCGGCAAAACAGACCCTGAATCTGATGCAGAGCCTCTATGAGACGCACAAAGTCCTCACGTATCCGCGGACGGATTCGCGGTATCTGACAAAGGATATTGTACCGACTTTAAAAGAGCGCCTCGATGCCGTGAGTATCGGGCCGTACAAGACGCTGGCACAGCAGGCGAAGCGCCGTCCGCTGAAGGAAAAGCCAGGTTTTGTGAATGATGCAAAGGTTTCCGACCACCACGCCATTATCCCGACGGAGCAGTATGTGCAGCTTTCTGCACTTTCCAATGAGGAACGCCGCATTTATGATCTCGTGGTGCGCCGTTTTCTTGCAGTGCTGCTGCCGCCCTGCGTATACGAGGAGACTGTGATCCAGGCTTCCATCGAAAAAGAATGCTTTACGGCGCGTGGAAAGCGCATGGTCGAGAAAGGCTGGCAGGAGGCGTACGAGGATAACCGTTATGACGACGAGGACGAGGCGAAAGAAGAGGTGCGGGAGCAGAATCTGCCGCTTTTGCAGGCAGGCATGAAGTTCGACCAGTCAAAGATCAGCCTCCGGGAGGGAAAGACAAAGCCGCCGGCACGCTTTACGGAAGGAACGCTGCTTTCCGCGATGGAGAATCCGGTCCGTTACATGGAAAATCGCGACAGCAGTCTTGTGAAAACGATCGGCGAGGCGGGCGGCCTTGGAACGGTTGCGACCCGCGCAGATATCATCGAGAAGCTGTTCCGCAGCTTTCTGCTGGAGAAAAAGGGGAATGAGATCTATCTGACCTCGAAAGCACGCCAGCTTCTGAAGCTGGTGCCGGCGGATCTCAAAAAGCCGGAGCTGACGGCAAGCTGGGAGATGCAGTTAAACGAAATCGCAAAGGGAAAGAAGCGGCGCGATGCCTTTATGAAAGAGATCCGGAGCTACACGGTGGAACTGATTGAGGAGATCAAAACGGAAGAGGGAACATTCCGCCACGATAACCTGACAAACAAGAAGTGCCCGAACTGCGGAAAACGGCTGCTGGCAGTCAATGGAAAGAATGCAAAGATGCTCGTTTGCCAGGACAGAGAGTGCGGCTACCGTGAAACGGTTTCCCGTACGACGAATGCGAGATGTCCGGTCTGTCATAAGCGCATGGAGATGATCGGAAAAGGCGAGGATGCGATGTTTGTCTGCTCCTGCGGGCACAAGGAGCGCATGACAAAATTCCAGGAGCGCCGCAAAAAAGAGGGCGGCGGCGTGACGAAGCGGGATGTGGCAGCCTACCTGAAAAAACAGAAAAAAGAGGCCGAAGAGCCGGTAAACAATGCATTTGCCGCGGCATTAAAAGGAATCAAATTATAAAAAACGGAGCGTGTCTGCCAGAATGTGGAAAGCGATGGCAGGCGCGCTTCTTTTGTTAAAATCGTAGAGAAAAGAGTCAAAAAAATAGATTGTTTTATGCAGAGTTATGCCGTAAAATAGAAACAAATGATATAAGAAACAGGAAAATTCTGAAAATAACAACAGGGAGGTTTTTCAATGAAACAGACAGATTTGGAAAAGCTGCTGGCGGATATGTCGCTGAAAGAGAAAGTAGATCAGATGCTTCAGATCTTTCAAATGTTTCCCCTTCCTTCCTGATGTTTGTGTTTCTGGACGTGGTATTACCAGATTTCAGTATTATCATATAGCAGTAGCCATGAAAAATCAACGATATGTGTTTCAATTTTAACATTTTCGGAAAAATGCCGACTTTCTTCCTTGACAGTTCGTCAAAATGATGATATTTTCAT
>OLSI01001828.1_pt1 | contig 13050 bp, 9 predicted proteins | sample 1672661 | NCBI WGS metagenome assembly OLSI01 (sample SAMEA3136711, study PRJEB25190) | human gut metagenome | biome: human gut; feature: human-associated habitat; material: faeces | place: Austria | collected 2013 | reverse complement strand
TTTCGTTAAACATAAAAATAAAACCTCCAAACTGAGTAATCTTATCTTACATCAGTTTGGAGGTTTATACAAGAATTCCTTTTCAACAGTGTTATTCGATTCTTTTTCTTCTGTCTTTATATGCCAGAAACAGAATCGTCAGAAACGTAACCGTCTCCGCTGCAAGAAGAGAGATCCAGATTCCATTTAATCCAAATAATTTCGCAAGTATAACTGCGCAGATAACAATAGCAACAATTCCTCTCAGGAATGATCCGACAATCGCGATTTTCGGTTCATCTACTGCTGAGAAATATGCCACCAGTACAATATTGATTCCTGCCACTATAAATCCAAGGAAATACAGACGCAGTCCTGTGTGTGCATAATTCAATAACTGAACATTGTTTTCACTGTTGAAAATGCTGATCAGCGTGTCGGTTGAAGTCCAGATGATCAATTGGATCAGTGCTTCTACAGCAAGACATACGAGCAGGCTCCATTTCAGAAGTTTTCTTACCTGAGTGGGCTGACCTTTTCCGTAGCTTTCACTGATCAGGGGCTGTGCTCCCTGGGCCAGACCGTTGAAGATTGCAAATGCCACGATAGAAAGGTTTGCCACAACTCCATAGGCTGCTACACCCATATTTCCCGCGATTCCCAGGATCAGAAAGTTAAATACAATGGCGATCACACCGGAAGACAGTTCACCGACGAATGCGGAAACTCCTAGCTGACAGCAGGAAATCAGGTGTCTGAATGACGGTTTTTTCCAATGGAATCCTACATGATTTCTGCTGCTTCTGTAGTGTATGATACAGAAGCTCATTGTTACGATCGGACAGATTGCAGTAGCCAGTCCTGCTCCGGAAAATCCCAGACCGACCGGGAACATGAATATATAATCAAATATAATGTTAAAGATACTTCCACTGATGGAACCGATCATTGCAACAGAAGGCGCTCCATCGTTTCTGGCAAATGCAGTAAATGTATAATTTGACATGAAGAATGGTGTTGCGATCAGAATAATTCTCACATAGTTTCGTCCAAGTCCGATCAGTCCGGCATCTGCACCCAGCAAAGCCAATGCTTTGTCCGGAATAAAGATTCCGATCAGCATAAATGGAACTGCAGCCAGTATGCTCCAGGTTACTGACTGTACGAAATAATGTTCTGTATTTTTTCCTTTTGCCCTGCTTATGGCATACCTGGTAGCGGAACCAATCCCGATCATAGCCCCAATCGCATAGATCAGTCCATAAACCGGCAGGATCAGGTTCAGGATTGCCAGTCCGTCAGCACCGGAATATACAGATATAAAGAAAGTATCTGCCAGAACATAAACGGAAATCCCGATCATTCCGGCAACACTCTGGGTTACATATCTGGTGAATCTTTTCAGCATAATACTCCGCTCCTTCGTTATATTGTCAGCATTGTCTTCCTTTCATCTGCAGACTTATCTCACCATTATACCCATATAAAACAAAAATGCAACCACAAAAACTCCAGACATAAAAATCTCCTTAAGCAGATTTTTTAATGCTGCTCAAGGAGACTCTGTTGATATTCGCAATTCACTTCACGACACTCTTTATTTTACCCGGTTTTTTTTCAGGTCTTCTACAATTTCATTGTAACGTTTTTTATTCAGGCGATAGAAAAACAGTACAATTGCTGTCACTATCCATAAAACTCCCGGAATTGTAGTAAAGGAATGTCTCATAATACTGAGAACAGCCGGATTCTGTACCTGATTTGCCACATATCCATATTTTCCAAGAAGTGCTGCAAGTAGAGCAGTTCCTATTGCCATGCCAATTTTATTTCCCAGTGACACAAATGCATATTGAAAACCATCATTCCTTAAGCCCGTTTTCCACTCTCCGTATTCTACGCAGTCGGGAATGATCGCATAGATTGCAGTGTTAAATCCAGAAAAAAAGAATTGTGTAATTCCTGCAAGTGTATAGAACGCTGCCGGTGTTTCTTTTACATTAAAGAAGAACATACAGAGCATGGAAATTCCAGTGAGGAGAGCAAAAATGGATGCAGTTCTTCCTTTATTGTTCAGTTTGCGGAATACAGGCTGGAAACATGCAGCACCGATAATGGATGGAATGATGATGCACATGGAATATGTAGTATAGTAGGATGCATTTCCCTCTACATAAGTGAAATAGTATAAAACATCTGCATTTCTTCCATAAAGTGTAAATCCGAATAACACCTGTCCGATTAATGCCAGAATATATGGGCGGTTCTGCATCACCGCTCTTAACTGCACTTTTATGGATATTTTTTCTTTTTCCGGCATAATCACCTGCTCTTTTGTTTTTGCGAAACAGAAGAAATGACAGGCTGCAAAAATACATCCGTATATGATTGCTACCAGTAGGTATCCGGTTTTAGCACTTTGACTGCCAAGTTTTCCAATCAGTGGAACTGTAATGATATTGATAATTCCAATTGCAACCATTGCAGATACTGAACGTGATGTATTAATCTTTGCACGTTCATCGATATCCTGTGTCATTGCCCCACAAAGGGTGCCATACGGGATATTTACACAGGTATATCCAAGTACCAGCAGACAGTATGTAATTACCATATAAATAACCTTTGATCTGTCCGACCAGTCCGGATGTGCCCAGAATGTCATAATCAGAAGCACGGCCGTGATCGGAGCTGCAATGAGAAGCCATGGACGATAACGTCCCCATTTTGTTTTGGTTTTATCTGTCAGTCCACCCACGATCGGATCATTGATCGCATCCCAAAATCTCGAAAACAGCATCAGGGCAGAGACTGCTGCCATACTGATTCCGAATACGTCTGTGTAAAAAATCATGAGAAAATTACTGACGAACATCCAGCTGAAATTACATCCTACATCGCCAAATCCATATGCGATTTTACTGATCAACGGAACTTTTGCATTTTCGTTTTTACTCTCCATAATTCCTCCTGCCTGCTGCCATCCTCCGTCTTTCCGTTTACTCATGTCTTCTCTACAGCAGTCTTTTTTATTATATCTTTGTCTTACATAATACTTATGAGCAGCAGGGCATTTTATTTTTCCTGCACATTGATAATCACTTTCATTGTAGTCTCACGGTTATCGTCAATGTACTGGTATGCTTTCAGATAATCTTTAAATGCAAATGTTTTAGAAATCAGCGGTCTTAAATGCACTTTTCCTTCATTCACCAGTCTGATTCCGTCTACATAATCATCATGTCTGTACATCATTGTGCTCTTGATATCAAGCTCATGATCATTTGCAACTGCCAGATCAATCTCAGCCATTCCTGCAAAAACTGCAACCAGCACAATCACGCTTCCTTTTCTTGCATATTTGATCGCCTGTCCCATTGTAATGTTATTTCCTGCACAATCATAGATAACATCTGCCTTATCCGGTCCAAAGGCTTCTACCATTGCTTCCCCGAAATTTTTATTTCTTGTGTTGACACATACGTCAATTCCACACTCTTTTGCTTTTTCCAGACGAAGATCACTGACATCTGTGATCATAACTTTAGCTGCTCCCATCCCTTTTGCAGACTGCGCTACCAGATTTCCGATCGGACCGGCTCCTATCACCACAATATTCATTCCTGTTACATCGCCCATCTGTTTAACACCATGAACAGCTACTGCCAGAGGCTCAATCATTGCGCCCTCTTCATAAGACATATCTTCCGGTATCGGTGTTACTTTTGATGCATCAACTGCAAAATATTCGGATGCAGTTCCTGTTGTCTGGAATCCCATTACTTTCAGCTCTTCGCAGAGATTGTATTTTCCGTGACGGCATGGATAACAATGTCCACAATATACCTGTGGCTCAATTGTTACTTTCTGTCCCACATGAAATTCTGTTACTGCATCACCTGTTTTTACCACTTCTCCTGATACTTCATGTCCCTGGGTTACCGGATATTTTGTAAAAGGATGTTTTCCGTGATATACATGGATATCAGAACCACAGATACCAATATTCATAATCTTAACCAAAACCTGGTTGTCTTTAATCTCTGGTACGGGAACCTCTCTGAAAATAATTTCTCCTGGATTTGTCATAACCTGCTGTAACATAATATTTTCCTCCTTATTTGTTGAATGTACTTTGAACCTCTAGTTATTTATTAACTTTTATTAAATGTTTTATTAAAGTAATTACATTATTATTCAAATATATAACTTTGTCAATAAATATTTAAGAATATTTCTCATTTCTACCAGTTGCACAAAATAAAGATTTTGTTTTTATGCAGATTTTACTATAGCAATCCTTCTGATTGTCTTCGGAATTCCCTCAACAAAAACACCCTGATCACAACGTTTCATTGTTGTAATCAGGGTATTTTTGTATTCAGATATTTTTTTACTATGATATATCGGCAGATTATAGGCAAATCTATATCTTTCCGATAAAATCCTGCAAGAAATGCTTTGCTGCACCTACAGCTGAGGCTTCTTTCTTATAAGAACAGTTTTTCAGATATCTCAGATCATGATCAAATCCATTATACTTCATTACTTTTTCCCCAAGAGGTATCATATAATCTGAGAGATATCCACCCATTTCACCTCCAAGAATGATATCCATATCATATGCCATGCGCAGATTTGAAATCAGAATTGCAAGATAATCAAGATACTCTTCCCATTTTTTCTCTGCCTTTTCATCATTGTTTTGAAGCAACTGCATAAACTGTTCCACAGAATCCTTTGACTCACCAACAAGTGCACCTGCAGCGCAATAAGCATCTGCGCAACCAGATTTTCCACAATAACACTTGCGGCCCTGAGGTACAAGTATCATATGTCCAAATTCTCCGGCCTTCTGATTTTCTCCGGAAAACAAATTTCCCCCTATGCAAAATGCACCGCCAAGAGTCTGATTCAACGAAAGGTAAATTGCATTCTGATAGATGTTCATATCTTCTGCCATCATTGCCGCATTGGCATCATTTGAAAAATAAACCGGGACAGAAAATGCCTGTTCCAGGAAACTGAGACTATAGTTTTCAAGTTTCAGTGCGTGGGATTTTATCACCAGTTTCTGCTCCTGATTAATGATTCCCGGAATAGAGATTCCAACACCCAGAAGCTTTTCTTTCTGTTCTGCATCATTCATATGATCCAGAAATTTCGCCGCAAAATCTGCCACCTGACTGCAATATGACATATCAGATACAAATTTCAGACGGATCCGCTCTGATTTCACAATCTCATACTTCAGATTTACCAGCACCATTCCCAGATGATTTGCAGTGATCACAATTCCCATTGCATAACGATAGGATGGATTGATTCCAATACTTTTAGCCTTTCTTCCTCCTGTGGATTCATATTCTCCAGTTTCTATTATGATACCTTTTTCCAATAAATCTTTTACATTAGACAGAACTGTTGGCATACTCAGATTCAGTTCTTTGGATATTTCCACTTTTGATGTGGATTCTCTATTTATAATATAATTTACGATTTTTGATTTCGTAGCAAATTTCTTTTCCAGTCCGCTCATTCTGTTTCTACCTTCTTTTATTAATGTATTTATAAAAGAATGATACCTGTTATTGTCATATTTGTAAATAGCCATTGTCTCTGCAGAGTATGTTGCTTTTTGCAATTGAAGCAGGGAACTTAACTTATTCAGCTGATTCAGTTAATATATCTACAATAACAGAGTTACTGTTCACTCCGTTCTCAGTAACACGCTTCGCGATGCACAGAATTTATGCTAATCGCATAAATTCGCGCTGTATGTCTCGGGATTTTGGCATGTTCATGCCAAAACACCTCGCGGGATAGTGGCGTGTGAACAGTAACATAACAGATAAATTTATATCATCCTGATGAAATATTATATTTCATTTTTCACGTTAATGATATAAAATTATCGTAACTGTTCAGTACCTTCACAGTTACGAGCCAAAATGCATTAAAAATCACCTGCGGTGATGGCATTTTGGCTTGTATGTCTCGGGATTTTGGTACTTACGTGCCAAAACACCTCGCGGGATAGCAGACTACTGAATAGTTACAAATTATTAATGTAAATATCAGGGCATATTCGAATAATCATTTCTAAACTTTTTCAAATATGCTCAGGAAAGGAACTTTTATACTAATGAAAACCAAGATTCAGGATATGACCTCCGGTTCACCGGGACGGTTGATCATTCTTTTTGCAATTCCCCTGATGCTGGGAAATATCTGTCAGCAGCTTTATACAATGGTGGATACCATGGTTGTTGGCCAGGTTGCAGGTGTGGAGGCTCTTGCCGCACTGGGTGCTGTTGACTTTCTGATGTGGGTTGTCACAGGAATATCCACAGGACTCACTCAGGGATTTTCTATTCAACTCTCCCAGTATTATGGGGCAAAGGATTTCGAAAATCTGCGTAAATCTCTGGCTCACAGTTACCGGCTGACCGCATTCATCGCAGCCGGAGTATTGATTCTCAGCCAGTTATTTGCTTCGCTGGTATTAACAGGGCTGCATACACCTTCCAATATTATCGGAATGTCTCTGTTATATCTGCGCATCATTTTCTGTGGAATCCCCGCCACAGCAGCCTATAATATGTTTGCCTCTGCCCTAAGGGCTATGGGAAACAGTAAAACACCGCTGACTGCAATGATCATCGCATCTGTGCTGAATGTCTCACTGGACATCCTTTTTGTGGCAGGCTTCGGATGGGGTGTGGCAGGAGCAGCAATCGCAACTGTGATCGCACAGAGCTTCTCCGCTGTTTACTGTTTCCTGATTTTACGCAGAATTGATATCGTTCATCTGACCAGAGCAGATTTTATGCCTGCCTCCGGCATGAATGCCCGCCTGATGAAACTTGGTATTCCTGTTGTATTCCAGAATATCATCATCGGTGTGGGCGGTCTGGTAGTCCAGTATGTGATCAATGGCTACGGTTTCCTTTTTGTAGCAGGATTTACAGCTACAAACAAGCTTTATGGTCTGCTGGAAATGGCTGCTATTTCCTATGGATATGCCATCGTTACCTATGTGGGTCAGAATCTGGGAGCCAGAAAGATTGACAGGATCAGAAAAGGCGTCCGCAGCAGTATGCTGCTTTCCCTGCTTACCTCACTGATCATTTCTGCTGCCATGTTTTTATTTGGAAAAAATATTCTCTCACTTTTCATCTCAGGTGAACCGCAGCAGACACAGGAGGTACTGGCAATTGCTTTTAAATACCTCTCTATTATGGCTGCCATGCTCTGGGTTTTGTACTTTCTGTACGTGTACAGATCTGCACTTCAGGGGCTGGGAGATACCTTAATGCCTATGGTAAGTGGTATGGCTGAATTTGTCATGCGTATCAGTGCTGCACTGATTCTTCCCCATTTTATCGGACAGGACGGTATTTTCTTTGCAGAGATTGCAGCATGGAGCGGAGCCACTATGATCTTATGCATCAGCTATTATGTACGGATGCATAAGTATCATTAAGACAAAACAGGCACATAGTCCCGGATATCCGGTATATGTGCCTGTGAAGCGTGTAAAATTATGTAAGATTCTTAATCCATTTATATTTCTTATAATGTTTATAGACCACCGGCAGTTTAATGATCTCGTCCAGATTGAGTACAAAGTAGACAACCATAACCGGCAGTTTCAGGATAAATGCGCAGATGCATCCCAGAGGAACAATGATACACCACAGAGTTACAGAATCACACAGCATTCCAAATTTGGAGTCTCCGCCTGCTGCGAAGATTCCTCCTATTGTCATACAGTTTACTGATTTTCCTGCGATGTAATAGGAAGAGATCAGCAGCATTTTTTGCAGATATCCGCGGGCTGTCGGGGTGAGATCTACCATTTTTGTGATAAATGGGGATAAGGCAATCAGGACAAGGCCTGATACAATTCCTGCAATAATCGCAGTTTTGGTAAGTGTCTCGCCTACCTCTTTTGCTTCCTGCAGACGGTCTGCACCAAGACGGTTTCCCACTATGATACTGCCTGCATTTCCAAGTCCGAGGCAGAAGCATACAACAAGATTTTTGGAAATATTCGCTATTCCATTGGCGGCAACAGCATCCGTTCCCAGATGTCCCATGATCACAGAATACATGGAAAAACCTATTCCCCATGCAAGATTATTGATCAGTAACGGAACTGTTTTCTGCCAGAAACGGCCAAATAACTTTTTCTCACAGCTTCTGAGACTGAATTTCACAGCTCTGATCCTGCACAATACATAACCAACACTCCACAGGAACTGCACAACTGTTGCAAGTACGGTTGCCAGTGCAGCACCTTTAATCCCCATCTTCGGGAAGCCGGACAGGCCAAAAATGAAAACAGCATTCAATGCGATATTGAGAATTACCATAACCCCATTGATCAGGGTACTCATATTTACTGCACCACAGTTCTTCATGATTGCCAGGAAAGTCTGTGCAATTCCCGAAAACACATAGGAAATGCCGATGACTCTTAAATACTCACTTCCCAGAACGATCAGAGTTTCCTCATTTGTCAGGATTCTCATGAGCTGTCCCGGAAAGAAAAGGGTTCCTGTCAGAAATACCACTGCAATACATCCACAAATCTTTGTCACAAGGCTGAACACCTGGGAAATACCCGTGTAATCCCCTTTTCCATAATATTGTGCCACAAACATATTCTCGCCTGCCATAAATGCAAACATAAACAGATTAAATACAAAAGTAACCTGTGTGGCCAGTGATACAGCTGACATGGCATCCTGACTTAACTTTCCCAGCATGATCGCATCACATGCTCCGACCAGGGCTGTCATGAACTGCTGAAGTGCAATTGGAAGTGCCAGCCTGACTATTTCTTTTCGTAAACTTCGTTTACGCTCATCCATTATCTTTTTTACTCCTGCATAAAATATTAATGATACTCATCAGTCAATTTTCAGAATCATATTCAGGATTCTTCTTGCGCTGAGACGGATTTCTGCTTCAGTAATAAACCCTTTTTCATATGCTTCTTTTATGCGTTCCGGATATCCTGCTGCCATCTTGATATCGTTTCCTGCTTTTGTCTCGCGGTAGTGTTCTCCAAATGTCCACCAGTCTGTTGTAACCAGTCCGTCGAATCCCCATTCATCCCGGAGAATACCTGTCAGGAGTTCTTTGTTCTCTGAAGCGTGGATGCCGTTGATCAGGTTATAGGAGGACATAATTGTATATGGATGAGCCTCTTTTACAATGATCTCAAACTGTTTCAGATAGATCTCACGGAGTGCTCTCTCTGATACTCTGGAATCAGAATCCTTACGGTTTGTCTCCTTATTATTGGCTGCAAAATGCTTCACACTTGCTCCGATATGCTGAGACTGGATGCCTCTTACCATAGCTGCACCGGTCTTTCCTGCAAGATACGGATCCTCAGAATAGTACTCAAAATTACGGCCGCAGAGCGGGCTTCTGTGAATGTTGCAGGCTGGTGTAAGCCAGATACTGATATTATTTTCTTTTACTTCTTCTGCTCCTGCTTTACCAACTTTCTCTACCAGTTCTTCATCCCAGGTGCTGGCAAGAAGTGTGGCGCATGGCCATGCAGTTGTGTTCACTCCGCATTTCGGAAGAATGCGAAGTCCGGCTGGTCCGTCTGCAGTCATCACATTCGGGACTCCATATTCCGGAAGATTTCCCATTCCAAATGTATTGGCACAGCCTGTATTTGGCTGTCCGCCAAGGAGATTGATACAGTCATCCAATGTCAGGATATCCATAAACTCATCCAATGTCATTTTACCATCTGCTACATCAGAGAAGTGAACTCCCTTGGAATCAAGAAAATCAAGAAAGTCTATTCCTTTTTGTCCTCTTGTATCAGGACATGGAAGACCGATGGCATATTTATCCTGTCTCGGAAGTCCTTCTTCTTCCACATATTCACGCTGTGGAAGTTCCTCATAAGAACCGTCCGCAAGCATACGTTCCTGAAGATGATATGGCGCTGCCTTCTGGCTTAACTGCTCAGTTACAGTGTCTTCTTTTACTACATATGTAAAGTCAATCTTCACTGCATCTCTTACATTTGTACCAATATAGATTACATATTCTCCTGCTTCCAGAACATATGCAGACTTGCATACTTTGCCCAGATCATCGTAAGACACCATCTGATTTACAGGAAGTTTCAGGGTAAGAATCTGGCGTTCACCTGGCTGAAGAAGACTGGTCTTTTTAAATGCCCCCAGTACTTTCGCAGGCTTTCCGAGTTTACCCTGTGGTGCTCCGTAATAGAGCTGGATAACTTCTTTTCCCGCTGTTTTTCCAGTATTGGTTACTTCTGTAAGGACTGTGATCACACCGTTTTCTTCGGAAGCACCAGTCACCTTCCAGTCAAAATCTGTGTAGGAAAGTCCAAATCCAAACGGATAATTTACTCTCTCCGCTGCACCCGGAATTGTCTCAAAGTAACGGTATCCTACATAAATATCTTCTGTATAATCTACATAGAATGCAGACTCATGGAAGTTTGCTGTGGATGGATAATCTTCCAGATCTTTTGCATAAGTATCGGATAATTTACCGGATGGATTAACATCACCACAAAGTATATCTGCTGTTGCAAGACCACCTTCCATACCGCCCTGCCATGCCATCAGTACTGACTGGATCTCATCACAGTCTCTGAACCATTTCGTGTCCACGATACCGCCAACATTCATCACTACGATTACATGTGGGAATGCTTTCTTTACTTTCTCTACCATGGCATTCTCTGCATTTGTCAGGCAGAAATCACCGTTTTCAAAAATCTTCGCTGACAACTCGGAGTTTCTTTTTTCCTCTCCGTCAAGAACGTATCCATCCTGTGCTGCTTCACATTTTCTGTCCCATCCTTCGCCTGAAAAACGGCAAATGGTAATTACTGCAGTATCTGTATATTCTCGCGCTTCATTCAGAAGTTCATCCGGGAGCTCCGGCTCAACTGTCATACCTGGTACTGCACCATCTGCGTATTGTTTCTGAATATCTTTTTCATAATATTTCGCAAGTTTATCGAAAACTTCTACTTTTCCCTCATCCTCTTTAATCTTCATGCCCTCATAAAGATTACGGATATATTCTACAGTTACATCGCCACTTCCTCCGCCGCCTTTTACGTAGTCTACAGTACCCTTACCAAAGAATGCGACTTTCGTCCCTCTCCGGATCGGAAGTGTATTTTTCTCATTTTTCAGAAGGACCATTCCCTCTCCTGCTGCCATTCTGGAAAGTGCAATGTGTTCTTTACTTCCTGTAACTCTCCGTCCATCTTCTCCCAGCGGAAGCACCGGCTGAAAAAAGCTTCTCTGCCATTTTGCCATTATTTTAATTCTCCCTTAATTCTCCTTAATCAAGCAGATAAAATCATCCGCTTCGCTACTTGCCTGATTTGGTTAAAGTTCTTCCTTCAAAAATGCAAAAGGTTCTTCATCCTGAAGGAAATGCATAAGCTGATATGCACACATGATCGCTACATTTTCTTCACGCAGAATCCTCTTTACTTCTTCTCTGTCAGCAAGTACAACTTCAATTTCTTCGGAATCCTCCTGTGCCGCTTTACTGATCTCGCCTTCCGCGTAACCGTAAACAGTCGCGCAGGATTCATCTGTCATGCCAACCGTTGTGAAATAAGGTTTCTCAAATGCAGGATCTACTTTCAGAGGTGTGAATTTCAGTCCTGTTTCCTCGTACATTTCTCTTACTGCACCCTCATGGAATTCTTCGTTCGATTCTACCAGACCTGCCGGGAATTCGTAGATATATCCGCCGATTGCGTATCTGTACTGACGTACCAATACAACCCTGTCTTTTTTCTCTCCGTAAAGACTGTAAATAATTACACCATCCGGAGTATTTTTACCTGTTTTTATTTTTAATTCGTTAATACTCTTCGCACGTGATGCCACAAAATATGACACAGGAGTGTTGTGAATGCTTGTTGCATTTAAATGGTACAAATTTAAAAATTTACAGTCTGTCAGTTTCTCAATATTGTGTATCTGTCCCATAATGGATACTTCCTTTCGCTTTCTATACCTCTGTTGATTATCACAGCCAGTTTTGTTCTATCTCTGTTTTTAATTCACAAAACATCTGATAAAACTCTTCTTTTGCATCAGCTATAATTCCTGACGCAATTTTCCGGTTGTAAGAATGTGTAACATTATTTCTTGCCTGCAATGCACGAAGCCACTGCTCCTCATCTCTTATCATTCCTGCTTTATAGGCAGTCTTCAGAATGATTTTCGGTGAACCTGTTGCTCCCTCTGCATATCCATGAATCTCCAGTATTTCTTTCATCATTTTCCATGACTGCTCAAAACAAATTTCATACAATCCTACGAGTCCGGTAATCACTACATTATCATATGGTTCTTCATAATTATAAATATCTTTCATGTTAGACAGTGAATTGCAGAAATTCTCATATTTTCTCATACAAAATCCTCCCTTCCTTCTCTATAGATTCTCTTAATTCATCCTGCATGTCACGATCAAGATTTACAATATCATACTCCAGAAGAGTACTTGTCTCTTCATCCACATCTAACGCAAACCTTGCAAAATCTCCTCCTGTGACTGCAATATCTATATCACTTGTTCTTCTGAAATCCCCTCTTGCTCTCGAACCAAAAAGAATTACTTTTTCAATATCATATTTTTGCGCAAGGTTTCGGATTTCTTCTATAACTTCCGGTCTGATTCCTGTATCATTCATTTTATAAACCTCACATTCCGATGTTTATATCGTCTGTTTTATCTTACCATATTATCGTATCTTTTTTAAGTCTGTCTGACAATTTCCGTAATTATTTTTTACACATAAAAAGAAGAACAGCCGCAGATTTTTCATCATACGGCTGTTCTTCTTTTTTATTTATTGTACTGCCAATTTATTTATTCTTTATCAGATATAAAATCAATCTCCCTTGAGCACCACGCGGATTCTCTTATAAATCAGGAATACGATCAGGGATGTCAGAGCATATTTGAATATGTTGAATGGGAAAATGATCATTGCTGCAAATGTAAGAAGATTATTTACAGAACTGT
>OLSI01001822.1_pt1 | contig 13089 bp, 10 predicted proteins | sample 1672661 | NCBI WGS metagenome assembly OLSI01 (sample SAMEA3136711, study PRJEB25190) | human gut metagenome | biome: human gut; feature: human-associated habitat; material: faeces | place: Austria | collected 2013 | reverse complement strand
GTGACTTGCTACACGTGGTGCATGAACATTCATCAGATAAATCTTATCAGCCAGTTTTTCAGCTTTTAATATCTTATACATGTTTCTCCTTCTTGTAAATAAATCGACGTTATTGTCTTCAAACATTGTGTAAACAATAACAACTCGCTCTTTGTTAATAATACGACACTTCAGCTATGAATTCAAGTAAAACATACGGGCAGACACACAATTTCATGCATCTACCCGTATTGTTTAAGACAAGTTTACAGCGTTATTTTATTTTATAAGAACACTGAAACCTTTATTAATTTTTGATTTTAGAAATCAACTTCTGTTCCGTAGTATGTACATGTAAGAAGTTTAGCCATAGCAGCCGGATCGATTGCACGTGGGTTGGATCCTGTACATGCATCACCAACTGCAAGTTCTGAAATCTTTGCAATTTTTTCTTTGAATTCTGCTTCGTCAATACCGAAATCTTTCAGTGTCTTCGGAATATTCAGTTCTACATTAAATGCATCGATCTTTGCACACAGGCTGTTGATCAGCGCTTTCTCAGATGTACCCGGAAGTCCCATTCTGCGTGCGATTTCTGCATAACGTTTTGCAGCGACCGGATCTTTTGCATTATACTTAATTACATATGGAAGGTAAATTGCATTTGCGCATCCGTGCGGAATGTGTCCGGTTGAAAATGCCGCACCTGTCTTATGTGCCATAGAATGTACGATTCCAAGAAGTGCATTGGAGAATGCCATTCCTGCAAGACACTGTGCATAATGCATCTGCTCTCTTGCTACCATATCACATTTGTAAGATGCCGGAAGGTAATCCAGAACCATCTCGATTGCCTGCAGTGCAAGCGGATCTGTAAATGGACAGTTCAAGGTAGATACATAAGCTTCGATCGCATGTGTCAGTGCATCCATACCTGTGTAAGCAACCTGCTTTACTGGGAGACCCATGACAAGATCCGGATCTACAATTGCAACGTCCGGTGTAATATTAAAATCGGCAAGTGGGTATTTTACTCCGGTCTGATAGTTGGTAATAACGGAGAATGCTGTTACTTCTGTTGCTGTTCCTGATGTTGACGGAATTGCAGCAAATTTTGCTTTTGTTCTCAGTTCCGGGAAGTTGAACGGAATACAGAGATCTTCAAATGTAACATCCGGATATTCATAGAATGCCCACATTGCTTTTGCAGCATCAATCGGTGATCCGCCACCCATAGCTACGATCCAGTCCGGCTGGAACTCCTGCATAACTGCTGCACCTTTCATAACGGTCTCAACAGATGGATCTGGCTCAACACCTTCAAAAAGCTTTACTTCCATTCCTGCTTCTTTCAGATAGTTCTCAGCTCTGTCGAGGAATCCCTGACGCTTCATGGAGCCTCCTCCGACAACCAGGATTGCTTTTTTTCCTTTCAGGTTCTTCAGTTCTTCAAGACATCCTTTTCCATGGTAAATATCTCTTGGTAATGTAAATCTGCTCATTTCAAACACTCCTTTGCCCTTAAAGTATGTTATCTTTTTGACAATCATATTGTATCTCAATTCTATGCTTTTTGCAACATTTTACCACAAATAAATTGTACTTATTTCCATACAATTATACATTTTTAATAAACCATATTATTTCTACCCTATTCATAAAATAATTGATTTGTGATATATTTCACATATTTTACGCAAATTTTTCAAAAATGAAAGTAATCGAAAAAGAGTACGCTTTACCAGTCTGCTCTGACAAGCAGACGGCTTGGCATACTCTCTTCTTATAATCGGGTTTTAATCTGTATTCAGTTCATAATTTCTTCTTGTGACATCACTTAATCTGCCTTTTTGGTCCTGCAGAACAAAGCTGAAAATCGTACTTCCCGCCGGCATTACGATCGGCCCGGTATACTCCTGCGTCGCAGAATTATTTTCCGGATCCGGATCTGATCCATCCGTCGTGTAATATGCCGTATACTTATCCGGTACAACCACACTGATTGATTGGACATGGTTATACTGCCCGGTCGATGGAGTCACCGCCGGCGCATCTGCAATCGGGAACTCAACTTTATAAGTTTTACTTTCTGTCAGGCTTGGAATTCCTTTCTTATTAACAGAAATTGCTTTCACCGTCGTCTCACCTTCACCGATCTTGATCGGTTCCGTATATTTCGTACTTGAAGTTGTCGGCTCTGAACCGTCTGTCGTATAGTAGATTGCTTTTCCTTTTCCGGTCAGTTCCAGTGCCTGCACTTCATCATATGTCTCTGTTTCATCCAGACTAAACTCCGGTTCACCTGACACATAATCCTTCAGTGCTTCAAGAACCGTATCACTGGTACATGCATTCAGAAGCGGTGATACCTTTTCTTCCTGTTTGGTATCAATATAAAATTCTACCGCTGCACGATAAATTTCTGCATTTCCGGACTGCTTTGCAATCTCGTCTGCAAAAACTTCTTCTGCCTGATCCAGATCATCTTTGGCAATATAAACCTTTGAAATTCCTGTATAAGCTTCTGCTTTCTTCGGACTTCCAGAAGCTGCTTTTTCAAATACAGTGAGTGCATTCTCATATTCGGAAGCTGCCAGAAGCCGGTATCCTTTCTTTACTTTTCCGGTATATGAATTTTGATAAAACAAGAAAATGAGTCCTGCCAGAACAATACACCCCGCCAGTAGCATAAGCAGCATTTTCCGGCGTTTTTTTCTGGCGCGCTCTTTTCTCTTTTCTGCCCGCATACGCCGCAATCTGCGTTCTTCTTCATACGCTCTTCTCGTCTGTTCCCGCGCATCTTCTCTTTGACCCACACGTCCGGTAGCCGGTCTGACATCACTGCGTCTGACCACCGCATCTCTTCCACGCCTGGTCACAGTTTCCTGCTGGCGACGACCAACACTTCCCGAATTTCCCACGCACCTGGTCTCTCCTCCAACACTTTCCCGTCTTTCATATACCGGATTTGCCGCACCAGAATAGCTGACATCTTGCTTTTCCTGCTCACCCAGATGAAGCGACATTGTCTGTGTAATGCCTCCTTTTAACTGAGCAGTCAGCATATCATCAAGTGGGTTATAATCAGGCACGATCTGTATTTCCCTGCCGCAGCTAGGACAGATCAACTGATCTTCAGGCAAATCTGCTCCACAGTGCATACATTTCATTGTCTTTCGTCTCCTTCTGGTATCATACTTCTTTTAGAACAATCCGGTAATTTTACCGTCTTCTACATCAATTCCATTTGCTGCAGGTACTTTCGGAAGACCCGGCATGGTCATGATTGCTCCGGTAAGAGCAACAACAAATCCTGCTCCTGCATTTACATAGACTTCACGGATATGGATATCAAAGTTCTCCGGACGTCCAAGAAGCTTCGCATCATCGGACAGAGAATACTGGTTCTTTGCCATACATACCGGGAACTTGCCAAAGCCCATTGATTCAATTCGTGCAAGCTGTTTCTTTGCAGCAGGTTCATATACAACACTCTTTGCTCCGTAAATCTCTTTGCAGATTGTCTCGATCTTCTCTGCAATTGATAACTCATCACTGTAAATCGGATGATAATGGCTTTCTTTTGTCTCCAGAGTCTGTAATACTTTCTCTGCCAGCTCTTTTCCGCCGTCTCCGCCTTTACCCCATACTTCTGCAAGGGCAAATTCGCAGCCTCTGTCTTCGCAGAACTTACGGATAAATTCGTATTCTGCTTCAGTATCACTGACAAATGAATTCAAGGTAACCACAACTGGAACGCCGAATTTCTGCAGGTTCTCAATATGCTTTTCAAGATTTACAATTCCTTTTGCAAGAGCATCCAGATTTTCTTCGTTCAGTTCGTCTTTTGGCACGCCACCATTGTATTTTAATGCACGTACCGTTGCAACCAGAACTACTGCGTCCGGTTTCAGTCCCGCCATACGGCACTTGATATCCATAAACTTCTCTGCACCCAGATCCGCACCGAATCCCGCTTCTGTGATCGTGATATCACTCAGCTTAAGCGCCATCTTGGTTGCACGTACACTGTTGCAGCCATGTGCAATATTTGCGAACGGGCCACCGTGTACCAGTGCCGGTGTATGTTCCAGAGTCTGGATAATATTCGGCTTGATCGCATCCTTTAACAGTGCTGTCATTGCACCGGTTGCATGAAGCTGGTCAGCTGTAACCGGTTCTCCGGAAAATGTATAGGCAACAATGATTCTGCCAAGACGTTTTTTCAGATCTTCCAGATCATCTGCCAGACATAAAATTGCCATAATTTCGGACGCAACCGTGATCACAAAGTGATCCTCTCTTACCATTCCGTCCATTTTATTTCCAAGACCAACTACTACATTACGCAGTACACGGTCATTCATATCTACACACCGTTTCCACACAACCTGTCTCGGATCGATTCCAAGAGCATTTCCCTGCTGGATATGGTTGTCAAGAAGAGCTGCAAGCAGGTTATTTGCCGATGTGATCGCATGAAAATCTCCGGTAAAATGAAGATTCAGATCTTCCATCGGTACAACCTGTGCATAACCGCCACCGGCAGCACCGCCTTTAATTCCAAAGCAAGGTCCGAGCGATGGCTCGCGCAGAGCGATCAGAGCTTTTTTACCGAGCTTTGCCATTGCCTCTCCAAGTCCAACGGTAATCGTCGTCTTCCCCTCTCCCGCCGGAGTCGGATTGATTGCAGTAACAAGTACCAGCTTTCCATCTGGTCTGTCTTTTACTCTTTCCATCAGTTCATCCGATAATTTTGCCTTATACTTGCCGTAAAACTCAAGGTCTTCCTCTTCAATTCCAACCTTTGCTGCAACCTCGCGAATATGGAGCATCTCTGCCTCCTGTGCGATCTGAATGTCTGTTTTCATAATTATATCCTCCCTTTTTTCTTCTGCGTTTCTTAAACTGATTCTTCTATGTATTGCTCAAACTGTTCCATAGACATCAGTACTTTTCTTGGTTTGGTACCTTCTTCTTCTCCTACGACTCCCGCCTCGGCAAGCTGATCCATAATCCGCGCCGCACGGTTAAACCCGATCTTAAACACCCGTTGGAGCATTCCGATCGATGCTTTGTCTTTTTCAATGATAAACTTTCCTGCATCTACAAAGTAGACATCTTTGTCGTCCTCGGAAGATGCTCCTCCCGCAGATACATTCTGATTACTATTCACCTGCTTCTGGATCTCTTCACTGTAGGCTGCGCCTCCGCTGTTCTCTTTTAGGAAATCAACCACTGCCTGGACTTCTTTATCAGAAACAAAAGCCCCCTGAACACGTACCGGCTTCTGATAGCCAGCCGGATAGAACAACATATCGCCTTTTCCCAGCAGCTTCTCCGCGCCATTCATATCAATGATGGTACGGGAATCCACACCGGATGATACAGAAAATGCTATTCTTGATGGCATATTCGCCTTAATCAGACCGGTAATGACATTAACCGATGGTCTCTGCGTTGCAAGAACCAGATGAAGTCCTGCCGCACGCGCAAGCTGTGCCAGACGGCAGATTGCCTCTTCTACTTCTCCAGGTGCAACCATCATCAGGTCTGCAAGTTCGTCTACGATGATTACAATCTGTGGAAGTTTCTGTGCTTTATTCGGATCATCAATATCTTTAATGTTCTCGACTTTATCATTGTAACCTTTCAGATCACGGACATTATACTCGGCAAAAAGCTGATAACGTCTGTTCATTTCTGCAACCGCCCAGTTCAAAGCTCCTGCTGCCTTCTTCGGATCCGTTACAACCGGGATCATCAGATGTGGAATTCCATTATATACACTTAATTCCACCACCTTTGGATCTACCATGATCAGCTTCACATCCTCCGGTTTTGCTTTGTAGATAATACTCATAATGATCGTATTGATACAGACAGATTTACCGGATCCGGTAGCTCCTGCGACAAGCAGATGCGGCATCTTTGCGATATCTGATACCACCACTTTACCTGAAATGTCACGACCTGTCGCAAATGCGATCCGTGATCTACTTTTCTTAAATTCATCTGATTCCAGAAGATCACGCAGCATAACTGCAGTATTTTCCTTATTCGGAACTTCAATACCGACCGCTGCTTTTCCTGGAATCGGTGCCTCAATACGGATATCAGCCGCCGCCAGGTTCAGCTTGATGTCATCCGCAAGTCCTACGATCTTGCTGACTTTCACCCCCATCTCAGGCTGTAACTCATAGCGTGTGACAGAAGGTCCGCAGCTGATATTAGTGATTGTAACATTCACACCGAAGGTTTGAAGTGTCTTCTGGAGCTTTGCTGCTGTCTCCCGCAGATGCGCATCCGAATCTCCGGAGGTTTTACTTCCATGCTTCAACAGACTAAGAGGTGGAGAGCGGTATTCCCTGACCGGTTTCTCACTTTTTGCAATCGTATCTGCAACAGCAGCCACCTCTTTTGGGATATCTGCCTTAACTTTTGAATTTCCGGAGACCTGTCTTTTTATTCCGTCTTCTGTCTGCACCGCTGATAAATTTTCTTCAGCCACATCTGTCTGTATATCTTTACCGGACTCCGTCTTTTTTTCTGCTTCCTGCATCGCTCCTTTTAAGAACTTCGGGAGTTTTTCTTTCACCGGCTCAAGGGGAACCGGTTCCGGATCCGGGATCAGCTCTGTAGCGGAAAGGGGCATCGCACGATTGATCACTACATCATCCAGTGCAATTTTCCCAGTCTGTTCCATAATGTGCTTTGCAGCCGCTTCTTCTGCACCGGCAAGCACGCTGCTCATATCCTTCCGGCTGCGTCTGGTAGCTTTCTTTTCTGTGCTTTCCTTTGCTTCTTTTCCGGCTTTTTCTTCTGTTTTTTCTGCCTCGTTCTCTTTTCCTCCAACTGTCGAATTAAAGGAAACGCCGCTTACCTGATAATCAACACGCATAGCTTCCCGTCTTGCCCTGCGTTCCTCAGCCTCTTCTTTACGCTTCTGCATGTCCTCTCTGGCACGGTCATACGCTTTTTCCCCGCCGATCTTCATTCCTTTTAGAATAGACTTTTCTGTGATAAGGACTACACAGATCACCATTAAAATGATCACGACAACATATGTACCAACTTTACCGATTGCCGGCACCAGTCTGACCGCAATTGCCTTTCCGACAGATCCGCCTTTTTCATCAATCAGTTCAAAGAGCACACAGCACTGAACCAGTAATACAACGCCTGCAACAGTCTTAATATATGCGATCCTGTTTCCTTTATTGGAAACCACAAACGCGACTCCACAAAATAAAAGCAGTGGGAATACATACGCCATCCAACCCATCATTCCCTGCTGCAGTGCTGCAATCTTTCTTCCAAATGCACCTGCAAGTCCGAAATTGCTGATTGTGAGCAGAATCCCTACCGCAAGTGTCACCCAGATCAGAATCTCCGTTGCAAGAAATGATTCTTCCTGCGGCACAGCTTTTGATGTGGTATTCTTTCTGGTTGTCTTCGCAGATTTTGCAGACTTTGCACTTGTCTTCTTCGTAGGCTGCCGCTTTTTCGCCGTGCTCTGCTTTGCATTTTTCTTTGTTCCTGTTGTCTTTGAAGCCATCAAACTTCCCCCTTGTATTTATACTCTTTATCTTGTAATCAAATGACCGATTCCTTCTCCTCTCTCCCCAGATATAGTATCCGGAATCAGTCATCAAAAGTGTATACTTGTACATACTATTTTATTATAGCATCCTCTTCGCCTTATGTCATCTCATAATTTTTATCAGTATTTTCCATTTTTTCATCAATCATTTCATGCAATTTATTTAATGCATCTCTTATTCCGCCAACTTCGTCAATGAGTCCTTCCTCCACTGCACGTTTTCCTTCCAGCATTGTCCCCACATCTTTGACAAGCTGTGTGGAATCCAGCATCAGTTCTTCAATCCGCTCCTGTGACATTCCGGAATGCTCTGCAAGGAATCCGGTGATCCGATCCTGCGTCTTTTCAATATTCCGCAGGCTTTGTGCCACACCGATGAACATTCCGCTTGTCCGCACCGGGTGAATGATCATCGTCCCACTTGGAACAATAAAAGAATAATCTGCCGACACAGCAAGAGGGCCACCGATAGAATGACACCCTCCAAGTACCAGAGATACTGTCGGTTTGCTTAAGGACGCGATCATTTCCGCAATCGCAAGTCCCGCCTCCACATCTCCGCCCAATGTATTTAAGAGAATCAGCACACCATCAGTCTGAACACTGTTCTCAATCTGTGCCAGCTTTGGAAGCAGGTGCTCATACTTGGTTGCCTTTGTACTGCCGGAAACCGTCTCATGCCCTTCTACTTCGCCGATGATCGTGAGTAGCTCGATCTGATGATTCCGACGTCGATCAAGCGAAAGCATTCCCATTTCTTTAACATGTTCATCTTCTTCCTTTGTGGTCTCCAGCTCTGTCTCTCTGACTGCCTTTTCTTTATTTTCCATATTTTTTACAGTCTGTTCCCTGCTCTTTTTCTTGCGTATCTGGTATTCTTTTACATCCGTTTCTTCCTGTATTTTCATTGCCACATTCCTCCGTTCTTTTTAGCTTAGTATGGACAATGCTTATGAAAATATGCAGGATTTTCGCCACAGAAATGAATCGCAGATTCTTGTACCGACACAAATCTGTACCTGATTCACTGTATATGCAAAAGAGAATGTGACTCGGCACATTCTCTTTGATTTAAACATTATGAAAATAAATATTTCCTGCGCAGGCTATATACCATATCCGTATAAATCTTGCGGCATGCCTCCAGATTATCGGATTCGATCATGGAAACACATGGGTGAAGATAACGGCACCAGATATCTGCATATACATCTTCTGAATTTTCCATCCGGTTGATCCGGTTTACGATTGTCGGAGCAATATCGTAATACTCGGCAACAATTTCTTCGCCGCCTTTCTGATTCACCAGATATTCATCTCTGTATCTTCTCATCAGATTCAGTTCGTAACAGTCATCCGGTTTGCCAAGGCTTGCACATACGGCTGTAGTAATATAGCAGAGACGTGATTTGAAGCCTCCCTGGATCTGCTCGAATTCCGATTTACTGATCTTTAGTTCCAGATCATGATAATTCCAGCGTTCGATCATGCAGTCTACAATCTCTTCACAAGCATCCATTCTGCCATAACGGAACATCGGGATCACATACGTAACCATGCCCAGATTATATTTCATAAGTACATTTTCTTTTTTTCTTTTTGAACTTTCCTGATCCAGTACTTCCCGCATTCTATCCGGCAGAACAGCAGCAATCTCTTCAATCTCTTCCTGTCTGTCTTCCGAATTCTCGCATTCCTGTGCAATCTCAGTAAAAAGTGACTTATACTTCTCGTATGCATTTTTAAACGAATCCGCATAAGTCTTTTTATTGAAATCTCCGGAAATCGGAATAATCTGGTCAAAAAGGTCATTCAATCCATCCTGTATACTCTGATTCATTCAGGTTCCTCCCGGAATCGATCCTATGCTTCTTCCCAGTTATGATATACTTCCTGTACATCATCATCATCTTCAAGAAGATCAAGCGTCTTCTGAATGTTCTTGATATCTTCTTCGTTGTCCAAAGTTACCCATGTCTGTGGAATCATTGTAACTTCTGCGCTTGCCATCGGAATACCCGCTTCTTCCAGAGCAAGACGAACCTCACTGAAATCATTCGGATCTGTAAGAATTTCAAAGCTGTCCTCTTCTTCCGAAAAATCTTCTGCTCCTGCATCCAGTGCCTGCATCATCAGATCATCTGCATCCAGTTCACATTCTTCTTTATCGACAATGATCTGTCCTTTCTGATCAAACATGAAAGAAACACATCCACTGGTTCCGATATTTCCTTTTCCCTTTGTGAAAGCGCTTCTTACATTAGAAGCAGTACGGTTACGGTTATCAGTAAGTGCATCAACGATGATTGCAGTTCCGTTCGGTCCGTATCCTTCGTATACGATGTGTTCGTAGTTGTTAGCATCTCCGTCTCCGGCTGCTTTTTTGATACTTCTGTCAATATTGTCATTTGGCATATTATTTGCTTTTGCCTTTGCAATCGCATCACGGAGTCTGCTGTTGTTAGCCGGATCAGCTCCGCCTCCTTCTTTGACTGCTACAGCGATTTCACGACCGATCTTCGTGAATACTTTTCCTTTTGCTGCGTCGTTTTTTTCTTTTTTATGCTTGATATTCGCAAATTTTGAATGTCCTGACATTACTTTTTACCTCTCTTCAGTATTTTTACTATTCTCAATTGTACTATTTTATCACTTTTTTGTCCTACTGACAAGGACTTTGCGTATTGTATTATTATCAACTGACAATACATGGAACAGATAGCCTCCGAATTCCACCTGACATTCTTCATCTTCCGAAGGAATTCTGTCCAGGCAGTCGATCAGATAACCATTGATCGTATCGTAATCTTCTTCGTTGAAACTGATTCCCAGAAGCTCTTCCAGATCCTCCAGCTGTGTCATACCATCCACGATATATGTACCATCTGCCTGTTTGATGATCAGCTCTTCTTCCTCATCATACTCATCCTGGATATTTCCAACGATTTCTTCTACAATATCTTCCATCGTTACGATCCCTGATGTCTGTCCATACTCATCCAGCACGATCACCATATGGCTCTTGTCCTGCTGCATCTGTTGAAACAGTTTGTCAATCGCCTTTGTTTCCGGGATAAATCCTGCCGGACGGATGGCATCCTTCAGATCATGCACTGGTTTTTTCCTTGCCGGACCGTCCAGGTAGCTCTGCATCGCATCCCGGATATGAAGAATCCCCACAATGTTGTCAATATCTTCTTCATAAACCGGGAATCTGGATTTGTTCTCCTCCAGCATAAAGGTAAGTGCTTTTTCCAGAGATTCCTCTCCATCCAGTGCTACGATATTTTTCCGGTGCGTCATGATATCTTTTGCATCCGAATCCATATATTCAAAAATGTTGGTGATCATCTTCATCTCACGTCTTGTCAGAACACCTTTTTCATAGCCTTCCAGTACTTTTTCAATGATTTCTTCTGCAATTTTCTCTTTATCTTCATTGTCAGAAAATACATTTTTCATTTTCTGAAGTAAATTACCTTCCGTTTCCATTGCTTTCCATACTTCTCCTCTTTTATGTATGAAGCATCAGGCTGACGCACAGCGCTTCATCGACTTTTCTCATAAGCTCTTTGTCTACCCGGCACACGTAATCCTTCAGTCTCTGTTTATCGATAGTCCGAATCTGCTCCAGAAGGACAACAGAATCCTTGACGATTCTGTACCTTTTTGCATCGATTTCCACATGTGTCGGCAGCTTCGCTTTATTCATCCTTGAAGTGATCGCGGCACAGATAACGGTCGGACTGTGCCGGTTCCCGACATCATTCTGGATGACAAGAACCGGACGCACACCGCCCTGCTCCGAACCGACTACCGGACTTAAATCCGCATAATAAATATCTCCACGCCTGATCTGCACTTCTTTCACACTCCGCTTATCAAGATACTTTCATTATTGCCAGATTTCTCCTGCTGTATTCATATCTCTTTCGAAGTGCATCCCCGCATTTTAGAAATAATCGACCTGCTCTACAACTTTTCCGTCACGCAGATATTCCCGCGGAACACGTTTATTGATATCACAGATAAATTCATAGTTAAATCTACCGCTCAGACCGGCAAGCTCATCTATTGAAAGATAAGCGTCCCCATCGTGGCCGATCAGTGTTGCCCTGTCACCAAATTTCACATCCGGAATTCCGGTCACATCTACCATAAACTGATCCATACAGACTCTGCCAAGGATCGATGCCTTCTGACCATGGATCAGAACATATCCTTTGTTGGAAAGACTTCGAGGGTATCCGTCTCCATATCCCGTCGGGATCGTGGCAATCTGCATCCTTTTCGGGGCAACAAAGGTGCCTCCGTAGCTGACTTCCGTACCCTTTTCAATCCATTTCACATAAGTCACATGCGCGATCAGCTCCATTGCCGGCCGGAGCGGAACTGCCTCCTTATTGACTTCATCTGACGGATACAGTCCATAGGTAGAAATCCCGGCTCTCTCCAGATTCATTCCAAGCTTTGGCATATCAATGATACTTGCACTGTTTGCACAGTGATAATAAGTAAATTCCATACCTTCTGCTGCAAGATGTTCTTTCATCCACAAAAAAGCACGGATCTGTTCCAGTGTCGTGGTCTTATCCGTCTCATCTGCCTTTGAAAAATGGGTAAACATTCCTTCGCAATCCGTATAAACAAGTCTGCCGATCTTAAGGATCTCCTCTACACTTTCTTTCGCTACCGGAAAGCCAAGTCTTGACATTCCTGTATCGATCTTAATGTGCAGATATGCCTTCTTCCCCATACGGTATGCGGTCTCATCCGCAAGCTTCGCAAGCTCATAGCTGTAGGTTGTCATGCGGATCTCATGACGGATCATCTCTTCCAGCTGGTCCGGGAAAATACATCCCAGGCAAAGAATCGGCTTCTGAATGCCGGCTTTTCTGAGCACAACACCCTCATCCAGAGTTGCGACCGCATAGCCCCAGACATAGTCCACATCTTCCAGCATTCTTGAAATCGGCACCGCTCCATGACCATAACCATCTGTCTTGATGACCACGACCATCTTGGTTCCTTTTTCTATATTTGCATGCATCATTTCCATGTTATACATCACCGCATCCAGATCGATCACCGCACGCAGTCTGCTGTATTTCTTCATTCTGTCATATCCTCCAATTCCTTAAGTGTTCTGCCGAGCATTTTCAAGAGATCACCCGCAAGCACACTGTAAGAGCCAAGTTCTTTTCTGGCATAATCTCCGCACAGCCCATGCAGATAAACGCCAAGCACAGCGGCATCATCCGGTCTCATATGCTGTGCCATAAGTCCGGTGATCATTCCCGCAAGCACATCTCCCGATCCGGCCTTTGCCATTGCCGCATTACCGGTGGTATTGATCATAAGCCTTCCCTCTGGCGCTTTCACAAGTGTCCTGCTGTCTTTCAGTACACAGACAGCATGGACTTTTTCTGTATATTTCCTTAATAGCTCTCTTCTGTTGTCTTTTAATTCCTGTACGCTGTATCCGGTCAGTCTGGACATTTCTTTCA
>OLSI01001820.1_pt1 | contig 13091 bp, 11 predicted proteins | sample 1672661 | NCBI WGS metagenome assembly OLSI01 (sample SAMEA3136711, study PRJEB25190) | human gut metagenome | biome: human gut; feature: human-associated habitat; material: faeces | place: Austria | collected 2013 | reverse complement strand
CATTGATTTTGATGCAGCTGGTAAACATGTCTGAAGATTTGTCTGCATTAGACCAATCAGCATCAGGCGAAGAATACACAGTGGTAAGTCCGCTACAGTTTATGAACATATTGCTGAGATCTGCTGTATTGGATGGATGGAAGCTCGACAAATCCAAGGAGGTCAAAGAGGAGCACGCTCCAAACATACGGCTCATGTCGGTTACTTGTGAAGTGTCAAAACTCGATAAGTCAAGTGAGGTTAATCCCCAACAGCTACTAAACATTCCGTTCATGTCAACAACGCTGCTTGTATCAAAATTTGAAAGATCAAGCGAAGTGAAAGAACCACAACTGTAGAATAAATTGTGCATGTTTACGACCTGACAGGTGTTAATCCCCGTAAGGTCAACAGAAGAAAGTGCAGTGCAAAGGTTGAACATGTATTGCATATGCGTCAACTTACTGCAATCTAATTTTTCAAAACCGATTACGCTGGTCAGCTTCGTAAATCCGTCGAACCAAAACGCTGTTGAAATTGGCGTGATACCGTTATCGATGACAGCAGCATTGGTTACATTTGCTTTCTGACTTCTCCAATTAGGCGCGCCGAGGCTCGACTCAAAATTTGTGTAGATAGTAGTTGCAGCCCTGCCTTCGAATTGCTCACCAGCAGCGGGGATAGTAGCTCGCTTGTAGAAATTGAGGCTATTGTCATCAGCTGAATATACCGCGAAAGCTTGTCGCTGATCAGCTCCCACGGTCGCTGATGCGGTTTCAGATGCAGCTGCAAGAAAGCTTTCATCTGCCGTGAACTCAGCGATAGCGTCCTCAACGGGTCTTCCCTCGGCTACAACTGCGTATTTCGCATCTTGTTCCAAGGTAACATTTTCGAAAATAACCTGCTCGGCGGTTTGAGCAGGAGCAGAAGAGACAGAGAGGGTTTTCGGCAACGCAACGACCTGGTAATTCTGGTCAGCCTCAATCGTAGGGTCATTGACCGTAAGGGTAGATAGCATTACCTCGTTTTTTGCGAAATATGAGGCATAAGCCTCATCGGCATTTGCAAAGCCCACAGCCTGAGCGCCATAGCCGTTGATCACGATCTGCTGAGCGAGCTCTTCAGTATTGAACTGCTCGTTCACATAGTTCACGATGGCAACCTGATCGAAGATCGAACCAGAGGTCTCGCCAGCAGGCACTACATCGTTATATACATAACGATAGGTAACTGTGCCATCGTCTCCTGCGAGCGTATCCTTGAGCGTCCAGCCATCATTGAGCTCATAGCTGAAGAGATCGACCACAGCAGACTCGTTGAGCGTGCCATCAGCGTTTGCCGTGACGATATCCTTCTGTGGGATAACTACATCTGCGAACACATATACATCAGCTTTATTAGGGTTGTGGAGTGCAGGATCCTTCGTGACCGTCTGGGTTGGCAGAAGGTTCTGGGCGTTTGCCGGATCCCAGTTAGGCTCCACGACCTCGATATCGAGCTTATCGGCAAAGCCGAAGATATTCTTAACTTGATCGGTTGCAGTGAGGTAGGCGTATACGCCTACGAGCGCAAGTGCGCATGCACAGGCGATAGCGATAATGCCCTTTGTAAGGCTTCGCTTGTTTTGCACCTCTACATTAGTTGTTTTCATCATTTGTATCCTTATCTGTGTGTGCGCGCTTACGCGCTGCGATTGAAATTACAGCTGCAAAGACACAGAGCCCTACAGCCACAGCGACGAAGAAGGTGAAGTCAACACCAGTCTTCGCGACCTGATGCCGTATAGCCTGAACCACCAGAGGTGGCGCTACCTTGGTCGGTGGGGCTCGCGGATGTCTGGGCTTCAGAGTGAATGGACCAGTCGAAGGTCGCGAATTGATCCATGTGGACCTCATCTGCCTCGAAAGGCAGTTCGATCTCGAATGAGAGCTCATCGCTCTCACCAGGATCGAGATTGAAAACATGGATGCCCTCTGGATCGCTTGAGACCTCAGAAAGATGCCCCGAGAACACGATCTGCCCATCATGGGCAATGTCGATCGTGGCAACCTTCGCGAATTCCTTCACCTCAGGCATATTCGAGTAGTCGAGGAAGAAGCTCACTTTCTGGCTTCGCTCAGAGTCGTTCACGATGCTTAGCGTTGTTTGGTAAGAGTCTCCCGGCAGAAGATCGCTCACGCCGAGCAGCTCTTCGCCGTTAGTGATGATCGAGTCATTACCGATACGTGCCTCAAGCGCGCCAGCGAATGCTGAGAGCGGCAGCGTAATGGTAAGAGCGACGATCAGGAAAAGGGCTGCAAGCCCTGTGCGTACTTTACTCATAATGCACCTGCTATCGCTAGGTAGAGATTCCAGCCTTGATAGGGGTTGTCCACATGTGCTGCCTGGGTCGCACAGGCTTTAAGAGTTACCGCAGGCTTGGTGCCTTCTGCGATATCGTCGACATACACGAGATCATCGAAGAGGATGGGGGTCGTTTCATGAGCTGCGAGCGTTTCGTCATAGGCGAACACGCGCTGAACGCGCTCGGCGCTCGTGACCGAATCGATCTCGGTCCAGCCCTCTTTCAGATCGAAGTCATAAGCAGCCCCACCATTCTTCGAAACAGGGGCATCGACGACGATATAGGCCCAGCCAGCAACATCTGAAGTGTTCTCGACAACGGGCGACATGCTGATGCGGCTGTTCACTAAATAAATGTCTGCCACATCAGCAATGCCGTTATCGTTCGCATCGGTTGAATCCCACGTAGTCTCATGGATCTTCACTTCCAGAGGCTTAGCACTGGACGCGCTTGTCTGCCCGCTCGTCTCAAGAACGGGGTTCGCGTAGAGCACCACAAGCGTGCTTGCGCACACACAGAGTGCTATGAATGCAATGAGGATCTTCTTAACCGATGCAGTCATGGCTTATACCTCAGATCAAGCGTTCTGAGCGCCGTATGCTGCCCATGCAGCTGCCGCAGTGTCGAAGCCAAGAGCCTGGATCGAATAACCATCGACCTGGAGGTTCTGAAGCGCATTCGCGCCGATCTGACCATTCGCATAATTTGCGGCGGTCACATTGTCGAACACGGAAACCGTGGTCGCCTGGCCTGCAACGGCAGTGTCGTAGAGATACGTGTGCTTGGTCATGCCGGTCTCGGCATCATAGGTACCCGTGCCCTGTTCGGTCCAACCGTCGTTGACGGTATAGGACAAGAGCTCGTGCGGCACCGCTTCAGCATCGCCATCAAGCTGCATGCTCAGGGTAGGTACTGAAACCTCGACGAACATGTAAGCATCGAAGTCCTTCAGGTTCTTCACCTGAGGGTCTTTTGCGATGGTCTGACCAGGAAGGACGTTCTCGGCCGCATCAGGGATGCCATTGCCATCAGCATCGGTCGTATCCCAGTTGGGCTCGATGACGTCGATCGAGTGCGAGTCCGTGAAACTGAAATTGTTGGTCACGGAGTCAGTTGCGGTGAGGTAGGCGAATACGCCGCCCATGCAGAGCGTAACAGCGAGAGCGCCTGAGACAAGAAGGGTCGCAAAGCCCTTCTTCTTGGATTTCTTCTCCATTTCAACGTCATGGATCAGCTGTGCAGTTTTTGACATAGGTTTTCTCCTTGAAGAGTCTTAGGTCGCATTTGACCAGGGGATTGATATGGGTATGTGCAAATCGAGTAGTCATAAGAAGGTTTCCTTTGGGTTTGAGAAGCAATACGTAGGTGAAAGTTGGAAGAGGGCTACTCCTTTCGTTCTTCGTTAGGGATGGTTTCTTTATCTGCACGTCGTACGAGCAGCGTGCTCACGACGTAAACAGCGAGATTGATGCCGGCAAGGATGAGCAGGAGCGGAATCTTGTTATCCATGAACCACGAGAAGGCTTTGCCGGCTTCAGGTACGTGGAACATATAGATCCCTTTCACGTTCTCGGCAGTAGGTTCTGCAAGATCAGGCGAGGCGTTGTTGTCGCCCTGGAAGGTGTAGGTATCGCCATCGATCGCGATGATGCGGTGCATCACCTCCGTGCCAAGCTTGGGCTCGTAGACCGCGATGGTGCCTATCTCAAGATCGTCTTCAGTGAAGTTCTGGTCGGTCCAAACGATCGATCCCGTTGGGACCGTAGGCTCCATGGAGCCGGTCATGACGATCGAGGGCTTGAAGCCGAAGGGCAAGGGCAGCACGATGGCTGCGAAGAGAGCCGCTACGATCACGAGCTCGATCGTGGTGAATACAGAGAAGAGCGTATGTTTGCTCTTATACTGCTTGGTCATTGGTCACTTCCTTTGCTTGTTCAGGGTTCGCCACGAGGATGTGCGGCGATGCCGGATCTGCTGCGCAAACCAGAGTGCGCTCGTTTCGGAACGTCCCGTAGGAGCACGTGCAGAAGTTGATGACATGGGTTGGTTGGGCATACTTATCGACCACGAGCGTTGCTTTATCAAGTTGGTCTTGATACCAAGTGACGAAGCTGGTCAGGTCATCGAAATTCGTATACTTGCCACCTTGGTTCGCATTGATAACATCGACGTATTTCACGTCGAGCTTCATCTTCTTGTCTGGCGTTTGCAGGTAGATCGGTGAATGCTCTTCGACATACGCCAGATCTTTGAAGTTCGAGAAATCACTGAACATCGAATCGTTGTTCATGTGATGGCCATAGATCACCGCGTTCTGCGCGTCGATATTGCCCTCGCAATCCGCATCCAAATACGGCACCCCGTAAGGGTTGTATTTGCCGTAAATGTCATGCTTCAAGTAGTAGTTCGGGTCTTCTGCATGCGCCGCCACGATCGGATAGTTGATCTGGGTTCCTTCGACGTTCACCCAACCGATGATGTCGGGGTTCACGCTCTTCCAGTAATCCCAGTCGACCTCAACGAAGCCATCCTCATAGGTCTCAGGAGCGTTAGGAGTGGCACTAGGACGAGCTTGGTTATCGAAGTAAACCAATCCCGCAACTATCACTACAGCAACGCAAACGAGAAAACCCGCAAAGATGAATGCGAAACGAGAATGGAGCTTATCGGCCTTAGAACCCTTGTTCATCGAGCAGACCTCGCAGGACTGCTTTGCGCTAACGCTCGATCGACACTAAGCTCACGGTTGCGCTCTTCGGCTTTCTTCTGATAAAAGGCCGAAAGAGAAGAAACATCTTGAAAGCGAAGCTTTCGAGGCCGATCATTACCACCTTTTTCTGGTGTGTTCTCGAACCTCACACTACCAATCCGGTAGCGCTCATGGTTCTTTACCCTAGTGGACCCGTGAAGCTGCTCAGGGTGCTCTTTAGCCCACAGCTCAAGACCCGAACGATCCTCTCCGAAGCGAACTTCGAGCAATTCCTGGATCGAGATGCAAGGATCGTCCCGAAGGACATCCCAGCCGTAATCGTTCCAGGCAACGCGATAGCGGATATAATCGCTTGGATCGTCGATCAGAACCTCCATCCCTAATCCAGCCTTAGCGGCTTCAATACGATCATTCGGATCAGGGCTCATGACGAGCGCTTTTTGTTCGGCACTCAACTTAGAGAACTCTGTATTGCGAATCACTTGGAACCTCCTTAATGTTTTCTCACAGAGTCCCTAACGCGTAATCATCGGCTTATTGCTGGGCATCCGGCACAGTGATACCTTGGGCATTCGCCTGGTCCATGTTCAGCGTCTCGCCACATGAAGTGCAGAGAACGCCAGTGTTGACGACCTCGTCACGAGCGTCCTCGACAACAACCGTTTCGGTCCATTCGGCTGTTTTGAGATGTTTTTCCGTCTTCGGCACATTGGTGGTATACGAATGCCCGGTATCGGCCTTGTGCTCTTCAGCAATACCATCGATGTTCGTGCCACAGACGTTACAGACCGTGTGATAGATCACCACGTCCTCATAGACCGCCGGGTGGAAGATCGTCTCGGTCTTAGCTTCGATATGATGGGTCTCGGTCTGAGGGATCCAAGTGTGGACATGCTCTGCCGCCTGGGCAGCTACGACTTCCTGAGAAGCCTCCATCGCAGTGATGCGATCCTGGTTCTGAATGCCGTTGATGCCTACTGCGATACCTGCCGCGAGAGCGATACCTGCGATAGCGCAACCTACACCCACAAGAAGGGTCTTATGGCGCTTGTAGAACGGCTCGGGCTCGGGGAATGCCTTCTTGATCTCTTCGATCGTAAGACCTTCTGCGCTTTGAGCTTGCTCCATAGGCTCATGCAACGAATCCATTGCCGCTTCTTTGTCCGCAGACGTATCAATTACCGCATACTCGATCGGCGGCCACCTCTTCAACTACGGGATCGAGAACCTCAGTGTCGTTGAACTCCTCTGCCAGCTCTTCAGTAGCGACAAGGATCTCTTCGGTGTTCTGAGGCTTTGTTGTTTTCTTCTTTTTCTTGGGATTTCGGCTCACTTCTTCCTCCTTTAGGTTCGATTCATCTGATGGGAAGAGTGCTAGGGATTTCGGCTTGTGCTGCCCTCTCTGCATGAGTGAGGAACTGAAAAAACACGCAGAGGGAGCAGCTTGTGCCAGATACCCTAACTACTCGTTAGGGGTGATTTGAGAGTCTTCGGCATCAGCCTTAGACTTGTTTGCCTTACGCTTACGAACGCCGTAGGCAAAAGCGCTTGCAGCACCGACCAAGAGCACGATCGCAAGCACGATCCAGGGCAGGAGGTCCTCGCCAGTCTTGGCATAATCGCCATCGTCGGGATTGGCAGGAGGCTCGCCGATCGTGACCGTCTGGCCCTCATCGTCGATATCCTTATGCTCTGCTACGAGGACGTTATCCTTGTAGAGCTCTTCGAAAGCCACAAGCTCAGCGCCATCAGCGAGTTTCGATGCGTCGAACTTGAACTCGATGTCGACCTTGCCGCTGGTGTTGTTAGGCGTGAACTTGATCTCAGAGGCAACAGGCTTGTCGTCGATGACGAGCTGCTTGCCGGTCGCCTTATCCATGAGCCAACCCTTCAGGGTGTACTCCTTGCCTGGGACCAGATTCTCGTAATCCACCGTATCGACTACCACTGCATCAATAGAGGGCAGCAGGTAGTGGTCACCATCGGTCTTATCGGTTGCCGTGGTGCCGATCGAACTTGGGACAACCTCTACGGTCTGACCCTTATCGGTGATATCAGCGTGGCTTGCCTGGATCACGTCATTGGCGAACATGAGCTCGTAGACCACAAGCTCCTTGCCGTCCATACCTTCAGTGTTGACCGGGAAGGTCATGTCCACAGAACCGTCAGCCGTGTTAGGTGTGAAGGTCTTCTGGGCGAAGGTGAGGCAGTTCACGATCTTGGCATTCTCAGCCAAGTATTCGGAGACAACGTCCGCGTTCACGTTCACATTGCTAACGATGCGGTCAGTGAAGCCTGCGAGCGGGTTCTCCACGCCCAGGCCCTCAGTAAGCTCACCCACGAAGTCGATGAACTCGCTGGTTGCACCAGCGCTGCCCATTGCAGTCATAGCTGCAAACTCGTCATCAGAGATGCCGAGCAGGGTCGCAAGACCGTGCAGGAAGGTTGCGAGCTCGCCATCGGTGATCTGATCAGCGCCCTCACCGGAGAGCAGCGGCATACCCGTGGTCTTATCCATGACGATGCCACCAACTGTGTCCTTACCCGGAATGAAGTTCTCGTACTTCACTGTATCGATGATCTTTGCGTCCTTGTCTGCGATGACAAGGCCATCAAGATCGAATGCGTCATAGGCGCTCGTTCCGATCTCAGGTGTCACGACTTCGACGAGCTGATTCTCGTCATTGATATCGGCATGAACGGCAACACTCTTGTCCTTATCGAAGACCTCTTCGAAAGCGATGATCTGAGTGCCCTTATCAAGGTTGTAGCCGTCGAATACGAACTCGACCTCTACCTCACCGTTAGGCGCAGTAGGAGTGAAGGTTGCCTTGGCCTCTACGGTGTTACCGTGATCGTCAGTAAGCTCACGCTCGGTGACGTTTCCGTTCTCATCGACGACCTTCTCCATGAGCTTGCCTGTGGCAGTGTATTCCTTGCCAACAACGAGGTTCTCATAAGCGATGGTGTCGACCACGCGCATGCCCTTATCGGACACCACGTTCTTGTCACCATCAACACCGTCAACAGCGGTGGTGCCGATCTCAGGCACGATGGTCTCGACAGTCTGATTGGAGTCGGTCGGGTCCTCATGGGCAGCGATCACTACATCGCCACGAAGGACCTTCTCGAACACCACGAGCTGAGTGCCGGACTCGAGCATGGATGCGTCGAACACGAACACCACGTCGATCGAACCAGATGCACTCTTAGGTGCGAACTGGGTGGTCACAGTAATGGGATTACCGTCCTTATCGAGCAGTTCCGTTGCCTCAACATCGCCATCCTCGTCGATGGATTTCACCATGAGAGTGCCAGTTGCGGTGTATTCCTTACCAGGAACAAGGTTCTCGTAGCGAACCGTATCGATGATGGTCGCCTCAGTATCGTTGATGATCTTGTGGTCGCCATCGGCATCATCAGTTGCCGTAGTGCCGATCTCTGGTGCGACGACGTGAAGCGTCTGTTCGGAATCATCGATCTCCTGATGCTCTACCACGACAGAGCCACCCTGACTAAGGACCTCAAAGACCACTACGTCGTGGCTCTTGTAGTCAACCAAATTGACAGGAATCTGCATCTCGACGAAGCCATTAGCAGCCTTGGTCGTGAACGTCACCTGGGCAGTTGCGCCGGGAATGGTCTCACCAGTTTGCTTATCCATGAGCGTCGCGGTCATGGTGTACTGCTCATTTGCTTTAAGGCCGCTGTATTCAACATGGTCATTGATGACCGCTTCGGTATCAGCGGTGATGAGCTTGTCGCTGTCGATCGCATCAGTAGCGCGAGTGACGATAGACTCGGTCTCGGTCACATGATTCTCGATCTCGCGAATATCGATGGTCACACTATCGCGTGAGATCTTCACGTCACGAGTCACGAGCGTAAGACCAGTGTTCTTATCGCAAGGAAGCTCTTCGATGGTGTAATCGTCGTAGGGCAAAGCGCCCACTTCATCATTGACCGGAGCGTTGATGCCGAACCAGATGCCGTTAGCAGGATCGTAGTTTCCACCGTCATTACCATTGGTGTTGTAAGAGTGCTTATTCCAAGAAGCCTCGGTGTTCACCTCACCATTCTCGTCGGTTACGACGATATGGCTCTCGCCGGTGGTCTTAGAAGTGATCTTGAACGGGATTCCGCTCATGGAATTCTCAGTAAGTTCGAGCTTCTTGATGAATTTGAGGTCACCACGCTTCACCTGGTTCTTGAATGCGCCGCCTTCAGCACCTTCAACGGTGTCTGAGTAGTGGACCATCTGATGATCCTCAGTGATGGAGAAATAACGCTTCTCGCCATCGGTGAGGTTATAACCTTTACCAGCGACGATCTCCTGAATGGAGTAATCACCATGAGGAAGCGTCTGATCGCTGGTAGCAGCAACACCATTCTCGATCGTGAGAATCTTGCAGACCTCGCCTGGCTGGTATTCGATACCATCGACGAACGCACCCTTGTCATTCTCGTTCACGATCGCGAACTGAGTGCCATCGAGCGATGCGCCACCCTGCGGGGTGAGCCCGTTGGTCTCAAGGTCACGCTTTTCGATTTCGATGCCACCACGATTGATACCGTTCGGGATCAAGGGCGTGTTGTAGGTGTCAACATCGACAGCACCGGATTCATTACCAGTGATCTGACTGACGAAGATACCGCCTTCGACCTCGTTTCCTTCCGCATCATAGATGGTTTCGAGGTTGTAGCCCTCGGGAGCCTTGATCTCTTTGAAGGTCAATGTACCAATAGGAAGCGTAGGAATGTCTGATTTTGTTTTGAAAAGCGGACTGCTTTCCTTGCCTTGCGCAAAAAATGATTCGTCTAACCTGCAAAACCCATCTTCGTCAGTTTCGAGATACCACGTGCGAAGCGGTTCGACAGAAGAATAATCTTTATCCAAAGTTGGATAGAACTTCACCTCGAACTGAGCACCAGCCAAGGTCGGAGCGCCTGCCTGAGCGACATTCGCCTCACCGTTATAAGTGCGATCCTCGTCGTATTTGCCAAGAAGGATACCAACAGGGTCATTCTGCGGCTCTTCCTCAACATTGACCTTCGTTGCCTTAGCGACCTCGTTCACCTGGACTTTGATAGGTTCATCGTTGAGAGCATAGCCTTCAGGAGCTTTGGTCTCCTTGATCCAATAGGTGCCAAGTTCGAGCCAGTCGGATGCGCCATAACCCTTGTCATTGGTGGTCAACTTGCCAACAGAGTTCTTGTTGTTGTTCGCGTCGGATTCAGTCTTGTAGATGGTGTATTCAGCACCTTCAAGGCTGTAACAATCGTTATCATCGGTAAGCTCAGGGTTAGCAGACTCCTTCTGCACACCGATCCAACCAAGTTCAGAGTAAGAGACCATGGTCTGAACGCCGCCAGCAGTGTTGACCTGGAAGCAAAGATCGAAGAACCAAGAAGGAACACTTCCCCAATTTCCGAGCTTATTCTGCACAGCATTATTGTTGTAACCGCCGTTGCCGTTGTAGCTCAAGATATTGCCATAGACCCAATTCTTGAACGAGGAATTGCAGCCAGCAAGCGCGGCTGCTGCATCAGAGGCGTAATAGTCAGAAATGATCACATGGGTCATCGCAAAATAGCGGTCCGCAGTCCAAGCGCTGCCGTCATACCAGGTGCTTGGCCACATCGAAGCATCGAAGCCCGGTCCACCGTAACCATAGTACAAGCATGCGCAAACGGCACGCCAGTCATGCTGGAAACCCGTAGCGCTCGTAAGCGGTGTGATTTTAGTAGCGGAATAGTTGCCCGATGCTGGAGTGGATTTTGATGGCTGCGCGCAATATGCAGGCTTGCTGTCAACATAGCACTTGGTCGTGCTGTACCCGCCATAAGTCGCAGAAGCGCCACTATTGCGAAGATAGACCGTGCTAGCCGCTTCAGCTTGACGGACCCCAAGCAGTGCGCTCGGCAGGCACAGGCCGATGATGAGCACAACAGCAAAGAGCGCACGGCAAAACCGCGACTCACGCATCTTATCGATAAGATTAGGTGTGTAATCTTGCATGTTTTATCACCTCTTTTTCGATCAGATCGACCAAAAAAGAGACATGCAGATACAGGTATTCACATGTGAGAATGAAAACAGGAAGCGGCGGCTCATAGACTACGAACTTCTCGTGTTGCATTTTCTCTTTTTGGTCGATAACAGGAATAAAATTGGAAAGTGTTATCGATCCAATACCGATTATAGAGCGCATGGTCGGCTCTATCAACAAATTATTTTCAAGCGTGCTGAATTACGTCATCTTCGACCTCTTTCTTCGCGAGCTCTCTCATTAGTCTCATCTACCTCGATTGCCATGAGTGGGATTATCGTTGCCCTTCAAGGCGTTATTGCGCTCTTCGGCCTTTGCAGTACCACGCGTTGCAAGTTCTTCGATGGTCTTAGCGCGACCCAAAGGGCGATCGATACCATTGAGCGAAGTATCCACCAAGAAGTCTTTGAGCGCGGAAGGGTCGTTCGTTTCGTAGAAGTCAACGAGCAATGTTTCGAACTGTCGCTTTTCCTTGACGGGAATAGCGAGGATACCTGCACCGTTTTCTATCAGAACCTTATTAGCAACAAGCTGAGCAGTGCACTTGTTTCCGTCATAGAAAAGCTGAGCACGGCAAAACCAAGCAAAAGCTTCAAGAGCTCGCTCTTGAGCGTTCTCGAGCGAGTTGATCTTTTCGATGACGGCCTTAGCCACATCAAGATCAGGAATTTCTGGCTTCCAGTCGGTTCCGCCGATAGTGACACCACCGTCGCGCAATTCTCCTGCCGCAGAGATGATACCCGCGCCTACATATCCATGCATTTGTCTAATGTAAGGAATATCAAGCGGCACATCGAGCGTGTCAAGCAAGAACTGCCAAGCGTGTTTGAGGTTGTTGATCTTGACCGTGTCGTCAGCTGATAGCCCTGGAACGGTACGACCCTCGAACACTTCTTTAGTATCAGGAAAAGTCACGCCGATACCTTCGATATTAGCTTCTTTCCAGATAGTGTCGACCAGATTGCGCTTTGCGTAAAAGACGTTCTCCTCAACGCTCATATTGAATTTCTGGTTCTGATCAACCATGAGACTTTCCTTTCTGCTGCTAGATTTTCTTGCTATAAGTTCGGTAACTCTTCCCGAAATTAGGCGTTTGATCAGTTCGCAAGCTCTTATTGTGTGCGTCGGCCTTTTCGCGGCCACGTGCAGCGAGCTCTTCGACCGAACGGGCGCGCTCTGCTATTCGAACTTGTTTGTTCTCTTTTAGACCAAGCTCATGAGCGGGAACCAGGATGATCTCAAACCTGGCTTCAACCAGCGCAGAGAGAAACCTTTTCTGAATAGATGTCGCATCAGGTAGATCGTTGATAAGGTCATGAATCTTTCTTGAATCGATCATCGGCATGAGTCTAACAAGGGCCGACCTAGCCTGCTTCCCTTCAGGTGAGAGAAGAAAATCATGATAGTGGACCTTTTTGCCATTCACCTTCAGAGCCGCTTTTGGGAAGTTCTTGACACGGGAACTGAGCGCCTCTGGGTCTTCGATCATAGAGAGCATCGTTTCCTCATTGAGTCTTGGATACAAGCTTGAGGCGCAATCATATACAGGAGCAAGATCACAAAGGCGGTTGCTTTGACGATCGAGAATATAACCCCAATTACCTGTATGGCGATCGAAATTGCCAACGAGGGAGTCAACGATGAACATATCCCAATATCTGTCAATAGCACTTTGTCGCAGTCCTTCAAGCGCAGGATGCTCTTCAAAAATGGCTAAGAGATCGCTAAGTTCTGGCGTTTTTCGCGGCGAGTACGTGCTGCCTAAAAAGGAGTTTTCGAGATTCTTGAATTCGATAAGCCTGAAATTTTGGGAGCGTGGAGTGTTCTCTATAAAATCCAAGCATGCCACGACCTTACGATTATCGTATATGCCTAAAACCGTCTCTTGAGCAGGTATTCTACAAATCCTGTAGATAGAAGAGCTAATATGCTCTGAAAGAGGAGAGTTTTCGTAACTAGCCTGCAAAGGCTTTTTGGGATCAGGCTCAAGAACTTGACCAAACTTCAG
>OLSI01001818.1_pt1 | contig 13104 bp, 10 predicted proteins | sample 1672661 | NCBI WGS metagenome assembly OLSI01 (sample SAMEA3136711, study PRJEB25190) | human gut metagenome | biome: human gut; feature: human-associated habitat; material: faeces | place: Austria | collected 2013 | reverse complement strand
GAGCACTGTTACGGGATTTATAATTTTATCTACAAAATGTCCGGAAGGATGAAGGTAGAAATACAGCCAAGGGGAAAGGCACTCTATAAAAGGTTAAAGAAGATCATGGATGGAGAACAACCAGATGTGATCGTCTGTACACATCCGATGTGTGTAAAAGCAATTGCATCCTATAAAGAAAAGACAGGGCTTAAAACACCACTTGTGACCTGCATCACAGATATCAGTATGCATCCGGAGTGGACAGCACCACAGACAGACATCTATCTTGTTCCGACACAGGAGATCAAAAGGCATCTGATGAAGGAGGGGACCAGGGCGGAAGATATTCTTGTGACAGGAATTCCGGTTCGCCAGCAGTTCCTGGATGCAGATTACCGTCAGAAACGGGAAAGAAACAGAACACGCAGGGTGCTCATTATGGGAGGCGGACTTGGGCTGATGCCGGATCTGAAAGAATTGCTTGAAAAATTACATAGCATGCAAGGTGTTGAGAGCGTAGTCATTACCGGAAAAAATCATAAGATGTATGAGGAATGGGTGAACCGCTATGAGGATGTGGAAGTACTTGGATACACGGAAAATATCAGCAGATATATGCGTGGGGCAGACCTTGTGATTACAAAAGCAGGTGGAATTACGTTGTTTGAAATTCTGCACAGTCAGGTTCCGCTATTTGTCATCCACCCGTTTCTGGAGCAGGAGATGAATAATGCAAGGTATGCGGCAGAAAAAGGATTTGCCAAAGTCATATGGGGCAGACGTGAAGACTATATTCCGGAACTGGAAAAGCTGTTAAGTGATGAAAAAATGATGGAAGAAATGACCGGAAATGTAAGGCGTGCCTGTAAAGAGATGATAGAAGTATCACTGGATGAGGCAGTAGGGATCATGGAAGAAAGGATGACGGCATAATGAATATACCAAAGACTGCAAAGCTGGGACTGGCCTGTGTCGCAGCACTGAGTTATAGTGTGATTCCGACGTATTTGCTGAAATACCGTTGGATTTTCAGAAGCAGACAGAGGGCATCCCGGGAAGAGAAGGTTTTGTACCTGACATTTGATGACGGTCCGGATACAGTATATACGAATATATTACTCGATTTTCTGGAGAAGGAACAGATTCCGGCAGCATTTTTCATGGTCGCAGGATCTGCTCGGAAGCATCCCGGGATCGTGGAACGGATGAGAAAGAGCGGATACCAGGTCGGAATACATTCGTTGAGCCACGAAAGTGCGATGCTTTCCGGACCGGGAAGAACTGGCCGGGATGTGAAAGAATCGAAAAAGATTATGGAGAAGATGGATATTGCAGTGAAATGGTACAGACCACCGTGGGGACATCTGAACCTGGCAAGTCTGTTCTGGATACGGAAGCTGCATCTGAATCTGGTATTCTGGGATGTGATGGCACAGGACTGGTCAGCGAAAGAGACTCCGGACAGTATCTGCAATAAGATATTAAGAAGAGTCTTTCCGGGTGCGGTTATCTGTCTGCATGACGGCAGAGGGGAGAACGGAGCACCGGGAAGAACGATAGAAGCATTGAAAAAAGCAATCCCATTGTTGAAAGCGCAGGGGTATGAATTCAGAAGGATAGAAGAAAAATATGGAACAGCAGGTGAGTCAGAGATCGATTAAAAAGTATATGGTTTTATTTCCGGTTTTAGCACTGTTGGTATGTTTCGTTATTTTGAAGGGTGCAGATATGGAATCTGTGTGGAATGCCATGAAAAGTGCGAAGCCGCAATGGATGGCAGCAGGGCTTATACTGGCGGCGGTATTCAATATCGCGGAAGCGATCAATCTGAGGAGCGTATTGAATTCATTTGGATATCAGGTAAGCTTCAGACAGGGTATGAAATATGCTTATACCGGCTATTTTTTTAGTTCGATCACCCCATCTGCAACAGGCGGACAGCCGGTACAGTTATATGTGATGAATAAGGATAATATCCATGTGGCACATGGAACGATGGCTCTTCTGACAGAACTCACCAGTTTTCAGATTGCAGCATTTCTGATGGAAAATGTAGCAACGTTCTGGATACTGACGGGAAGGATACGTCTGAATAAGATGATGCTGGCATTGGCGGCTCTCGGGTATCTGATGAATCTGATTTTTATAGCAGCACTGGTGGTCATAATGTTATCCGAAGGTCTGAAAAAGAAGATTGTAAATGGAATACGTTTCCTGATCATGAAACTCCCGTTTGGGAATAAGAAGAGATTGGGCGCTAAGATGGACGAGATTGTTCGTGATTTTGAAGATTGTAAATTGTTTTTTAAAAGAGATCCGGTACTTGCGTTAAAAGTGACAACAGTCAGTCTGATCCAGATCATCTGCTGGTTCAGTGTTCCATGGGCAGTGTATCATGCAATGGGAGAGTCCGGCAGTTCTTATGGAAGTATGTTTCTGCATCAGATCATTTTGTATATGACTACAGCACTTCTTCCGTTCCCGGGAGCTGAGGGAATTAGTGAATTCTCATTCGTAAAGTTGTTTGCAGGTATCTTTACTTCTGTTCCGGTGGCAGCGGCAGTACTGGTGAATCGGGGGATCAGCTTTTATTTTTTGCTGATATTAAGTGGAATCTTTAGCATCGTGCTTGGACGCATGGATAGAAAATCAAAAAGTAAAATGAAAGTGAAATTAGAAAAATATTGACACGGCGGAAAGAATAGGCTATGATGATTGCACATTTAACGAAGATGAGTGATCAAGTACAGACTATTCTTTTTCGTTTTCTAAATCTGGACCGCCAGTGGCGGATTCTGTAGATGACCGAATCGGTCAAGTTATCAACTATATCAAAACAATTTTATATGAGTGCCGGACAAATAAGGCAGAAAAGATGCTTATATAAGGACAGGTTCTGCATGGTCTGGTATGGAAAGGAGTGTGCAGATGGCATTTTGTACAGTTTTATCTGCTTCAGTTCAGGGACTGGGGGTAGAGATGATCCGTGTGGAAGCGGATGTAAGTAACGGACTTCCGATGTTCCATATGGTGGGATATCTGTCTTCGGAAGTGAAAGAGGCATCAGAACGGGTGAGAACAGCAATCCGCAATTCGGGGATGAAACTTCCGGCAAAGAAAATCATTGTCAATCTTGCGCCGGCAACTGTCCGGAAAAAAGGGGCATCGTTTGATCTGCCGATTGCTCTGGCGGTGCTGGCAGCTATGGGGTATATACCGGAAGAAGCAATGGAACGGGTGATCGTAACAGGGGAATTGAGTCTGGAGGGGAAAATAAGAGGTGTACCGGGAGTTCTGCCGATGGTGATAGAGGCGAAAGAACAAGGATGTAAAAGCTTTATCCTGCCCGGAGAGAATGAGACAGAAGGAAGACTCGTAAAAGGAATCGAGATTCTACCGGCAGATAATCTGGAGGAACTCTGTGCGTATCTGAACGGAGCTGCGCGTTCGGAAAAGTCTAAAAGGGAGAAAAAAGAAAATGAAAAAGTATGTAAAGAAGGTTTCTGTAATTATTTTAGCACTTCTGGTATCGCTGGCAATGGTAATGCCGGTATCAGCGGCATCTGTTAGTCTGAATCGCAGATCAGCATCCGTGACTGTCGGAAAAACAGTTAAATTAAAAGTTAAAGGAACACGTAAAAAAGCAAAATGGAGTTCTTCTAATTCCAAAATTGCTACAGTAAATAAAAATGGTGTTGTAAAAGGAAAAAAAGCTGGTCAGGTAAAAATTACTGCCAAAATTGGAAAAAAGAAGCTGACATGTAAAGTAAATGTCAAAAAAGCAAAAAGTAAAGCAAAACCCAAAGCTAAAAGCAATACGAATACTGCACAGAATACAAATGTAAGAAAAGTAGTGTCAAAAGGAATGACATATGACCATGGAATCACCTATGAAGCATATTTGTATAATGACAGGACAATTGAAGTAGAAGTTACTAATGGAAACAATTCAAGCATTGCTTTTGGATGGTTAGCCAGCGACTTTAATATGTCCGTAAAAACAACAGCAGGTACTTACAACGTTCCTGTAAATATATTAAAATCAATAGAAAACGGAGGTGTAAATTATCAGAGAGTGCAGCCGGGAGCGAAATCCGGCTGGATAATTACGCTGGGAAATAAATTACCGGGAAACGTTCAGAGCGTCATCTTCAGTGGAATTTATCCACTCAATGCAAATGGACTTCCGGTATTTGACGGGAGCAGCAGAACATATATCAATTATAGTGTCAGCATGAATTTGAGATGATTCAGAAGATGATAAACAGCTAACAAAAAGAGAATCCAAGGTGAAAGTCTTAGGTTCTCTTTTGTAGATATATGGAGGGATAATATGAAAAAAGCAAAAACAAAAATCAGAATATGGATGTATCTGTTGCTGTCTATAGTTGGTATCATACTGGGTGTGGTAACCTGCCATGCAGACAATAATGTACTGATTCCGATTACGGGTGTCTGCCATTACGGCGAAGCACAGAGATTTGTAAAAATCTTAAATGAAAAAAGAAAAGCCAAAAATCTTGCAAAATTAAAGCCCACTAGTGGATTGACAGAAGCAGCTATGCAGAGAGCCGCAGAAATAGTAGTCAGTTTTGCACATCGCTGTCCGTATAATGAAAACTCTACGGGATGCTATGATGCACTGGAAAGACTGGGGTATGTATGTTCCTTTAGAGGAATTCCCCGGGAAGATCAGTACGGAACTATTTATGTAGCAGAAACAGGAGATTTTTTTGCACTTCATGAAAACATAGGGTCCGGATTTGGAAATGCGGAGACAGCAGACTATTTCTGGTCAAAATCGCCATTGCACAATGCGGCTATGATGGCGGAAGATATGAGATATTGCGGAGTAGGTGTTCTGGATTATCATAATACATCGTATTGGGTGTTTGTGGCAGCAGCAGATCCCTGTGGAGAGGTCATCAACACGCAGAGTGATAAAGAGAGAACTTTTAATGTAATTGCAAATCCACAGCAGTTACAATTAGAAACAGGAGCAAGTTCTATTCGGCTGCAGTATGGAACATCTACAAGAGACAATATGGAATTTTGTACAAAGTATTCAGAGGGATATACGTTCTATGCAGAGTCCTCTAATTTTTTTACGATTACAAATAATAATCCAGAACTTATTTCGGTAGACAGTCTGGGAAAAATCAGAGGTAAGAAAGTCGGAACCGGAAGTGTTACAGTCAAAATAAAAAACGGAGGAACTTATACAGTTCCTGTAACGGTTGAAAGACAGACAGGAGCACAATATGGAACCGAAGTAAAGAAAATCACAGCGTCACTTGAAAAAACAGAATATACATATAATGGCGAAGCGATTGAACCCAAACCTGTAGTCAGAGATATGGATAGTACGATTATGAAGGAAGGCACAGACTATGTGCTGGAATATGAAAACAGTGCAGGTTGCCCTCCGATTTCTACAGATGTGGATAAAGAAACAATATATGCCTGCGTGCGTATATATTCTGCCAAAGGATCTTCATATGGAAATTATGAAGGCGCGCTATTGGCCAAAGTAGATTATCATATAAATACAAGCCGAAGCTATTATGAAATGAAACTGGATAAGAAAATCTATGAAGGTAATCCGTACAGAGAAATAGAGCCGAAAGTAACTGTGAAAATTAAATCCAACGGAAAGATTTTGAAAGAAGGCGTAGATTATTTCCTGCGCTACGATAATAATTATGTACCAGACGGCGGAATCAATGAAGGACAGATTACGGTATATTCCACTCTGAAAAATCAAAGTACTCATTGTACGGTGAATGGGAAGTTGATGAATTATCAGGGAACTCCTGTATATGGAATTCTGAAATTTCAGATAAAAAACAAAGATGAAAAAATCACACCTACGGTAAAGAATAATACAACAGTAAATACTGTAAAGATGAAAGCGTTACTCAAAAAGACAACAGTCGTTTATAATGGAAAGGCTCAGAAACCACGGATAAAAGAAGTCAAAGTCGGAAATAACAAAATTTCATCGAAATATTATTCGATATCCTATAAGAATAACAAGAACGTAGGAATCGGATATGCTGTAATCCGAGGAAAAGAAAAGTATAAATCTTATTCCTGTACTGTGAAGTTTAAAATCATTCCGAAGTCGACAATGATTAGAAAAACAACTGCGGCAAAAAATACTGCAAAAGTAAAGTGGAAAAAGGTGAATGGTGCAGGCGGTTATCAGATTCAGTGTTCGACAAGTAAGAATTTTAAGAATGCAAAGACAAAAACTGTAAAAAATATTACTGCTTTAAAGATATCAAAGCTGTCAGGAAAGAGAATATATTATGTAAGAATACGAAGCTGGAAAAAAGTCGGGAAAACCGTATATTACAGTGGTTGGAGCAAGGCGAAAAAAGTGAAAATAAAGTAGTGGATTTGAATTGACAGGATATATGCAGGGGGGGGGTATTATAAAGCCATGAAATGCAAATAAAGAAGGGAAGAGAGAACATGAAAAAGTACGTGAAAAAATTAATGGCTATGCTGATGGTAATGCTGTTGGTAGTCACTATGGCAGCACCGGCAACGGTAAGTGCGGCACCGGTCAGACTGAATAAGAGTTCAGTCACTGTTTTAGTCGGTAAAACTTATCAGCTAAAAGTAAAAGGAACAAAGAAAAAAGCAAAATGGAGTTCTTCCAACAAAAAGGTTGCAACCGTTAATTCTAAAGGCGTTATCACTGGAAAAAAAGCAGGAACAGTGAAAGTTACTGCAAAAATCGGTAAAAAGAAATATACATGTAAGGTCAAAATAAAAGCCAATAAATGGACGACACCGGTTAAATATCAACAAAGAAATACCTGGGATAATATTGCGTATTGCAATAATAGTCAGTTATGCTTTGTTAAAGCACGATTAAAAAGTCTTCAGTATAATCCAGATGGTTCTTTGACAGCTAAAACTGTTCTTTTAAACCAGACATATGGACGAAACTATTATCTGAATGCGATGGATATTGCAATTAAGTATGAAAATAAAATTATAGCATCAGGACGGTTTTATTGGAATAATTGCAGTATCCAGCCTCTTTCATATGATGACAGTATTACAGTCAGATTTACCAAAGATGAGGTTAAAAAAGTTGTCAATTTGACGAAGTATAATAGTAAAAAGACTGGACTGAGAATATATTTTGATATTGCTACAAATTAAGTTATAAAAGAAACCGGTACTAAAGCATTATGCAACCTCTCTGTTGGACAATAAATATCTGACAGGGAGGTTTTGTTATTTGATTTTATGGAAAGGAAGGAAAGAGAATGAAATGTTTTAAATGCGAGAAAGAGATTCAGGGACAGGTCAAATATTGTCCTCGATGTGGTACATATCTTGGATTTTCGGACGAGTTGATTCAACGGGCAATACAGGGAGATGAAGCTGCACAGGCTGAATTATATAACCGTACATACAGTGACGTGTATTTTACAATATTATCGATTACAAAAGATGAAGACCTCATCATGGATATGGTTCAGGACACTTACCTGACGGCATTTCGTAAACTGGAACAGTTGAAAGATAGTGACAGTTTCTGTGCCTGGCTTAAGCGAATTGCGCACAACAGGACGTTAAATGCATTACGGGATCGAAGAGTACTTCATACGGCAACTACAATTTCTACAGAAACAGAAGTTGTTCTGGAAATCGAAGATGATCGCATTAAAAGTTTACCGGAAGCATCCATGGATCAAAAAGAAACAAGCAGACTGGTAAGAGAAATCCTTGACGCTTTGCCGGAAGACCAGCGTATTGTAGTTGGAATGTATTATTATGACCAGTTGAGTGTGTCTGAAATTGCGGAAGAACTGGAGTGCAGTGAGAATACAGTAAAGAGCCGTTTGAATTATGGACGCAAAAAAATTCAGGGTAAAGTACTGGAGCTTGAGAAAAAAGGAACAAAGCTTTACAATCTTGCACCTCTGCCATTTTTTATCTGGCTGCTTAGAAATCTGTATAAACAGCCGGATGAAAAAATGTTTCAGGTTATACGACAGAAGATTGCATGTGATAATATCCTGAATGCAAAAAAATCTTCAAATCCTGATAAGGATATTTCCGACAAAAATGGAGATGGAAAGGGTAAAACAGATAAAAAATCAGGTAAAAAGAGGCACCTGCTTCTGATGAAAGTGCGCAGAAAAGTGGGAACACAGGGAATGCAACGGATTCCCTGAATCAGAAAGTGGCTACACAAAATTCTGCTCCGGTGATGCAGGCAGGCGCAGCAGCGGCAAAAGGTATTAAAATAAAACTGATAGCCGGTGTTATTGCTGCGGCGGTTATCGGAGGCGGGGTCGGTGTTTATTATTATACAAATCAGAATAAAAACGAAGCAACAGAAGAAAAAACTGACACGGATGAAAACACAGTAATTACAGAAACTCCGGTAGAAACTGCCACACCGGAGCCGATTGCAACGTCAACACCAACACCATCTCCAACACCGACTCCGGAACCATCTCCAACACCGGAGCCGGTCAAAACGACAAAAAATATTATTGAATCTACAATCGGATATCCATATGTTGGAGGAACAACTTATGACGTGACATACCATGCTGCAATAGCGTATCAGGAAAATGGAAGTGATGCCGGAATCAGCCTTTCAGAAGCACCGACGGGAGTTGTCGGAGCCATGAAAAAAGATATGGATGGAGACGGAGCAGAGGAACTTTTACTTGCGGTCTTAAAGCCGGTTGATCAGACATTTATTAACAATGGAAAGAAAGATGCTGCACTGTATTTTGAAGTATATAAAGAGCAGGATGGAAACTGGACACTGCAGGGAGGAACATCTGATGAAGATGCTTTCAGCGTAAATATTACAGAGTGTTTTCCAAACACAAAAGCAGTCTGGAATAATGGAATGATAGTTGTTTTTGAAGATATGAAAGCGGTATTTCCGGCAGACCCGGGAGGAAGTGGAGCTATATATACTTACACAGGAAATGGATTTTCCTGTGAAACAAATGAAGATGCAGGAGAGATAGAATGGCCGGGACAGGAATTTACTGCGCCGGTAGAAAATGCTGCACAGGAAGATGTCCTCTGTCAGATAACAATTCCACAGATATATGATGGTGGAAATTATGGTATTGTCAGTTCTGTATATCAGGGAACACCTGCCAATGTTACTCTTGAGTACAGAGACAATGGAACGGTAGAGGCAGAGGCAGCAGCCCCAGAGGTATTTGAAACAGAGTAGCAGGAAACTCTTTGTCTACGATAATTAATACACAATGTGCTATGTTGTAAGAAATTTATGTAATTCTAAAACCAGATTATATAGGCATGTGCCTTATAAACAGAACGCAAAAGAAGGAGACATGAAAATGAATAGTGCAAGAACATTTCTGATACTGTTAGCTGCCTGCTGCATATTTGGTTATGGAGGATATCGTTATGCAGGTGAAAAGTTACAGAAAAAATATGATAAAGATCTTGAGGATATGCGTGAGACGCTGAGTGAGCAGGCGAAGGAAGATGCATCGCTGGAATGGAAAAAAGAAGCGGCGGAATTAGATTCAGAGAAAGAGACAGACACAGAGAACAATACAAACGCTTCTGGAATTTCAGATGAAGAGATTAAAGAAACTATGAAGTTGCTTCGAAATACGGACATCTACATGATTACAAGTGATGAGGAAATGAATATCCGAAAAGGGCCATCCACACAGGATGAAATCATTGGTAATATCGGACGAGGAAGTGTAGTGATGGCTACCGGAGAAAAATCTCAGGATCAAAAATGGGCACGTGTTCTGTGGGATGCAGCGAATGAGCAGGAAGCATGGCTGTACATAGCCGGAAACACAACAAAACATTTGGAAGGGAATGCAATTCAGGTTCTCACAAAAATTGGTCTGTATTATAAGGATGTGGCAAATCAGTCAATTGATGCGCACAATCAGGTTGTAGAAGAAGCAACCAGCAAAATAAATGCTGCATCATCCAGTATGCAGGAAATGTATGAGGAATATCAGAAGCTCAGTGATAAGTACGATACTGTTGTAACAGAATATAATACATTGACTGGTGAGTACAATAGTTTACAGGAACAGTATAATGGACTGTTGACAGAATATAATAATCTTGTAGACACATATAATCAACTGAAAAATGCATATGAAGCTGCCTTTGCTCAGTAAGATTTAAATATTTAGTAATTTTAAATATATTTTAACCTTAATTAACCGTGTTTTATATTGCGAATGCATAAGTGAGAGATATATAATATTTATGAAGATTGGAAAAGCTTCCTGAAGTAAAGAGAGCAGAGGTTGAGAACAAATGATATATGATGTGGATTTCGAGAGTACAATTCGAGATTTCGATTACACGAAGCGTGCCATACGTGGAATGCATCGTATTGTAAATTCAGAAGAATTTCAGGACATGGATTCCGAAGCAATTTTTAAATATCTTTATCGTGGAATGGAAATAGTATCTTTTAAGGATTATCTGAAAAGATATCTTTATGAGAGAGCCGGAATTCGTGAAAAATTCTCGGAGATAGATGACAGTATATATCGTGAGATTATTAATGATGCATTTGACGAGAATGGTGCTCCGCATTTTTTTAATCCGACAACAAAAAAATGGACAGCGATCATGAAGGGGTGGCTCGGTGCATCCTGTGTGAAACGACAGACCGTATTTTTGCTGGGGTTTGGACTGAGAATGCAAGTGGAAGATGTTTCGGATTTTCTGGTTAAAGTTATTAAAGAAGAAGATTTTAATTTTTATGATAAAGATGAAGTTATTTTCTGGTATTGCTATAAAAATCAGCTGGATTATCTTCAGGCACAGACTTACAGAAATATATATGACAGGAAATTGCCACTGAATGTGATAAAGAATTATGATGCGTCGGACTTCAAAAATTTGTGGGATGAGCGTGATTCGGAAAAAATCCAAGAAGAAAAGCTGTTATATTATTTGTCATGGTTAAAAGCATCAGGTATTTACGATAACAATAAGAAGAAGGCATTTGACAGTTTTGATTCTATGATGTGGAAAGCCAAAACAGTTATTTCAGAGATATATAACAGGGATGCAGAAGAGACTGGGAAGAAGAAACTGTGGAGTCCGGATAAAATAATGCCTGGTGATGTCGAAAAAATGATATGCAGTGGGATTCCGATGAATGAGAATGGAAATCTTCAGACAATGTCGGCATCCCTGTTAAAAAAACAATTTCAGCAGTATAGAATGAGCCGACAGAGAATTGACGGCATTATAAAGGGAAAACTGCCGGTAGAGAGGTTTGACCTTATTACGTTGAATTTCTTTTTGTTTTCTCAACATGAGGAAGTATCAGGTGAAGAACGTTGTCGTGAATATATAAAAAATACAAATGCGATTCTGAAAGGGTGTGGAATGCTGGAAATCTATCCAGTCAATCCATATGAAACATACATATTAATCTGTTTGCTGTCAGAGTGCCCTTTGGCAATATATTCTGATATATGGGAATTATCTTACCAGGAAGAATAGGGGAACAAACAGGGGGGAAGGAAAATGCCGGAAGTCAGATTACCGGATAAATGGAATGAATGGAAAATTGTTGAGCAGGTAGGAATGGGATCTTTTGGTACTGTCTACAAAGCCGAGAGAAGACTGGGCAACAACAGTTTTTTCAGTGCGATTAAAATTATACATATTCCGCTGGAAGAACAGGATACGGAAATTCTCAGACGTGAATACAAAGATAAGAATAGTTTGCGCCTGTATTATAAAGATCTGGTTGAGTCCTGTATAGAAGAAATTCACACAATGGAACAACTGAAGGGAAACTCAAATATTGTTTCTATTGAAGATTGTTATGTAGAAGAAGTACAGGGTAAAATCAGCTGGAACATTTATATACGAATGGAATTTCTTCAAAATCTGGCACAGTATATCCGCGAAAACAGATTAGATGAAGCTGATGTTATTCGGATTGGCATAGATATCTGTAATGCGTTGGAACAATGTGAAAAAATAAAAATTGTACATCGTGATATCAAGGTTGATAATATTTTTGTATCATCACTGGGATGCTTCAAGCTGGGAGATTTTGGAATCGCACGTAAGCTTGAAAAATCTGTTGACTGTTATTCATCAAAGGGAACCTTTTCTTACATGGCGCCGGAGGTTTTTCATGGAGAACGATATGGCATACAGGCAGATATTTATTCGCTCGGGCTTGTTATGTATAAAATTCTGAATAAGGGAAGAGATCCGTTCGTAGATGTAACGAAGCAAATGATATATTATCGCGACAAAGAAGAAGCACTTCAGAAACGAATGTCCGGAGAAACATTGCCCTTGCCGGTTGATGCCTCTGAAAAACTGGGAAAGATAATTATAAAAGCCTGCGATTATAATCCGATACATCGTTATAAAAATGCAGAAGAATTTCGGAAAACACTTGAAATAGCAATGAAGCCAGAAAGCGCTTCTCCGTGTATGAAGCCGGATAAGAAGAAAAAAACGCCAAAAGATAAGAAAAAAAAGAAGATTAATCTAACAAAGATAATTATGCTTCCACTTGTGATTTTAGTGTTGGGTCTGGGAGCATGGGGCATCAACAAAGTTGTAAAAAAGCAGAATTTGAACAAATTTTCTGTATCGGATGATACGACATGGAAAGAAATTGAAGCAGAAGAAAATAGTGCAGAAGAGGAAGAAAAGATAACTACAAAACCGAGGCAAAATGTTGAGGAAAATGCAGCAACAGAAGTGGATATCAGTGGCTGTGCAGATTTTCAGTTTGTAAAAAGAGGGGATAAAGTAGAGATAAAACGATATTTGTTTGGAAATAAATTAAAACAGTTGCTGGAAGAACAGGAGATGCAGGAAAACGAGAGTGATCAATTAGAGAAAAAAATATCTTTGGATGATTTTGAAGTCGACAAGATCACAGATATTCAGGTAGGCGAACCGGTAACGATGACTTTTACGGCTGGGGATAAAATTTTGAAAGAATTGAATATAAAAATTAAGTTCACAAAGGTTGTAAAAGTATATAACAAACGATAAGGAGAGGGAAAAATATGAAGAGCAGAATACTCTCTGGGATGAATCCAGACGTTTCGTAAATCCTCAGAAAGT
>OLSI01001804.1_pt1 | contig 13217 bp, 10 predicted proteins | sample 1672661 | NCBI WGS metagenome assembly OLSI01 (sample SAMEA3136711, study PRJEB25190) | human gut metagenome | biome: human gut; feature: human-associated habitat; material: faeces | place: Austria | collected 2013 | reverse complement strand
AAGGTTGGAAAACCTTGAATTTTCAATAAAAACACTTGATTATATGAGGAGGTACAACCTCATGAAAATTTATGTAGGCATTGATATTGCCAAACTTAACCATTTCGCCGCTGCGATTTCTTCCGACGGTGAAATAATTCTTGAGCCGTTCAAATTCACAAATGACGCTGATGGCTTCCAACTGCTGGTCTCTAAACTCGAATCATTCGATAAGAACAGCATCATCATCGGTCTTGAGTCGACGGCACACTACGGTGACAACCTTGTTCAATACCTTGTTGCTGAGCTTTACCAAGTGTGTGTGTTGAACCCTATCAAAACCTGTCAGATGCGTAAGAATAACATTCGCAAAACGAAGACAGATAAGGTCGACACATATGTGATTGCTAAAACTCTTATGATGCAGGATGACCTCAGATTCGTCAGTTTCTATGACCTTAATATGATGGATCTTAAGGCCTTGGGGCGTTTTCGTCAGAAAATCATAAAACAACACACCCGATTGAAAATCCAATTGACAACCTATGTTGATCAGGTTTTCCCGGAGATTCAATATTTTTTCAAATCCGGTCTGCATCAGAATGCTGTCTATGCTCTTTTAAAAGAAGCACCTTCTCCAAAGGAGATTGCTTCCATGCATATGACTCATCTGGCAAATCTGCTCAAAGTGAACTCGCACGGACACTTTACCAAAGAGCAGGCCAAAGAATTAAGAGTTCTGGCACAGAAGTCTGTCGGTGCTAACAACAGCGCTATATTTATTTAGATAACTCAGACAATTCAACAAATCGAGTTACTGGATAGCCAATTAGATAAGATTGAATCTGAGATGACGTATATCATGAAATTTAACGATTCTGTCATCATGACCATTCCTGGTATAGGTTATATCAATGGTGGAATGATTCTTGGTGAAATAGGTGATATTCACTGTTTCTCCAATCCAAACAAGCTGCTTTCTTTTGCAGGTCTGGATCCATCCGTTTATCAGTCTGGTAACTTTCAGGCTAAGACAACAAGGATGTCCAAACGTGGCTCTCGTGTTTTACGATATGCCCTTGTAAATGCAGCTTGGAACGTTGTTAGGAACAACGCAACCTTCAAGGCTTATTATGATGCCAAGAGGGCTGAAGGTCGGTCTCACTACAATGCACTTGAGCACTGTGTGCCGGCAAACTTGTCAGAGTCATCTGGAAGATGCTCACTGACGAAGAAGAATTTAACCTCGAATAAGAGATCTGTATACCAATATCGATAGATTTTGAAAAAGCACCCTAAGGGAGCTCTATTAAAGTTCCCCTTTTTTACCACCGATATGAAAAAAAATTTTTTGCTAATTTATGGTTGACTTTTCACAGCTGGTCTCCCAAACCCAATCTCCAACAACTCCGCCGCAACATCAATATTCTTTATCCTCATCAAATTATCCCAAACATCTTCTTTTCCAAGTAAATTCACTCCTCCATGCCAAACCAATTCATCGTCAATTACGGCAAACCTTTCTTCAACTTCATCTTTTAAATATATATCCACTCCCTGAGATTTCATCCTTGTAATAAGTTCATATAAGATCTCTAGATTTCCGTACATAGTGCTTTCTGGATTTCTTGTAATCACACGAACATTAACCCCAGCTTCTTGCCTTTGTTTTATCAAATATAAAAATCTTTCTATTTTATCCTGATAAATATCTGGACTTGATATTACAACGCTTTTATCAGCTTCTACTATATCCTGTTCAAATTTTTCTGAATAATTTCCTGAATCATAAATAGCATTGATATTTTGTTTTACTTGGAAATCTCCTGTCCATAATGTAAAACCGGTTCGTTTATATGTTCGTAATCGTTTTATGTACATATTATCAAAAAATTTTATATGTGAATCGATATAATCATAAACATAAACTGCTTCTTTTCCTTCGTAATCTCTATTTAACCTTCCAATGTACTGTTCCAATCTTCCATCAAACGAAACAGGTGCTGCAAGCATTAGTGTATCTAGCCTTGGGCAATCAAAACCTTCTCCAATTTTCTGCCCTGTCGCAACTAGAATTAATGACTCTTCTTTCTTCACCTGTTTTAAACTCTCTCTTATCTCCAGATTTTGTCGATCTGTATTATCTCCATATAAAAGGAAAATATTATCTGCCACACCTTCCAACATTTGATAAAGAACTTTTGCATGTTCCTTATATCTCGTTAATATAACTGGTGTTAGTCCTAAATGAATGCTGGATTTTACATCTTCTGTTATCATTCGATTTCGAGCATCATTTTCACTGATATTTTGATATGCCTTATTAATGTTTTGTTTACTTTCTTCAGTTTCAATCATTCTTGTGTATCTTGGTATAAAATAGTGTCCAATTCCTTGTTGTTTTGCTCTGTCTAATGCAGTAAATTTATGTCTTTGAGGACCTAACAGCATATATATTATACGATCAAGATGATCACCCCGTTTTGGTGTAGCTGATACTCCATAAACATATTTCGCATTGATTTTTTGCAACAACTGTATTGATGTTTTAGAGGCTGCATGATGACATTCATCCATAATTACCATTCCATATGAATTTAACATATCTTGATATTTTCCTTTTGAATACATAGAACCCACCATTGCTACATCTACAATTCCTGTCAGTGTATTTTTGCTTCCATGTAAAATACCAATCACACTTTTTCTCTGTCTCTTTCTTCCACTCTTCGTTTCATAAATTGGTGGTTTCTCATCAATATCCAAAAACTTATTCAACTCTTCTACCCATTGAAGTAATAAATCTTTACTCTGCAACAAAATCAATGTATTTACTTTTCTTTTGGCAATCAAATAACTGCATACAACGGTTTTACCAAAAGCTGTCGCTGCATTTAAAATCCCATCAGAATGATGTAATAATTTTTCTGCTGCCTCATTTTGTTCTTCTTTCAGCTTTCCTTTAAATTTAACTCTGATCGGATGTCCTTTTTCTCTTTCATCAGAAACATCATAATCAATACTAGCCGTTTTACATTGTTCTATTACTGCTTCTCGTAATCCTCTTGGAATTTGAATATATCCGTTGATATCTTTTCCCAGATAAACAACACTGTAATTATAATAATTGGAATATCCCATACGTTTATTTTTATAAAACTCTGGGTTATCAAATGCTGCCATACTTCGGATCTGATTTTGTAATCTTGGCATAATATTTAATGTGTCAATATAAACTCCATCACCTAAAACAATATGTAAATTCCCTGTAACATCTGTCTTTGAAAACGTTTGTTTTTTCTTCCATGGTTTGGGTCTGTCTTTTAAATTATCATTGTTAGCAATTCCTTGATATTGTATTAATTCTTGCTTCCATTTTTCTATATACATATCAACTTCTTCAACTGCTAACTTTTTCGTTTTATTTAAAAGGATATCCCATTGATCAGGATATGCATTCCAGTTATCATCTATGAACGCACTATTCCCACTTTTCAATGCTAGTCCCTGAAGTGGTAATGCTACTAGATTTCCAATACTATTTGCCATATCTTGTGATGGATACATACGATCATAATAATGAAATGATTTTAAATTGACAGATGATGCACCTTTATCTAACAACATAAATCCAAAATTTCTTGCCTTTGATGCAGGAATTGCTTGTTGAAAGATAATCCATACATGTGCACCTCTTCCTGATCTGGATCTTTCCACTAATGGATGAATTCCATTTTGTTCACACATCTTTCGCAATGCATCGACTTCCTCTTTCCATTCATCATTCTGATTTGCAAAATCTGTTTTCTCCGCATCTTTTTCATGATTATCAAAGTCAAATACAAGAAATCTACAAGTACCATCTGGTAAAAGTGGATATACTCCTATGACATCTGATTCATCTTCTTTATATCCTAACAAATGTGTAATGATCTTTTTTACATCAAGCCTTGTCCATTTCCTATTGCTACATTCATCACAATATACTTTCTTCTTTTGTTGTTTAGGACACAAATAGCTATTCCAGCGGTTATCACATTGAGGAAAATAGCCACCATTTCTTGCTCTTTTGGCATAGACATCTTCTCTTCCCCAAAACATAGCGAAAAAACGTTTTGCCATATTTTCTGTGATATATCCTGGATGAATAATGCGCCCACCTTGGTCTGGATCGTATTCTGCTGATTTATCAATTGGTTGTTCAAAAAGATTTATTTCTTCGTATGGTATATTGGCTTCATCCAGCTTTTCCCTTAATTTTTTATTTTCATCTTGTAGATTGCGGACTAGTTTTCGTAAAGTATCTGTGTTAAAAGCTTCTATATTCATTTTGTATTTCACCTTTAATGTTTAAAACATGATTACAATTTTCACCCCAATAACTATATATTTATATTTTTCTAATACCACGCAACGATATCTTTTTCTTGAAAATTTCCATTCTTTATATATTCTTTAATTCTTCTAAATGCATGGGCTAAATAATTACTTCCATATCCAGTAACTTCTTTTTCAACCTTCCTTTCCTCAGACATTCTATCAATCATAATAATTCCATATTCTTTTAAAGCTTCTGGGTAATATTTATATTTTACCATTGTTTCTGTAATCTCTAACAATTCAAGTGTTAACATTTCTCACTCGCATCCTAACTTTTACATAATTTCTCATACTCTATATCCATATTCTTTGCATAATGAATGAAATTTATAAGAGTTCGTAGGCTATTCTGTTAAAATTTATTCTTAAAGTATCAAACTTTCCCCAATATCTTTACGTGGACACCCCAATATTTCCTCACCAAATACATTATCATTTTTTAATTTTATTATACAAACAAAATCTTCATCTTTTTTTATAACTTTTTTTAATTCGTTGGACAAAAGTATCATATTAGATGGTGTAATTTCACCCCTAAAAACTGAATATTGAAAATGCGATAAATATTTTTTGCATATTTTAAATACTTTTTGGACTCTTTTTTCATTTACATCATAAAATAAAAATGCATAATTATAATTTTTAACTACATTCACTTATTATACACCCTCTTTCAATGAAAATGGAACGAATTCCTGATCTTCTAAAATATATTTTATCAATTTATAACAATCTAATTTAATTGCCGTACGATAGGTCACCTTACGTTTCAGTTTCGGATGCATAAACGTTGTATCCATTCTTTTTTCAAATGCTTCAATAAATATTTTTCTACCTTCATCATTTAACAAGCAATAATTGACGCTTTTTTCAAAATGTTTCTCTACTTGCATTCTTCGATTATTAACTAACTCAAAAATCGTTTTGAATACAATAATTGGTTTAAATACCTCACTTATATCTAAGCTTAATGAAAATCTCCTTTCAGCCGGTTCATGTAGAAAACTAATTCTTTGATCTAAATGTGTTCTATAAATTGCTGATACAGTTTTAGCATATAAAAGTGTATTTCCAAATGAAATCAATGCATTCATCGGATTATCTGGTGGCCTTTTTACTCGTTTATTCATAATAAAATCTTCTGGTAAGAAGTACTTAAATGTGGCATAAAATTTAGCCCATGCTTGTCCTTCATAGCTCATAAGCTCTTCTATTGTTTGAGATTTCAAAATATTTTCTACAAAGTCCTTTCGCAACCAATCAATTGTTTCTTTTACTTCCTTTTTATTATGTTTATAATAATGATATAAAATTTCTGCTATATTATCTCCAATTACTTTCACAATAGCCTGTGCGATTTTTAATCGATCTGTTTGATACTTATTTACTTGGGCAACTAACAATCTCCCACTTAAATATTGATCTTTTGGATAAAAAGTTCCACTATACATACCATAATAATTAAAAAAATGTACAATTACATGATTTTGACTTAAAAAATCCAACAATTTTGAATTCAATGATACTTCGTTTAAACAAAATAATTCCTTTGTATTTTCAATTGGAATGTATACATTTTTACCATTTTTTCGAAAACATATAGAATTGTCTTTCCTTGATAATTCTCCTATTGACATAATATATCTTGTACTTCCCATATTATCCCTTCTTTCATATGTAACAATACTCATAATATGCACATTTTTTACATCCACTTTTATTAAGACGTTCTGGTATGTCTTGACAATTTAAAAGTTTTTCTATTGATTCAATAATTTTTTTTAATTCATTCTCCCTCTCCTCTGTTAATTCCAAAATTACTACTTTTTTATTAGATTTGTTTTTTTCAACAAATTCTAGTTTCCCTTTTCGATAAATTCCTTTATTTTTTAAAACACTTAGGTAATATAATAATTGCCATTTTGCTGCTTCTACATCAGCATCTGATTTTTTTACCTCTGTTAAATACTCTTTTGTTAATTTATCTAATTTAATATTTTCAATTGCTATTTCACTGTTCGAACTTTGTAATCGTTCTTCATGAATTGCCTTTCCAATTTGTACGATTTCACTATTATCTTCAAGATTCAACCTATTTCCATGTAAATAACACTGTCTTTTACAATGGAAATAATAATTGATTAATGTTCCATTAACTCTCATAGACTCCTCCTTAAAATTAGAAATTAATCAAATGTGCTTATAAATTTATGTTATTGTTTAACTAATGGCGAGAGCGAATTCATCCCCGACCTTAGAGGTATTTCAAAACATCTCATGTTATTGTTTAACCCAATTCCATGTTGGGCGACGTGATTCTGATACGATTTCAAAACATCTCATGTTATTGTTTAACAACTACTTGTAGATTTTTTGTTACTTGTTTTCTTATTTCAAAACATCTCATGTTATTGTTTAACTCGTTGTTGCTTCAATCTCATAGCCTGTCGTCATTTATTTCAAAACATCTCATGTTATTGTTTAACAAAAATAACAGACGTAGAAAAAATCAAAGAAATGATATTTCAAAACATCTCATGTTATTGTTTAACAGTCTTAAAATTATAAAGATTTTATAAAATTTTATATTTCAAAACATCTCATGTTATTGTTTAACAGATGTAAAGAATTCTTCTATTGTCACGTCATAATATTTCAAAACATCTCATGTTATTGTTTAACTCTGATCACATGTCATATTTAACAATTCCATTAATCATTTCAAAACATCTCATGTTATTGTTTAACAAAAGTGGGAGTGATCTTTCCTCGCTCCCACTTTTATTTCAAAACATCTCATGTTATTGTTTAACAAATGGTAGAAATATTTGACAGAGAATTACCCGAATTTCAAAACATCTCATGTTATTGTTTAACAGCAACAAAATTACAACATATAGGTAATCTGCAAATATTTCAAAACATCTCATGTTATTGTTTAACCAACGATTTTACGTCATTTTTTAATGGTCTTTTTAAAAAAACAACGATTTTATGTACCTTTCCATTATTTTTTCCAAGTGCCCCCTCAATTTACTGTTTTTCTAAAAAAGTACATATTTCAGCCATTTCTAACACTTTTTCTGGAAATCACTTGGTAAAATTTTGTACTTTTAAATATCAATAAATAATCCTCCTGATTGTTCCAACAACTTTTTGTTTAACTTTCCGTTTTCAAAATATTGTTCTCCATCATAGATACATCGAAGTTCTCCTAAAATATCATTATATATTAAATCTGAATTTTTTTTGATTCTATATGTAAAATATTTAAGATTGCTTCGAGCAACCGAAAGTTTTATCTGCTTTTTTGCATATTCCATATCTGAATCTTCCAATATATTTTTGTATTCATTCCAAACTTCTTCGCCATCTAAAACAGTTCCATCTTCTAATTCAAGTCTACGACACAAAACAATATCCATGCTCCAACTATTATCATCTATCAATTGCATTCTTTTCGCAATTTCAGAAAAGTTTAACTTATTAATATTATTCCAAAAATCTTCTATTCCTTTTCCATCAGTATTTTCGTTTAAGTTTTTACGGAGTAGTTTAAAAACCTGATTATAATAATCATAAAAATGTTTATTCTCCAAGATTTGCTGCATATTCCTTTCACATAATGTAAATTCACGATTTTTACGAAAATCCTTTTGATAAATTTTTTCCCATGAATCTATATAGAAAAAATACGCCTTTCCTTTTCTCTTACATGAACGATTAATACGACCCAAAAACTGTTCTTCACTATCAAGTAAGGAAACATTTTTATATCCAACATCCATGTCAATATCAACACCAGCTTCTATTACCTGAGTTGCTACCAAAATCAGGTCTTTCATTTCTCCACTTTTTATTGGATTTAATATTTTTTCACGTTCATAAATAGAATCATCTCCTGTAATACATTTTACATCACATTCTATTTCTTTTGATTCTATCAGCATTTGATAAAAAGTATAAGCTGAATCTTTTTTGATAAATTCAACCAATATTTTTTGTTGTTTTTCCTTATTCTCAATAATGTGTTGTAACAATTTCTCATATGTTATTTTATCATCTTCTAATAACTCATACGATATCTTGACTCGATTCTTAAAAATCGGATGTTCAAAATATAAATTTCGATTCTGCATTAAATGAACTACTTGATTTTTCTCGTCTGTTAACACTTCTAAATTAGGCAATGTTGCGGACATAATAATAATCTTCATGCCCATTAACGAAGCACAATATTTTAACATTGTAATAATCTCTGTCCAAATATAATTACGATAACTCTGAATTTCATCCAGAACAATTACAGAATCTGTTAGCTGATAAAATCCAAAAATATCTTCTTTTTTTGATCCAAATAAAACATTAAAAAAACTCACATGCGTTGATAAAATCATTGGGTAATTCAAAAATTGTCGATCCAATAACGCTTCTTGATAATAATTCGTAGAATCTTCATTTTTAATATTTTCTTTTACTGTAATCGGTGTCAATGAGTTTACCACAACAATTTGATCCTGTAATTTCTTATCTTTGAAAAGCTCACTCAATGTTTTCATATTTTGTTCAACAAGCGTATTAAATGGGTAAATATAAAATAACTTCTTTCCATGTTCACCCATTAAATGAAAACTCAATTGTAATGCTGTATTACTTTTTCCACTTCCTGTTGGAGCTTCTAAGAAAAACAGCTCATTATCTAAATGTTTATTTAATTCTTTTTCTGCATCAAGAAATAATTCACTTCGAAGTTCATTCATATCTGTAATAGATTCAAGATGTTTGTCTTTCTCTATATATTTTGTATGTTCATAGTTGCGAATACTCTTTGAAATATCTGAATTCTTATATGATTCTTCATATTCTGCAATTGATAATCCATCTGCCAAATCATCTTTTTTCATATCTTGCATAAATTCCGTTGTCGCATGATAATCACTTGCTACAAGTAATGAATATGCAAGTCTGTAATAAAAATATTTTTGTATGCTCTCTTCTTTTTCAAAGTTCTTCTTTGCACTATAATGTTTCTTAAAAACATTGAAAATATTCTTTTCATTCTGTTTTTGTATCTTTGGAAATTTATTCTGATCAGACAAAAAATGAATCAATTCTCTTTTTTCTGGACTGTCCGTACACTCTGCATAACTGTTAAGTGACTCTAAATCGCTATGATGCCTGGATATAATATAAGCATGTTCCCAGATTATGACCATCATTTTCTTTTTCTCTTTTTTATCAAATGCTTCTTCTTTTTCTAATAAATCAAAAAAGTAATCCAGATATAGAATAGAAGATAAAAAAGAATGTTCTGTACCAGAAAGTCCTTTCAAACTTTCTGGTATAGAATCATCATTATTTTTCATCTTTTTTCGTTGAAAATTCGGGTTACATTTTCCAATATCATGAAATATGATCATCTGCCATAACAACTTAATCATCCACCGATAAACAGCTTTTTTGTTTTTAAACTCCAATGCTTCACTAAATCTTCGTACCACACAATCAAGTTCCTTTTGATAAAATATTCTTTCAAAATAATATTTGCAACGATTCGTATGTTCTTCTAAAGTCTCATAAATCGTAATACAATCTTTTTCTTTCATATGTGCATAAACAGGATAGTCTGACGAAGCAATATCTTCTAACTCAATAAAAGGTAATATGTTTTTCTCCATCTTCATAAATTTCTGTAAAAGCCTCCTCAACTGGTGCATTCGTTAATATAAACTTCTTTAATTCATGATGATTTGTTTCTAAATTCAATGTTAATGGTAAATATTCCTCATATTTAAAATCCATTTCATCTTGATCAAAATCTAATGCTTCACTAAGACTTAAACTCTGAATCGTAAGATTCTCAGCATCAACATTTTTAACTTCCACATATTCGGCTTTTTCTATTGTTGCCGGATGATCATTTTTCCCTAAATACGGAATATATACACACTGGCTGTGAATGATCATGTTCGCTAATTTCTGACTTTCATCATTATTCAACATAATATAAATCGTCCAAGATGGACCTTCAAGCCATTGTTCTTTTACAATCAAATTTCCACCTTGCGATGCATATCCTACAGAATTATTAAATCTTTGAAATTTTTTATTAAAATACCCATTCATAGAATTGGGAATAATTGAAATTTTTATATTCTTTAATTGTTCATAATATTCTGGATAATCTTTAATTGAATAACCGTATCCATTATATCCTAAAATTGCTCCAAACATTCCAAGAAGTGCCGGCTTATGAATATTTCCATATGTAAAATAACAAACCGAATTTACTGCTGGCACTTTAAAAAATGCTGTTTCTCCTGAAAGGATAAATTTAAATGCTTTCATATATTACACCTCTTTTCGCGTAATGATATGATAATATTTTACTCCTTCTAAATCATCAACAATTTCTGTTGTATCTGGATTATAATACACTTCCATTAATTTAATTTGTTCTTTTAATGCTTCTAATACCTTTCCTGCCGAAATATGAATTTTATTTTTAACTTTACCTTTTTCAAAAGTAATATACTGTGTTAAATTTGGTAAATATAAATTGGCTTCTGTTTCAACAAACAATGCAAATTCATTTTCACATCCTTCTTTTGAATTTGTTGAATATGCAGTGGCAGAAACTAATGCTGTTTCTTTAAATCTTTTATAGTCATCCTCTGTGTAACCATTTGTAACCCCAAGTTTCACATATTCTCTATATGCAATAGGATTTATTACAAATGGATAAAAATAATGAGCTTCATCTGTTACAATTTTTGTTCCTATTGTAGAATTCTTAGCTTCGCCTTTTTCTTTATTTGAACTCTTTGCATCTCGAAATGGCGATAGTATTGGTTGTTCCTGTGGTTCACATTCCTCATACTTATTAAATCCCTGACCAAACTGAACTGCTCCTGTGATAGATACATTAACCGTTTGCTCCGCAAAAGTGGCTCCAAAATTTTTAACATCTATCGCCTGAAACAAATTTTTCAAAACTTCTTCTATATTTGTATTCTTTTTTAAATCTTCTACTTGAAATAATTGTTCATATCTCTCTTTCAGACTTCTTGGAATTAATGAAACTGTATCTTTTTTCCCTGGTTCAAAACGTAATGATTTAATATATAATACCTTTTCTCCTTGGTCATCCCACATCTTTTTCATTGGATATTTTAAAGCTTTATCACTCCCAAATATCTTTTCTGTTGAGGTTGTTTTTGGATATCCTGAAAAGTCGGCATTCCAATTTGCCATGATTGCTGAGATTCCTAATACACCATAAACTCTTTTATCCATTATTCATTCCTCCTATTCGTTATCCTAATTAATCATCCATTTTCTTTTCATACATTAATGATGGGGCTGTGAAACCTGCCATGATCAATTCTTTTTTTATTTCTTTTGGTTCATATTCCATCACATGTGATAAAAGCTGTGCATTTCTTCCTCCATTAACATGGATAATTTGATAATTATATTTTTTATACATTTGTAATAATCTCCGTTTAATAGACTGAGAACTTCTCGTATTAAAAAATGGATTTACATAAGATTCCAATTTATTTTTAAACTTACTTAAATGTAATAAATAAGAAACTGCTTGTCCAACTGCATAAGAATATTCCTCATCAGATACAAACTCCCATTCTACATCCTTTGCTACATTAATATGCTCCCTTAACTGATTTCTAATATTACTCATATAAACTCCTATCTTCTTATCATTTAGATATTCCAAAAGTGACCACCTTAAATTAAACTGTTTCTGTGCCTTAACTATCTCCTGTTTTAAAATTGAATTCTTAATCAAAGCTAATGATAGACTATCTATAATTTTCACCAATTGATTCTGCTCTCCTCTCCAAAACCAATTTGCTAAAATATCTCTACTATTCAAAATAGTTTGCTTCAAAACTGAATCATAAATTCTAATATCTTTCACATCAGTAAACATATAAATTCTCAATTTTCCATCAAAAAAAACTATATTAATAAGATCAAATATTTCCCATTTATTATCAACTGCTTCATCATAAGATAATCCCAATTTTTCTAATATATTTTCTGTACTTTCAATATAATTTTTAAAATAAAATAATTTTTTCAATTTAGATGTATAACGAGTAATTACATCTGCTTCATAAATCTCAACTCCCCCTTTACTTCCAATTCCACATCGCAAATAATATCCACTTAATATATCTTGCGGTCGTTCACTATTCGTGCATGTAAAAATTTCCATATTGATATTATCTACATATATATGATATTTTTTCTGAGTTGCCTGTCCAAAAAGATAGTCAAAAAACTTAGTTTGCAACAAAACCTCTTCTTGATTCAATAAATATGGCATTTCTATTTTTCTTGTTTTGTTTTTCAAATACAATTTCTCATCATTCATTACCATATTATTATCTGGAACACCAAGAATCTGTTTGTTATATTTAATATTGAAATCATTTTTATTATAAACATGTAATGTTAAATATCTCTCATTTTCTATTTCATAAAGTTTTCTTGTTTTATTTTCATCTGGATATACGAAAAAGATTTTTGCATAATCCTTCCCATCCAAATCAATTCCTTGCCAAATGTTATGTGTAAGTACAAATTGTTCAATTTTATTTATTAAATTAATATCTGGCGTACCTAATTTTTCTTCAACCACCTCATATAATACTTTTGACTTTGGTTTTTTCCTGTATTTTTTCATTAGATTCTTAAATATATTATAATAATTTACAATAATTTTTTCTGTCAAAATTCCTTCTTTAATCGTTTGTTTTTTTACCGCCAATGATAAATAGTTATTAGAATGTATTTTCTTTGCTGTGTCCATTGGTTTATTCATCGATACC
>OLSI01001800.1_pt1 | contig 13247 bp, 9 predicted proteins | sample 1672661 | NCBI WGS metagenome assembly OLSI01 (sample SAMEA3136711, study PRJEB25190) | human gut metagenome | biome: human gut; feature: human-associated habitat; material: faeces | place: Austria | collected 2013 | reverse complement strand
AAGGAATGCCCATAGAGCAAGTCCAGCAGCTCTTAGGGCATCAGAAAATCGACACCACCATGCACTATGCAATGGTGAAACAACAGAATGTGAAGCTGGCACATAGAAAATACATCGGATAGGATGGTGTACCGCATGACAGAATGGATTGAGTGTACTCTTGATAAATTAGGAGAAATAGTTGGTGGGGCAACCCCATCTACAAAATGTGAAGACTACTACGGAGGCAGTATTCCGTGGATAACGCCCAAAGACCTATCTTCTTTCAAAGGAAGATACATAACCAGCGGGGAAAGAAATATAACCGAAAAGGGACTTGCGTCATGTTCTGCACAAATGATGCCGAAAGATGCTGTTCTCTTCACATCACGCGCTCCCATTGGTTACGTCGCAATCGCTTCTCAAAGTGTTTGTACCAATCAGGGATTCAAGAGTATTGTCGTAAATGAAAAAGCTGATCCGCTATTTGTTTACTACCTTTTGAAGTACAACAAGGACGCTATCGAAGCGATGGGAAGCGGAACCACCTTTAAGGAAGTATCAGGAAAAACGATGAGGGCTGTTAAGGTACGCATTCCCTTAGATGTCAGCTATCAAAAACGAATTGCTGCTGTGCTGGATAGCCTTGATACCAAAATTGAAAACAACGAAAGGATAAACGATAATTTACAGCAGCAAGCAGCCGCCTTGTTTGAGTCGTGGTTTGTTAATTATGATCCGTGGGATGGAGTGCAGCCCTCCGAGTGGGAAAATGCTCCTTTAGGATCATTTGTTGAGATCAAACGCGGAGGATCGCCTCGTCCAATTCAGGACTTTTTATCGGATTCAGGGCTTCGATGGCTCAAAATCTCGGATGTAACTTCCCTGAGCAGTCCCTTTGTACTTGAGATCAAGGAGCATATCAAGGAAGAGGGGTTAAGGAAGACTGTTTTCCTCCATGCTGGTGAGCTGGTTTTGTCTAACAGCGCAACTCCGGGTATTCCCAAAATTCTGGATGTCGATACTTGCATTCACGACGGTTGGCTGTACTTCCCAAAGTCAGAGCTGTCAAAGTATTATCTCTACCTGTTCTTCAAGCATATTAGAAAAGAGTTGGTAGCTTTAGGAAACGGCAGCGTGTTTACCAATCTCAAGACCGATATTTTGAAGGCGTTTCCGGCAACTAAAGCGGATGAATCAACACTAAAAGAGTTTGATGCCTTGGTCACGCCTTTGTTTGATGCTATGCTCAATGCAGATAGAGAGAACTTCAAACTTGCTGCAATGAGAGATGCACTTCTTCCAAAACTCATGTCGAGTGAGATTGATGTCAGTGAGGTTGAGCTTTAAGCCGCTAAATTATCGTTTACCTGATATGGAGGATATACCATGTTTGATAAAGTTCAGGAGAGCTTGAAAAGAAGCAAAGACGAGCGCCAGAAAAAGCGGCTTGAAAAGGAACGGCTTCGTCTTGAGAAAGCCGCAGCAGAAGCAGCTCGTGAGGAAGAGCGGCTTCAACAGGAGGCGGAAAAGATACAGGCTGAAAAAGACCGTCTTCTCTCCCTCGATGATAAGGGGCTGAAGGTAGAATTGATTCTGGCAGTGCGCGGCTTATACTCACAGATAGAGTACATTCAAAGTCAGCAGGCTTCTTTATCCGAGCGGGTTGACGATATTGAGTCGGACATCTCTTCCATCCGCAGCGATATTTCAGATTTGGAAAGCAGACTGGGCTCGTCCGATCAGTAAAACTCAATGAAGGAGGCGCAGACGTGATTATTTCACCACAATCTCTTGATACAAACCTAAGTCAGCTTTTAGCGGAAGTTAAGTCCGGCTCAATGCAGTTGCCGGAGTTTCAGCGTGACTGGACATGGGATGATAACCGGATTAGAGGCATCATCGCCAGCTTATCACAGGGTTATCCTATGGGTGCAATCATGCGGCTGCAATACGGCAATCCGGACATCCAATTCAAATACCGTACAATTACGGGTGTGAAGGGTGTTTCAGTAAAGCCGGAGCATTTGATTCTCGATGGTCAGCAGCGGCTTACTTCCATCTATCAGGCAACATCCTCAAAAGAGCCGGTCTCTACCAAAACGGAAAAAGGCAAGGCGATTAAGCGGTACTACTACCTCTCTATGGAGAAGTGCCTTGACGATGATGAGGATCGCTTTGATGCAGTCCTGTCCATCCCCGAAGACCGCAAGATTAAAGAGAACTTTGACCGTGATGTGAAGCTCGACCTCTCAACCAGAGAGTATGAATACGAGAACAAGTTGTTTCCGGTCAATATTGTGTTCGATAGCAATGCCGTAATGGACTGGTTCATGGGCTACATGACGCACTATGGAATGAAGCCGGAAGCAATGGACGAGTTCAAGCGTTTTCAGGCGGATGTGCTGAATACAATTTCCGGGTATAAGCTGCCTGTGATTACACTGGACAAGTCCACGCCGCGAGAGGCAGTGTGCAAGGTGTTTGAGAACGTCAATACTGGCGGTGTTCCTCTCACGGTGTTTGAGCTTGTTACCGCAACTTATGCCACAAGAGACTTTGACCTGAGAAAAGACTGGGTGCAGTGTCGAAATACAATTTGCGGTTTCGGTGACACGCTGAGAACAGACTTGTTCGATGGGATTGATGAGACTACCTTCCTGACAACGGTTTGTCTCTATACAAGCTATTTGAACAAGCAGTCTGGAAAGACAAACACAATCTCCTGCAAAAAGAAAGATGTTCTGGGACTTCCTTATGAATCGTACATAGCGAACCGGGATGCAGTGCTGTCTGGGTTCAAAATCGCAAAGGAGTTTCTTCTTCGTGATCAGTGCGTTTTCCGTCAAAGAGATTTGCCCTATACAACGCAGTTGATTCCACTTGCGGCAATCTGCGCTGTTCTCGGAAAATCCAAATGCAATGAGCCAAACACAATCAAAACTCTTTCTCGGTGGTATTGGTGCGGGATTTTGGGTGAGATGTATGGCGGTGCGAACGAAACCCGCTATGCCTATGACATTGAGGACATGGTTGAAGAGGTCAATGGACGTCCGAATGCAATGCACACGATTAACAGCGCAGTCTTTTCTTCTACGCGGCTGCTAACCCTTCAAACTCGCTTGAGCGCGGCATATAAAGGTATAATGGCTCTTCTTTACAAGGAGAAGTGTCGTGACTTTATGAACAACACGACGATTGACATTGTAAACAGTATGCTTGAGTCTCCGGATATTCACCATATATTCCCCGAAGCATATTGCGAGAAAATGGGCATCAAGCGCGAACGGTATAATTCCATCATTAACAAGACCCCGATTCTTCCAGCCACCAACCGCTCGATTGGCGGAAATGCGCCGAGTGAGTATCTGGGGGCAATTCTAAAGAAGGTTGATGGACTGACCGAGAATGAGTTGCAAGCACGGGTGGAATCGCACTTTATCAACTATGCAGAATTGAAGGCAGATGACTTCAATGGCTATTTCATCGACAGAGCAAAAAGCCTTCTAAACCTAATTGAAAAAGCGATGAATAAGCCCGTCACTGACAGAGATGCAGAAAACACGCTGGATCAGTTCGGGGCGAGTCTGGCGTAAAAGGGAGTGACAAACTATGGCAGGATATTTTACAGAATCAAATTACGAGAACGCTGTCTTGCAGCTTCTCAATGAAGAACTGGGCTATAACTATATCTATGGACCGGACGTGGAGCGCGATTATCACTCGCCGCTTTATGAGGATGTTCTGCTACCTTCCTTGCAGCGGATCAACAAGAGCCTGCCTATGGACGCTCTGACGGAGGCAATCTATAAGCTCAAGAACTTTGAAACCGGAACGCTTTTGCAGAAGAACATGGTCTTTATGGACTACCTCCAAAACGGAGTCCCGGTAAAATACTATGACAAGGGTGAAGAACGCTCTACCCTTGTTTACCTTGTAGACTTCAAAAATCCTGCCAGTAACGAGTTCACAGTTGCGAATCAATGGACTTTCATTGAGAACTCCGAAAAAAGACCAGATGTGATTCTCTTTGTCAATGGTCTCCCACTCGTCATTGTGGAGTTGAAGTCTCCGTCCCGCGAAGAAACCGATGCTTCCGCAGCATACCGCCAGCTCCGGAACTATATGTATGAGATCCCCTCTATGTTCATTTATAATGCGGTATGTGTCATGAGCGACTTGACCACTTCAAAGGCTGGTACAATCACGTCCGGCGAAGACCGCTTTATGGAGTGGAAAACAACAGACGGCAGCTATGAGAATACGCAACACGCATCATTTGACACATTCTTTGTAGGACTGTTTGAGAAGACCCGCTTCCTTGACATCGTGAAAAACTTCATCTGCTTTAATGTAGATGGACAGAATACTTTCAAGATACTCGCCGGGTATCATCAGTATTTCGCAGTCAAAAAGGCGATTGAGTCTACAAAACACGCAACCGTGACGGACGGTAAGGGTGGCGTCTTCTGGCATACACAGGGCAGCGGAAAATCGTTGTCTATGGTCTTCTATGCTCATTATCTGCAAGAAGCGTTAGAAAGCCCCACTATCGTTGTCATTACCGACCGTAACGATCTGGACGACCAGCTTTACGGACAATTCGCCCGCTGCAAGGACTTCCTCCGGCAAACGCCGCAGCACGCTGAGAGCCGCAAGAATCTGAAAGAACTGCTTGCAAACAGACAGGCAAACGGCATAATCTTCACGACCATGCAGAAGTTTGAAGAAAGCAACGAAGCTCTTTCGGAGCGTCGGAACATTATCGTGATGGCTGATGAAGCGCATCGTGGGCAATATGGTCTCAATGAGAAGGTTGTGGTCAAGCAGAAGGACAACGGCGAAGTCGAGGCGAAAACCGTTATCGGCACTGCCCGCATTATAAGAGACACGCTTCCTAATGCGACCTACATTGGATTCACCGGAACACCGATCTCCACAAAAGACCGCAGTACACGAGAGGTCTTCGGTGATTACATCGACATCTATGATATGACACAGGCAGTTGAAGATGGCGCGACCAGACCCGTCTACTACGAGAGCCGTGTGATTCACCTGAAACTCGACGAGAACACCCTCCATCTGATCGATAATGAGTATGACATTATGGCTGACAACGCCGATCCGTATGTCATTGAAAAGAGCAAAAAGGAACTTGGTCAGATGGAAGCAATCCTCGGTGCCGACCAGACGATCAATTCCTTGGTAAATGACATTCTTGATCATTACGAGAATTACCGTGAGAATATCCTAACCGGCAAGGCGATGATCGTTGCTTATTCGCGTCCCATAGCAATGAAGATTTATAAGCGCATTCTTGAGCTACGCCCAGCGTGGACGGAAAAGATTGCAGTGGTCATGACGCAAGGCAATAACGATCCCGAAGAATGGCGTGAGATTATCGGCAACAAAGCTCATAAGGACGATATGGCGCGGAAATTCAAAGACAACAACTCTCCGCTGAAAATCGCCATCGTCGTGGATATGTGGCTGACCGGCTTTGATGTTCCCTCCCTTGCTACGATGTATGTCTATAAGCCGATGGCTGGACACAACCTGATGCAAGCTATCGCCCGCGTCAATCGTGTCTTCAAAGATAAAGAAGGCGGTTTGGTTGTCGATTACGTCGGTATTGCGGCTGCACTGAAACAGGCAATGAACGACTATACTGCCAGAGACAAGAAGAACTATGGTGATACAGATGTAAGCAAGGCTGCATATCCGAAGTTCCTTGAAAAGCTCTCTATTTGCAGAGATTTGTTCCACGGATTCAGTTATGAGAAATTCATGACCGGAAGCGACCTCGACAGGGCGAAGCTCATCAGCGGCGGAGTGAACTTCATACTCGGCAAGAGTGTTGCAGAGTACGAGCTTCCCGACCATGAGAAGACACAGAATGTGTTTATCAAAGAAGCCCTGCTTCTCAAGCAGGCACTTTCGCTGTGCAGCAGCTTGGTAGACGAGCAAACTCGCATGGAGGCAGCTTTCTTCGAGTCCGTAAGAACAATGACCGTGCGCTTGGTTTCAGGCGGTACCGGAAAGAAGTTTACGCTTCCGGAAGTAAATGAGCGCATTAACGAGCTTTTGAAGCACAGCATCAAGAGCGAAGGTGTTATCAACCTCTTCTCCGATGTCCAGACTGAGTTTTCGTTGTTCGATCCGAAGTTTCTTGAAGAAGTGGCAAACATGAAGGAGAAGAATCTTGCAGTCGAACTCTTGAAAAAACTGATTTCCGAACAGGTCTCTGTTTACCGTCGAACAAATATTGTCAAGTCTGAAAAGTTCTCCGAAATCATTCAGAGCGCAATGAACCGCTATTTGAACGGAATGCTGACCAACGAGGAAGTCATTCAAGAATTACTCAAGCTGGCGAAAGACATTGCCGCTGCTGCCGCCGAGGGTGAAAAACTCGGATTGACAGCGGACGAGCTTGCTTTCTATGATGCCCTCACAAAGCCGCAAGCAATCAAGGACTTTTACGAGCATGACGAGCTTATTGCTATCACGAAAGAACTGACAGATTTGCTTCGCAAAAACCAGACAATAGACTGGCAAAAGAAAGAGAGCGCAAGAGCTGGAATGCGCCGCCTGGTCAAAAGGTTGCTGAAAAAACACAAATATCCGCCAGAGGGTATGGATGATGCTGTCCAGACTGTCATGAGCCAGTGTGAGATGTGGACGGACAATGTAATGACCGCTTAACTCCCCTACGAGAAAGGAGTAGATCATGGGCAATTCAGTCATGTTGAATGGAATCGAATATGCCGGAGAACAGATTGCCTACAAAGACAGCACCTATGAGCTTGTGTCAAAGGTCGCTTACCTGATCGGCGTCCCGCTTCGTATTTTCCAAAATGAACACGAGCCGCCGAAGATAGAGATATACAACCGGCTTGAACAGGATAAAAATGCCCGTATCATTCGTAATCTATGTATCATCCGCACCGCCATTGAGCGCAACTACCGGAAAATAAATGACATCATGCGAATGGAGTATCGAGGGCTGCTTTCAATGCCAGAGATCATCCCGGCTTCCAGTATGCAGCAGCTTTCAAATGACGGAATCAGCTTTATAAAAAAGTCGAGTACAAAGCTCTGCCACCACATTATCGAGATCAACCGGCTGATTTCAGACCGCATTAACAACTGCAAGAGCCTCTTTCCAATCTGGATTAACTGGGCGTACATAAAAGAGCTGTTCATCATGCCAAACGGTTTGACAGAGGACGGAACGAAAGATGCTGCCGATATTTATTACGCAAGTCTCTCCTACTACCCCTATCAAATGTATATCAACTGGGTACCGATGGACGAGGGTAATGTCCTCTATAATGATAAGAAGTTTGCTACCCTGCTTTATCAATGGCATTGCGACGCCTTCACGGAATACAGTAAAGTCTCTGATGCAGGGGCTTTTGTAAAAAACAATATCTACGACTTCATAGATGACAGCGAGAAAACCGTATTGGTGGTGGACTGCGAAAACTCCGACCCGTACAAACTGTGTGCCACGCTCAAAAATCTTGATTATGAGGTCATGCAAAAGATTACGGCGATCATTCTCTTTGATGACGTACACACCGCTACGGCATGGCGGATTCTTGAAAACTACACCCGCATTCCCGTTGAGCATATCATGATTGAGCGGATCAAGCAGAACAAATCACTGGTAGACATCAAGCTCACCGCAAGAGCCTGTCAGGAACACTACCAGAAGCAAGTGGATTCCTTCGTCATCGTCTCAAGCGATTCCGACTACTGGGGGCTGATCTCTTCCTTACCGGATGCCAGATTCCTTGTCATGATTGAGCGGGAAAAATGCGGACCGGATATGAAGGCAGCACTTGCAGAATCCGGGATATTCTACTGCTATCTGGATGACTTCTACTCCGGCAACAGCGAGGACATCAAGAAAAACGCACTGTTCAAGGAGATGTACCGCTGGATTGACAACTCCGTTCACCTGAACGTCAACGATATGTTTGATGCAGCTCTGCGAAACACGAGGATCGAAATGTCTCCCGCAGAGCGGCGGCAGTTCTATGAGAAGCACATCAAGCACATGACGCTGACCATCGACGAGAACGGAAACGTCAGCATTGAACTGAAACGCGGATAGCCTTGGTTTCTATTCCGGGAGGAATGTGGATGGACAACAGATTCTATTTTGGATTCAATACATCGGAGGAACGGAAAAAGCGCAGAAAAGCAGAGCTGTACTCCATGAGTGAGCAAGTCAGCACCTTCTTTTGGGATGAAGCCCCGCAGCATGGATTGGAAATGCGTGAAGGGCAGCAGGATATGTCATTTGAGATTGTGGACGCCCTCATAAACGACCAGCACTTTGCGATTGAAGCTGGCGTGGGCATTGGCAAGTCCTTTGGCTATCTTGTGCCGGTGCTGCTGTACAGCAAACGCATGAACAAGCCGGTCATCATCGCAACCTCGACCATTGCGCTTCAAGAACAGCTCTGGCGCGATGTCCACGCGGTAATGCCCCTTCTTGGGCTGAACAGAGATGTCATCCTCGCAAAAGGACAGACCCATTATCTCTGCAACAAACGCGCAGACGAGTATATGTGTGACCCGAAAGCAGACCCACCGGACGCGCTCAAAGAAGGAATCCAGCAGGGGTATGAGGAACGCAAGGATTTCCCGGAGGTTTTGCCGCAAGGCGTCTGGGACAAGGTAAACGTGCAGCGGTTCAGCATGAAGAATTGCGGCTCCTGCGAAAAGAAATGCAAGTATTACAAGGTCCGTGCATCGTTAAAATACACGGACGGTGTTGTTCTGTGCAATCAGGACTTTCTTACCCAGCATCTCATGAAACTACGACGCGGGCAGGACGGACTGATTAACGCCGCCGCTGATCTGCTTGTCGTGGATGAAGCGCACAACTTGGATGATAAGGTGCGGAGTGCCACAACGGAGCGTTTCGGGCAAGGTATGCTCTTTGGAATGATTAAAAGCGCATTCTATGAACTGCGACCCTCTGACCAAAGCAGTGTGTCCGGTGAAAAGCGAGAGGCAGAGAGCGCAATCATCGCCTTCTATAACTGCCTGAAAGCACAAGTTCAAAAGCAGATCGACGATGCAGATCAGGATATGCGCTACGCTGACCGCTTTTTCTTTGACCAAAGCGGCAGTGCGATTGAACTGCTTACCGAGATGAACGCCGCCATACACAACCTTTCGTCCAGCATTCAGATTTATTCCAGCATGGATTTCAGAAACAACCGTTCCTTTGCTGCCTCTGATGATCTGGATGCCGTCAGCGAGTCCCTTTCAGAGCTTCTTGACCGGATAGATGATATGCTGATCTGGATTGAGCAGCACGGCAGCAACACGGAACTCGTCTATTGCCCTAAAAACACAAAAGAAATTGTGAGCCGCCTATACTTCAATGGTGATGAAAGAACCATCTTGACCTCTGCCACGCTGACGAACGCCACGAGCGGGTCTCTGGAAGAACAGTATTCTTACTTTATCAGCAATACCGGCTTTCCCGCTGGTGATCGCGGCTGCTTATCCGAGCCAAAGCCTTCCCCATATCCATACGATGAACACGCCATGATCTACTATTGCGACGATCTCCCGCACCCGACCAGAGAACATGAAGCCTTCATTGAAAAGGGTGTGGAGCGGCTGCTTGAGATCCTGAGCATTTCCAATGGAAAGGCACTCGTGCTGTTTACGGCAAAGACCGACATGGAAGAGGTCTACTCCATTCTCAGTGAGAAAAATCTTCCGTACAAAATCCTGATGCAGCAGCCGGGATCGTCGCAGGACAAGGTGCTGCTTGAGTTTAAGGAAGATACGAACTCCGTACTTCTGGGGACGGGTGCATATTGGGAAGGAATCAGCATTGAAGGAAAAAGCCTTTCCAATGTCATCATTTTCCGGCTTCCGTTCCCTGTCCCCGATCCAATTATCGAGTATAAGTGTTCCGTCGCAAAGGATGCCCTGATGGATGTCCGCGTTCCCGAAATGATTATCAAGCTCAAGCAAGGTATCGGGCGATTGATCCGCAATTTCACAGACACCGGCATTGTCTGCATTATCGACCGAAGACTGCGGGACGAGCCGCCGGAACGCTATCATGACATTACATGGGACTCCCTGCCTATCAAAAATCGGACAAGCAGTTTGGACGAACTTAGGAAGTTTTACGAAGGTCTGCCCTCAGCCAAGGAATGATGATACAAACGGCAGTCTCTTCGGAAACATAGAGCAGCCCCCCAAAAAACGACAATCAGAAAACGGAGGTGTATCATGTTGTACAATGAAAATCTGCACGAAGAAGAACAACATCTGATCCAGCAGATTGCCGAGCAAACAGAGAGAGGTAAAATCGGCTGGGAACTGACGGAGTATAATCCGCTGTCATTTCTGAATGAGGACAAGATAGACAAAAACCCAGCAGTAATCTGTCAGTCCTTCTCCTTTGAAGCGATCATCGGCGGCTCCCGTTTCGAGCTTGATGTCATGGAGAATATTGATGTGCCGTCCGGTATGGGAGACTACACCATAACCTTGACGCGGGATGAAACCGAAAATTATCTTAAAATTGAGGATGCGCTTTCCTTTGACTGTGACCGCTATGAATGCACACCGGAGGAAGTCGCAGAGCGATTTGCGGACAGCCCCATTGTCCGTCTCTGCAACGCTATCATTCCTGCCACGCTTGGGCAGGAGGATTTAGAAGAGGTCTTCACATGGGCAAGGTTTTTCAACGAGACTGGCATTTCTGCAAAGCTAATGAATCATCCGCTGACCAAGCTCTGTGAAAAGCTGTTCGACGAACACCGTTTGATGGACTTCCATCGCGGCATCTTGGATGTGGACTATCGAAAGCTGCTCCTAAATGAACTGGCTCATAACTAAGACACGGAAAAACGCCCCCGACACTGTGCCAGACGCACAGTGCCGGGGGCGTTCCCGTTTCCAGCGATTTATTTTTCCCTCGGCAATGGACTGTCCATAAGGTGACACTTTCCGTTTTGCGATGCCGCGAAAATTCGATGTGTTCCATGGAGATGTTCACTGGGCAGCATACGCCGTACACGTTTCCAATAATCACTGAGCAGTGCAATGGGTATTCGCTATCGGGAAATACTTCACGGTTTTCACAACGCTTGATTCAGAAGGGATTTTTTTGCCTTATTCCCGCGTGACATCAAGGGAAACCGGATTGATGACGATGACGGTCTTGCCCTTTTTGTGGGCATATCTCACGGTATTCCCGGTACCGCTGGGACATCCATTCCATACTGCGAGAATATAATCGGCGTGATCGACCATGTACCGATTTCTCTTGTCCATGCAGTCCGACGTGTACTCCCGTTGCAGCATGGTCTCCTTGTCACACTTTGCCGCGATATTATAATACCGTTCCCGTGAAGCCACAGACCATTTGATCGCTTGTGTCTCACAAGGGATTGCACTTTCCAGAGTAATGTGAGGGTATTTTGATTTCAAATCGAGTACAATTTCCGCAGCGTACATATCGACGCCAAGAGCCATGCCGGTAATAAAATGCGTGACGCCCTCGTTCTCGATGAGTGCTACAATCTGATCCCGCATAACAGATTTCAAAGAAGTACAACGCTTATCGGATTCATCAAAGCCGAACGGAAGACTCTGCGGTCTATGACCGGTAAACGCACAAGTCTTGCCTTGAACGGATTGCTTTTCAGCTTTTTGAGCAGACTTTCTAAACTCAATAATGCGCGACATGACACCCCTTCTTTCACTCTTTTGGTAGGTAACTCCATTCTATCACCCTCATCACGGACAGTCAACGCATTGTCGTTAGTAAAATTAACGACGGCGTGCCGTGGATAATGACACCGCCGTTAGGTACACTAAATGCAAAGGTGGTGAGGCTATGCGAGAGAAGAAGGACATCAATATTGAAATCGGCGGCAATATTCAAGTGGCAAGAGAACAGGCGGGCTATACGCAGGACACGCTCTCAGAAATGCTTGGCATGACGCCGAATCACCTGAGCGCTATTGAGCGTGGTGCTTCCGGTATTTCTCTTGAAGCCTTGCAGCGTCTTTGCCGTTTGCTGGGCGTCAGTGCGGACCGAATTATCTTTGGGACCGATGAGCCAGAAGCGGAAGCCCTTGCGCTTGCCAGACGTATTTCGGATATAAAGCCGGAATACCGGCAACAGGTTCAAGAGCTGCTGTCCGCTATTTTGAATATGTCATAATATGTCATAAAAAAAGAGCCTCTGCCGACACCCAAACTGGGCATCGACAGAGGCTTTTGGTTCGTTTTCCGGGCATTCAAACAAGTGCCGAAATCGACACTTATTCTCGCTCTATTGCTGGAACTGTGCGGGGAATATAATCACACTGGGCGGTCATTCCTCGTCGCTCTGAGGCTTGCAATCACAGACTTTTTCGACCCCTAACTGTCTACACCGCGATGCCTTGCGGGAGAAGTGCGGACAGGCGATGAGATCCGCACGGAAGCTCTGCTTGCAGCTATGGACGCAGCGGACGCAGAAGCGGTTATACTTCCGGCGTCCGCTATCTCCGATGAAGAACGACCACTCCTGCCGCCACTTCTGACTTCTGCTCACAGCTCAATCTCTCCTTTGTGCTTTTTGGGAGGGTAGCAGTCCTTCTGCTTTTCAGCCTTTGCAGACTTGAGCCTGTCCATGATGGAAGACTTCTCGCCCCTTTCGGGGGCTTTGACCTCTGCGGTCTTGTCCTCCTTCGGACCGTTGTTGATGATCCCGTCAATCATGCCGTAGTCATCCTCCATCGACATCTCCGCTGCCTTGAGGTAGTTTTCCTTCTCAAGTGCCGCCATCCAGCTTTCCTTGCTGATACCGAGCATTCCGCCCTTTGCCGCATGATCGGCAATCTCCTTGGCATCCACGCACAAGCCCTCTGTGTTATCGGAATAGAGACGGTAAACCTCGCAGCCCTTCTCCATCGCCTTTTCAGCCGCCTCCTGACCGGCGGGAAGAACGCCAGCCCATGCGTAGCCATAGTCCTTCATATCCTGAACGGAGAGTGCAGGATCGGGCATCTCCGGCACTTCCTTGACCTCAAGGTCGAGAAGGCGGAGCGTGTCATCGTCAAAGCCATTGTAGACATCATCAAGGACGAGCTTGCCGCGCTCATCGACAATGATACAGGCAGCTTCATCGCCGTAGGTGTCATGCTCCATCAGGTAAAAGCTGTGACCGCCGACTTCGTGCTGGTCAATGGTGTGCCACGTCCCGATGTGACCGGCAACCGTCAGACCGG
>OLSI01001786.1_pt1 | contig 13358 bp, 10 predicted proteins | sample 1672661 | NCBI WGS metagenome assembly OLSI01 (sample SAMEA3136711, study PRJEB25190) | human gut metagenome | biome: human gut; feature: human-associated habitat; material: faeces | place: Austria | collected 2013 | reverse complement strand
CGCCCAGAAGATCAATATTCAGCCAAACAGGCTCGTCCACCAATCCTGACTGCTGCTTTCCTCGCCAGCAGCGACTTCAGTCTCTGCCGCAGTCTCAGTTTCCGCGGCAGCTTCCTCCGCCTGCACAGCCTCTTCCAGAAGCTCCAGACCATCGTCATTGCCATCCTCGGTGATGTACCAGTAGCAGGACGCGCCGCCAATGGAGATGCTGGCGGCAGACAGCGGCACACGGCCGGAGGCAACCCCGTTGGAAGGATCGGAACAGTAGAACACGCCGTCGGTGTAGTACGTCAGGAGCACGGCATGGGGTCTGGTGCGGTCGTACAGCACAATGCCCTCCGGATGCTCTGCCAGAATGGAGACCAGCGCTTCCGTCTTGGCCGCCTTGCCCGAAGGCAGGGTCGCATAACCCACATGCATATCGTTGTATGTAAAGCTGTGGGAGAGCCCACCCGACCAGGCCGTGCTCTTGATGCCGTTTTCGGTCACATCCACCCAGCTGTCCATCCCATCCAGATAGGCCCGGCGGCGAAGCATCATTGCGGCAGAGGCCAGGGTGCAGGTGCCGCCCCGGCTCTGCTTGAAGTAGAAACCTGCGTCCACGTTCAGGTCCACTGCCAGTGCAGCGGGCAGACAGGTAAGCAGGAAAGCAAGGCTCAATGCCAGGGTCAGCAATCGTTTTTTCAGGGCGTGCGGTGCGGCGGTATTCACGGTTCGGTATTTCCTTTCTTGTTTCTTTGCGGATCTCATAGGGATCTACCGCTATAAAGTATACCAGCCTGTCATTCTTTTGTAAACAATCCTCCGTCTTTTTTCTCAATATCAACACGTTTAGGGGATATTCATTGGTTGCCTTTCACAAATTTTTCTGCAATATTCCACGCATTTGACAAAGTTTCGTCCTACCCACCGCAGGACTATGAAAAGAAATTTCTTTTTTGCCCGGCGCGCAAGGGCGCAAAAAAGTCCGATACGCCTGCGCATTCGTCCCAGCATTTCACAAAATAATACCCTTCTTGGCAATGCCGCAGCCCGTCCGCCATGGCGATGGCACCCTCATAACACGCCTCGGCGCAGGCGCCGCAGCCGTTGCATTTATCCTGATCGATTTCAATGATCCGTCGTTTCATGTTCGATTCTCTTGTTGCTTTTGTGCGTTCATTGTACTATACTAAAAGCAACAAGTCGGTTGAATTTTCAACGAAAGAGAACTTTTTATGAAAGAATTTCTTCCGGTACTTCATACGGCGGCGCTTTTCTCCGGCATTTCCGACGATGAGCTTGCCGTCATGCTCTCCTGCCTTGGGGCGAGGATCAACACCTTCCCCAAAGGCACACGCCTGCTCCGCGCCGGGGAGCAGGTGGAGGAGGTGGGTCTTGTGTTGGCGGGCAGCGCCCTCATTATACAGGAGGATATCTGGGGAAACCGCAACATCCTCTCCAAGACCGGGCCGGGGCAGACCTTCGCGGATGTGTTTGCCTGCGCGCCGGGAGCGGTGCTGAACGTGAGCGTGGAGGCGGAGAGCACGATGACGGTGATGTTTCTACACATAAGGCGCGTTTTGAGCGTGTGCCCCTCCGCCAGCTCCCACCATAGCCGGATCATCCGCAATCTGCTGGGCGAGTTAGCGGAGAAGAACCTGCGGCTCAACGAAAAGCTCACCCACATGGGCCAGCGCACGACGCGTGCAAAGCTGATGTCCTATTTTTCCGCCGAGGCACTGCGGCGCGGGGTCTATGAGTTCGACATTCCGTTTTCAAGGCAGCAGCTTGCGGATTACCTCGGTGTGGAGCGCAGTGGGCTGTCCGTGGAGCTTGGAAAAATGCGGGATGAGGGCCTGCTCGACTTTCACAAAAGCCATTTCCTTCTCAAAACGCCGGAGGCTGACCGTCCCTTTCCTTCTGCGCGTTAAGGAGCCCCCTTTGGGCGTATTAGCAAGTGCGGATAACCCCGTCAGCCACGGAGCATCGGGGTTTTGCAGATGGAAGAAGCAGCTACGGTCTTTAGAGATCGGCAGGACAGCGTCAGCTCGTACAATCTGATTTGATCATACCCACAGCCGCTTTGGCTGTGGGTATTTTCTGTTTGAACTCCAAAAGCTTTGCAGAGCTCAAGGAGCCTAATCGTACAATAGGAGCAGCGCCGCGCCGATTTTCTCAAATTATGCGACGCCATCACAGTAAAACCGCTTGTCACGCGGTATACTACGCATAAAAACACAGCCGCAGAGTACATCTGTGGCTGTGTTTTGTGTTCAGTTGCTCACTGTTGCGTGGACTGGATATGGAGAGACAACATATCTCCCGATCTTACATGGGTTATCTTATCTGCCATCACTCTGGCAGTTTGCCTTGCGGATATGTCGGCATCCCCACTGTGGTCGTATCCGGCCTGACCTTAAACATGGCTTTTTCAATCTACATCCCTTATCGGTTTTCCGCGATATATTTCTCCGCCATGTGGACTGCCACCGCACCGTCCGCCACGGCGGTGACCACCTGACGGAGGGGCTTCGTCCGCACGTCGCCCACGGCGTAAACGCCGGGAATACTGGTTTCCGTGGTCTCTCCGGCCACGATATAGCCGCCGCCGTCCAGCGCCAGTTGACCCACCGCCAGCGCCGTGGCGGGCTGTCGGCCCACGCTGACAAATACGCCGTCGCAGTCCACCACGCTTTCCTCACCGGTGACGGTGTCCCGCAGGCGGACGCCGGTCAGCCTGTCCCCGGAAAGCAGCGCGGAAACGACGCTGTTCCAACGGAATTCCACGTTTTCGGCCTGTGCCAGCGGCTCGTGATAGATCTTGGTGGCCCGCAGGGTGTCTCTGCGGTGGACGAGGATCACCTTTTTCGCCACGCGGCTGAGAAGGAGGGCATCTGCCGCGGCGGAATTGCCGCCGCCCACCACGACCACCGTTTTGCCCTTGTAAAACATCCCGTCGCAGGCGGCGCAGTAGGCCACGCCCCGGCCCACCAGTTCCGACTCTCCGGCCACGCCCAGCGTTCTGGGTTCCGCACCGGTGGCCAGCACCACGGTTTTCCCCCGGAAGATCCCCTCGCTGCTCTCCACGAGCTTGGGAACCGCCGTCAGATCCATGCGGAGGACTTCTGCGTATTCGCTGCGTGCCCCAAAACGCTCCGCCTGCTTTTGCATCTTCTCCGCCAGAGAGAAGCCGTCGATCCCGTTCTCAAAGCCGGGGTAGTTGTCGATCTGCTCGGTCAGGGCCATCTGCCCACCGGCGGACAGTTTTTCCAGCACGATGGTGTCCAGCCCCGCCCGTGCCGCGTACAGGGCGGCGGTGTAGCCGCCCGGTCCGCCGCCCACCACAATCATATCATAAACATGATTGTTGTTCATATCTGAATCCTCCGTTATTTCGCCAAGGCTTCCTGAATGAAACGGTCGATCTCTGCCTTTGAGCCGGGCGCGGTGATGGAACCCACGGCCTTTCCGTTCCGGAACAGCACCAGAGTTGGGATGACCTTGATCCCCTCGGCCCCCGCCAACTGCGGCTCCTCGTCAATATTGATCTTGCCGACGGCAAGGCTGTCCGCGTATTCAACTGCAATCTTCTCATACGCAGGGCCGATCCTCCGGCAATAGCTGCACCAGGGCGCCCAGAAATCCACCAAAACAGGCTTTTCCTCCCGGATCAACTGCTTAAACTGCTCCTGATTCATGTTCATAGCTGCCATATCTGCCAGCTCCTTTCCTTTGTTTTCTTATAAATCGTCTATCAGTGCGGTACTCTTGGCGTAGGCGGTACTGCGTGCCTCAAAGAAATCGGTCTTGACCATGTTGGCGTCGGCGTACTGGCTGACCCATTCCATGCTCTCCGGTTCGCTCTCAAAGCCCGGATACAATGCCGGATAGCCAAGGCTCGTCCAGCGAAGATTGCCGAGATAGCGGATGTAATCGCTGATCATCTGCCGGTTCAGTCCCGGAATGTCGTCGCCGATCACATAATGCCCCCATGCGATCTCCTGCTCCACGCCCTCACGCATCATCTCGCGCAGCGCTTGTACGCTCTCGGCGGTGAACAACTCCGGCTGCTCCTTTTGCAGCTCCGTGATGATATTGCGGAACAGCCACAAGTGCGTGTTCTCGTCGCGGTTGATATAGCGGATCTCCTGCGCCGAGCCGGACATCTTCCCGTTTCGGGAGAGATTGTAGAAGAACATAAAGCCGCTGTAAAAATAGATGCCCTCCAAAATATAGTTCGCCATCATCACGCGCAGCAGCGTGGGAGCATCCTTCCGATCCTGAAACTCGTTGTAGCAGTTCCCAATGAAGGTGTTGCGGCGCAGCAGATGCTCGTCCGTTTTCCATTGGTAGAGGATGTCATTGCGCTCCACAGGAGAGCAGATGGTGTCGAGCATATAGCTGTAGCTCTGTGAGTGGACACACTCCTGAAACGCCTGAATGGACAGGCAGAGATTGACCTCGTTGGCTGTAATGTAGGCGCCGATATTAGGCAGGTTCGCTGTCTGAATGGAATCCAAAAAGACAAGAAAACTCAGAATTTTATCGTAGGCGCTGCGCTCGGCTGACAGCAGGCGGGGATAGTCCTTCACATCCTGCGAGAGATTGATCTCCTCAGGAATCCAAAAGTTGTTCATGGCCTGCCGGTACCAGTCGCTGACCCAAGCGTACTTCATATTGTTGAAGTCGTTGAGGTTGGTGGTATTGCCGCCGATCATGCGCCGCAGGCGCACATCAGGGTCGCCCTCCGGGTTAAAGAGGGGCTTTTTCTTCAGTTCCGTCATGCTATCCTCCTTATGACGAGCAGCTTTCGCAGGCCTCGACCTCAAGGGCCTTGCTGCGGACATAGTAAATTGTCTTGACGCCGGCCCTCCACGCCTCCAAATACAGTCTGAGCACCTGACGCATGGAATAGTCGTTGGTGATATAGAGATTCATGCTCTGCGCCTGGTCAATATGTCTCTGGCGAAGGCCCGCGGCGCGCACCGACCAGCTTTGGTCGATAAGATGCGCCGCCTTATAGTACCACCATGTATCCATAGAAAGCTCCGGGGCAACGCGGGGCAGCATGCTGCCCTTTTTCTCCTCTAAGAAGAATTTCTTCATAATTGGATCGATGCCAGCCGACGTGCCGGAGAGGATAGATGTGCTGGAGGTCGGTGCGACCGCCAGCAGATAGGCGTTGCGCATTCCCTGCACCGCCACCGTTTTCGCAAGCGCCTGCCACTTTTCGGAGGTATAACCCCGCTTTTCAAAATACGCGCCCGTCTGCCAGTCGCTGCCCTCAAAGAGTGCGTAACGACCCTTTTCCCGTGCCAGTGCTGCGTCCGCCTTGACGGCGGCGTAGTTGATGTGCTCGAACACCGCGTCGGTGAAGGCGAGGTGCTCCTCGCTCTCCCAACGGATGCCGCGCTTTGCCAGCATGTGGTGGTAGCCGCTGACCCCCAGGCCGATGCTGCGGTACTTCTGATTGGTAAGCCGCGCGTATTCCAACGGGTAGAAGTTGAGGTCGATCACATTATCCAGTGCGCGGATGGCCGTTTCCACCGTGCGTTCCATATAGGCCTCGTCCTCCACCGGCAGATTACCGAGAGACAGACTCGCCAGGTTGCAGACCACAAACTCACCGGGGCGTGTGGTCGTCACCACCACTGTGTCGCCGTTCTCCGTGTGCACCTCAGTGCTGATATGCTCGATGGGCGCCATGTTCTGCGCGATCTCCGTGCAGAGATTGGAGCAATAGATCATTCCCGTGTGGCCGTTTGGGTTCATACGATTTACGCTGTCGCGGTTGAAGGCGAAGGGCGTGCCGGTCTCCACTGCCGAGCGAAGCACCAGCCGCACGATGTCCTTGACGGTGACGCTGCGCTTTTCGATGCGCGGGTCATTGACGCAGTCCAGATACCGCTTCTCCCATTCCGTACCCCAGTAATCCTCCAGAGCGTAGCCCTTGACCGTGAGGATCTCATGCGGACACATGAGATGCCACGGCGCGTCTATGTTCTCCTCCGCCAGTCGCCAGAAGAGATCCGGATAGCACACGGCAGGAAACACATCATGCGCCTTCATGCGGTCATCGCCATTGTTAGTGCGCAGTTGAAGGAATTCCGGCAGATCCCGGTGCCATGCGTCTAAGTAAACCGCCACAGCGCCCTGCCGCATCCCCAACTGATCCACCGCCACGGCGGTGTCGTTGACCAGCCGAATCCAGCGGATAACACCACCCGCCGCCCCTTGAAAGCCGCGGATGGTGCTGCCTGCAGCGCGCACCTTACCGAAGTACATCCCCATTCCACCGCCGAATTTAGAGACCTTTGCGAAGTTGTCCAGCGAGCGGTAGATGCCGTCCAGACTGTCCGGCACAGTGTCCACAAAGCAGCTTGAAAGCTGATGGTAGGGCTTTCGCGCGTTAGACATGGTAGGTGTCGCCATCGTGACCTCCATACGGCTGAGCATATCGTAAAAGCGCTTTACCCACCCCATGCGGTCAGAGCCTTCGTTCATAGCAAGATGCAGCGCGATACCCAAAAACATCTCCTGCGGTGTTTCCAGTGGCACGCGGCTGCGTGACTGGATTACATAGCGTTTGAGCAGAAGGTCAAGGCCGGAGTAGGTGAAGAGCTCGTCCCGTTCCGGGCAGAGAAAGTCCTCCGCCATGGCAATCTCCTCGTGGGTATAGTGGGCAAGGATATAGTCACCGTAGAGTCCCTTATCCGTCAGATAGCGAAGCCTGCCATAGAGGTCGCCGACGCCGCGCCCCTCCCATTCCTGTGCGTTGCGACAGCGAAAGGAGTGGTTCAGAAGCCGCGCCGCGATGAACTCCCACTTGGGTGCCTCTGCCGTAGTCAGCTCTACCGCCGCCTTGGTCAGTGCCTCAGCCCGCTCATCCTCCGTCATGCCCGGGCGACAGAAACTCTCAAACTTCATTTGAAGCGCCGCGAGGGAGTAGACTTCCTCGGTAAAATCCATCTGGATGCGGCGAAGCACCTCGTCAAGCGAGTCATCCCCCACCGTCCGAGCAATGGTATGCCGGACACGGCGCAGCGCAGACCGCTTTTCGCGGTAGAGGATGTACGCCTTGGCCACCTCATAGTGTCCGCGCTCCATGAGCGTTCGCTCCACCTCGTCCTGCACACGTTCCACGGTGAGCGGCACTGTGACGGAGAGATTGTCGAGAACGGTGGCGAGGATCTCATCCAGCTCTCTGCTCCCGATCTCCCTGCCCTGTCCGTCAAACGCCTTTTTCATGGCGTTGAAAATTTTCTCCTGTTGAAAGGGAACGGACTCCCCGTTTCGTTTTCTGATCTCCATTTCGATCCTCTCATCTTCTCCGGTCACTTCTCATGTCCTTTTGGGAAAAGAGCGGGCAAGCGCAGTATCACGCTTGCCCGCTCTATTTTTGAAAGCCGGTTTTTCTGCAGCCGACGCGGCGGGGCTGTTTGTTGTCTGTTGTCTTGGTTTTGGCTTTCCTGCCAGTTACTTCATAGATTCCAGAATGGCGTCCGCCAGTGCTTCCAGCTCAGTGCGCTTGTCCGTGCCCATGGACGAGGCGAGGCTGAGCCGCTCGTTGAGCACCGTCATGTTCTTAAGCTCATTGTTGACGAATTTCTGCATGAGGTCACCGGACTTCACCGCCCATGAGCCGTTTTCAATGATGGCAAAGGTGCGGTTTTGCAGATTCAGTGCCTTCATATCCATGAGGAAGTCATGCATGGCAGGGTAGATGCCGAGGTTGTAGGTCACAGAGGCCAGGACAATGTGACTGTACTTAAACGCCTCGGAGATCAGCTGGGAGACATGAGTGGAGGACACATCGTACATCGCCACCTTGCTCATGCCCTTATCGCAGAGCGACGTCGCCAGCGCCTGCGCCGCGTTCTCCGTGTTGCCGTACATAGAGGCGTAGACGATGAGCACGCCCTGGGTCTCAGGGGCATAGCGGCTCCATGTGTCGTACTTTTCAATGAACCAGCCCAGATCCTTGCGCCACACGGGGCCGTGGAGCGGGCAGATGTACTTGATCTGATCCAAAACGCCGCCGGCCTTTTTCAGCAGGAGCTGGATGTGGGGGCCGTACTTGCCCACGATGTTGGTAAGGTAGCGACGGGCGTCGTCCAGCCAGTCCCGCTCGAAGTCCACCTCGTCGGCGAACAGCTTGCCGTCCAGCGCGCCGAAGGTGCCGAAGGCGTCGGCGGAAAAGAGGACGCCGTCGGTGACGTCGAGGGTCACCATGGCCTCCGGCCAGTGAACCATAGGCGCGCCCACAAAGGTGACGGTGTGCTTGCCGAAGGAGAAGGTGTCGCCCTCCTTCACCTCGATGCACTCATGTCCGTCCACATGGAAGCCGAACTGCCGCATGAGCATGAATGCCTTCTCGTTGGAGATCAATTTCACCTTGGGATGGCGCAGCAGGATCTCCTCGATGCAGGCGGCGTGATCCGGCTCCAGATGGTTGACCAGCAGGTAGTCCAGCTCGCGGCCATCCAGCACATACGCCAGATTTTCCAAAAGCTGGCGGCAGGCAGACCAGTCCACCGTGTCAAAGAGCACCGTCTTTTCATCCAGCAGGCAGTAGGCGTTGTAGCTTACGCCCCGGGGAATGGGAAAGCAGTTTTCAAACAGGGCCAGGCGATGGTCATTGGCGCCCACCCAGTAGAGGTCGTTCGTTACTTTACGCACGCAATACATCTTATCTTGCCTCCTTCACGGCCTCAAGCCTTTACAAATTGATCCTTCGTCTCCGCGCACTCGGGACACACCCACTCGGCGGGAAGCTGCTCAAAGAGCGTACCGGGCGCGATCTCGCCGTCCTCGTCGCCCAACTCCGGCACATACTCGTAGCCGCAGCCGCTGCAGACGTAGCGGTCGCCGATGGGGGCGGGCTTCGGCGGCGTGGGCCGCTTCATCTTTACCATGGGCGGCGCGGGCAGCTTTTCGCCGCTATCCAGCGCGGCAGTGAGCAGGGGCAGGATCTCCTCCACATCGCCCACGATGCCGTAGTCGCAGTTCTTGAAGATAGGCGCGTTACCGTTCTTATTGATGGCCACGATGGTGGAGGCGTCCTTGATGCCCTTAAGGTGCTGGGATGCGCCGGAGATGCCGCAGGCGATGTACAGATTGCCGGTGAACTTCTGACCGGACATACCCACATAGCGGTTCAGCGGCAGATATTTGAGAGTCTCCGCCACAGGGCGGGAAGAACCGATGGCCGCGCCGGCGGCCTTGGCCAGCGACTCTACCAGTTTCATGTTCTTTTTCTCCCCGATGCCCTTGCCCGCGGAGACCACCCGCTCCGCCTGCGGGATGGGCGTATCCATAGGGATGCCCACGGAGAAGTCGTGACCATCCTTCTTCAGCGCCGCCACAAGGTCGGCCACCTGCTGGGCAGCATCCCCCTCCCGGAAGATGGTCTTTTTGCGAATGCCGGTGATGGGCGCGGGTTTCTTGGCCGCCGAACGGCTCTCGCCGCCGGAGCTCTTGCCCAGCCTGCCCAACAGATGAGAAGCGATGACCACCCGCTGGATCTCGTTAGTGCCCTCGTAGAGGGTGGTGATCTTGGCGTCGCGGTAGGCCCGTTCCACCTCCATGCCCTTGAGGTAGCCGCTGCCGCCGTGGATCTGCAAGGCATCGTTGGTGACCTCCAGCGCGATGTCCGAGGCGTACATCTTCGCCATGGCGGACTCCATGCCGTAAGGCGCGTGCTGCTCCTTCAGCTCCGCCGCGGAGTAGATGAGGAACCGGGCGCAGCGCAGCTTGGTTGCCATATCCGCCAGCTTGAAGGCGATGCTCTGCTGGGCCGCGATGGGCTTGCCGAACTGGACGCGCTCCTTGGAATAGCTCAACGCGTGCTCAAACGCGCCCTGGGCGATGCCCAGCGCCTGCGCGGCGATGCCGATGCGTCCGCCGTCCAGCGTGGACATGGCAATCTTGAAGCCCTCGCCCTCCTTGCCCAATAGGTTTTCCTTGGGAACCTTCACGTTGTTGAAGATCAGCTCCGCCGTGGAGGAGGAGCGAATACCCATCTTGTCATAGTGGTCGCCGAACTCAAAGCCCTTCCAGCCCTTCTCCACGATGAAAGCGGAGATGCCCCGGGTGCCGATGTCCGGCGTGGTGACAGCGAAAACCACATAGGTGTCCGCCTTAGGGGCGTTGGTAATGAAGATCTTGCCGCCGTTGAGGAGGTAGTAGTCCCCCTTATCCAGCGCCGTGGTCTCCGTGCCGCCGGCGTCGGATCCGGCGTTGGTCTCCGTAAGGCCGAAGGCGCCGATCTTCTCGCCCTTGGCCAGCGGAACCAGATATTTCTTCTTCTGCTCCTCGGTGCCATAGGCGAAAATGGGCCATGAGCCGAGGGAGACGTGGGCGGAGAGGATTACGCCCGTGCCGCCGTCCACACGGGCCAGCTCCTCCACCGCGATGGCGTAGCTCAGAGCATCAAGACCGGCACCGCCGTACTCCTTGGGGTAGGGAATGCCCATCCAGCCCAGCTTACCCAGCTTCTTGACAGCCTCCTCGGGAAACTCATTGTTCTGATCCATTAAAAATGCGAGGGGCTTGATCTCCTCCTCCGCAAAACTCCGGATCTTCGCGCGCAGCTCTTCGTGCGCCGACGTGGTTTGAAACAGCATACGGGTACCTCCTTTTAAAATTTTACAGCTTGCTTGTATCTTGGGAATCGGATCCGCCGGTCAGCAGCCTGCGCAGGCTCACGGCACGGAACGCCTCGTCCTGCTTTTGCTGCAAGGCCGCCAGCTGACAGTGGATGGCGCACCGCCCATGCTTGTCCTGCCAGCGGCATTCATATCCCGGCTCCATGCAGGCGCACAGGATGCCCCGCTCCCCCACGACCCCCATGAGATCGTAGAGGGAGGTCGCGTCCAGATCGCAGGACAGCGCGCAGCCGCCGAGAGCGCCGCGGCTCACCCGCACCAAATTGCCGGCGGAGAGCTTGCGCAGAATCTGGTAGGCAAACTGATTGGGGATCAATTCCGTTTCCGACATCTCGGCCACCGAATGCTTCTCCCCGTCCAGCAGCACCCGCAAAATGCGCAGCGCGTAGTCCGTCTCTTTGGTGATGATCATTGCTCCACATCCTCTTTTCGCTTGCTTGTTAATACCATCATATCAATCTTGATAAATTTTGTCAAGATTATTTCAAAAAAAATATTGTTTTCATACAGACCGCCCCAGCCCGGGTCAGCTTCGCTTTCCATTCAGCGAAAAGCCATGTTCCTTACAATTATAGAAGCCGAAAAAGCTGTGCCATGGCAGTCCGCCGAAAGCAGAAAAGACTATGACTGAAAACCAGAAAGCGGAGAAATTGGTTGGGGCTCGCAGGGGTCGCCCATCCAAGGCGGATGAGGCGATCCCTGACAAGCCTAAGCCATCCAACCGAAACAAGCAATAAAGTGCGTGCTTTTCATTTTATTCATGCCGATCATTCTTGGGAGACAGTAGAAAAATTTCCATTGTTATTGACATGATGTGCGTTACAGAGTAAAGTATTCATCAAGACTGATTCGCAATAAAGAATATCATGGTCGTTCCGTGATCGAGGTCGTTATGATAAAAGGAAATGTAAAAATAGATCGCAAAAATCTCATCAGCATCCTGCAAAGCTGCCTTGTGCTGATTTTGGTGATCCTTGTCGCTCTGATGATGGTCGAGATCGGCAACCTGAAGGGCACGGCCCGCGTCATCAATTATGCCGGGCTGGTGCGCGGAGACACGCAGCGGGCGGTAAAGCTGGAGATCACAGGCACCCGAAACGATGAGTTGATCGCGTATTTAGACGATATTTTAAGCGATCTGACATCCGGGGATGGGCACTACGAATTGGTAAAGCTCAAGGACGCGGCCTATCAGGAAAGGCTGGACATCCAGAGTGCCTACTGGGAGCGGCTCAAGGCGGAGGTCGCGGCGGCCAGACAGCGTGGATATGAGAACACCCAAATCGTTGCCATGAGCGAGACCTATTTTGAAATGGCGGACGAAACGGTGTCTGCCGCGGAACACTATTCAGAAAAGATCGCCATGAAGATCCGCACTATTGAGATCCTCTCGGCACTGGATATGCTGTGCCTGGTGATCCTGATCATGCTCCAGACCGCCATGGCACTGAAAATGGCCCGGAAAAACCAACTGCTGGAGCAGAAGGCATACATCGACATCCATACCGGCCTGCCCAACAAAGGCTCCTGCGAGGAGCTTCTCAACAACAGGGAAATTCTCCGGGAGCCTACGGCCTGCGTCATATTTGACCTGAACAATCTGAAAACCGTCAACGATACGAGGGGTCATTCGGCGGGTGACCAACTGATCCTGAGCTTTGCCCGGCTTTTACGCCGGGTGATCCCGGAAAAGCATTTCGTGGGCAGATACGGCGGCGACGAATTTATGGCGGTCATTTACCATACGGACCGGCAGGAGGTGGAGGGCATACTGGACAGTCTGCGCAGGGAAGCCGACGCTGCAAACCGTGACGGCAATCAGCTTCCTCTCAGCTACGCCTACGGTTGGGCGATCTCCGCCGATTATGAAGGCTGCATCATGCAAACGCTGCTGGACAAGGCCGACTATTGCATGTACGAAAATAAGCGAGCCTACTACGCTACCCACGACCGGAGAGCGCCCAGGTCATAAGGCTCTTTTCAAACGAAAAACAGCAAGAACGAATTCGTCGCCACTATTGCGAAAAAAGCCTGGCCTGACGAAGAAAGGACAGGGAGGCGGCACTGAACGTCCACGTCGCAGTTGTGATGGAGGTACTGAAGGCTGGTGGCAGCGTGCAGTTCATTAGCTTCGTTAGCTTTGAGGTGAAGGGGTGCGCTGCCCGATCTGCCGGTTCAATGGTTTGCTGTACAGGAAACTCACCAGCAGGTACTTTACGATGAACGCTGGGGCGAGGGGCGGACGACTATCTTCTTTGCTGCACAACTGCACCATTTTCTCATACACGGACGGTAGATCCAGCACTGCCTCACATTTCCGGAGGATGGTCTCCTGCTGCATTAGATACTCGATTAATCCGCCAAGCTGATCTGGCCATTGCTGTAACGATACATAGCTGCCCTCCAGGTACAAGGTTTTTGCTGGATTTTTTCCAGTTCTCTTGCTCCAATTATACCACAGATTGGCCTCTATAGATTGAAATATAAGGCTTTTTCTTTTATTCAGTGCATATTAAGTTAGGATGTGCAGTAGATGCTCCATTTTAGCGTTTATCTGGAGATTGCCAAAGGATAAATAGAAGCAGTATTATGATGAGCAGCTTGCCGCAGAAAAACAGCGCACCGAGCGGGTGACCAAGCGCATTTTGACCGAGGAAGAAATGTCGGCTCTGTCCGATCGGCTGATGCAGGTCACCAAGGGCATGACCA
>OLSI01001760.1_pt1 | contig 13524 bp, 11 predicted proteins | sample 1672661 | NCBI WGS metagenome assembly OLSI01 (sample SAMEA3136711, study PRJEB25190) | human gut metagenome | biome: human gut; feature: human-associated habitat; material: faeces | place: Austria | collected 2013 | reverse complement strand
AAGTAGACGAAGAGTACCGTAATGAAGCTCTTGAAGCAACACATCAGCTTCAGCAGGGCAAACGTGGATATATGGCACTGTGGAACCATATTATGCAGGTTTCCGTGACAGACCTTAAGAGAAACTACAACAACCTGAATGTATCTTTCGACCTCTGGAAGAAAGAATCCGATGCACAGCCGTACATTCCGGATATGGTGCAGCAGATGAAAGACCAGGGATTTGCTTATGAAGACCAGGGCGCGCTGGTTGTAGATGTAAAAGAAGAAAGTGATACGAAAGAGATTCCTCCGTGTATGCTTTTGAAATCTGACGGAGCTTCCCTTTATACGACGACTGACCTTGCGACGATCGTAGAACGTGTAAAACTGTTTGATCCGGATGAGATCCTTTATGTAGTGGATAAACGTCAGGAACTGCATTTCATTCAGGTATTCCGCTGCGCAAGGAAGACAGGTCTTGTAAAACCGGAGACAGAGCTTTCCTTCCTTGGTTTTGGTACCATGAATGGCAAAGATGGCAAACCATTTAAGACACGAGACGGCGGTGTTATGCGTCTGGAAAATCTCATTGCAGATATCGATGAAGAAATGTTCCACAAGATCGTTGAGAACCGCAGTGTCAAGGACCAGGATGCAAAAGAAACAGCAGAAATCGTCGGACTTTCCGCAATCAAATATGGAGACCTTTCCAATCAGGCTACAAAGGATTACGTATTTGATATTGACAGGTTTACTTCTTTTGAGGGAAATACCGGTCCGTATATTCTCTATACGATCGTGCGCATCAAATCTATTCTGAACCGTTACAAAGAAGAAGGCGGCAATCTGGATGCAGGTGAAATCCTTCCGGCAGTAAATGCAAGCCAGAAAAATCTGATGCTGGAGCTTACCAGATTCGGAAATACGATTGAAAATGCATTCGAAGAAAAAGCACCGCATAAGATCTGTGCATACATTTATGAAGTATCCAATGCATTCAATAGTTTCTACCATGAAACAAAGATTCTCAGCGAGGAAGATCAGGCTCAGAAAGAATCTTTCCTGAAACTCCTAGGACTGACCAAAGATATCCTTGAAACAAGCATCGATCTTCTTGGATTCTCCGCACCGGATCGTATGTAAGATTATTATTGTAAATAGAATAAGTCAAACAGATATCCTCCATGTGTTTACGCATGTGGAGGATTTTTTATACTTTTTTTAGCTATAAAAACAGCATAGATTTTTCAGTATCTTTTTATAACTATCACGAACCGTCAATATATCCCTGTTTATAAGGGTTTGACGGTTTTTTTCTTCTCGCAGGTCTACCGTGGAACTGGTCGTAATCCCTTATATTTTCACTCGAAAACGTTGTATAAATCGTTGTAAATCATGCTACAAGGCTTCGCATTTCTCTGTTTGCTCCTGCCTCTGACGCATGAGCGTATAAGTCCAGCGTTATCGTTATGCTTGCATGTCCCATGATATACTGTAAATTCTTCGGGTTCATGTTCTTCTGTGCAAGCTGTGTGCAGAACGTATGTCTTAGGCTGTGGGGCGTTATCCTCGGCAACGGCGTTTTCTCATGACTCTTGTTATACTTCTTTACAACGCCATTCAGTACCGATTTATAATTGCTCTCCTGCATAGGCTTTCCACTAGGGCTGATGAACAGAAAATTGTGGTAGCCGTCTATCTCCTTGAGTGTCGGCTTCTGCTTCCTTTTCAGCACCCTCTTAAAGGCTTTCTCTGTTTCCTCGCTCATAGGCACGTTGCGGAAACCGCTCTTTGTCTTTGGCTCTGCTATGTAGAAACCGTCCTTGTCCCTAAGTAACTGATGATTGATACGGATTGCATGGTTCTTGAAATCAATATCGCTCCTTGTCAGTCCGCACAGCTCCGAGATACGCAAGCCTGTTTTCAGCAGGATAAGCACATCATCATGATACTTCTGATAGGTTCTGTCCTGCTCCATGAAGTCTAACAATCTTGCTTCCTGTTCCTCGCTCAATGCGACTTTCGGCTTGCTGTCGTCCTCTATGACCTCGCTTAGCTGGAAATTAAAAGGGTTCTTCCTTACATAATCGTCCTCTATTGCCATGTGGAATGACGCTTTCAGGGAACGCTTGTAGTTATTGATTGTCTTGTAGGAAAAACCGTTCTCTTTCATTCTGACCGCCCATTCCTTAGCGTCTGACGGCTTTATGCTGTCTATGCTCCTTGCTCCCAGTTTGTCCTGTTCCAACGCTTCCATGAGGTATTTACGCCCCTGTTGGGTGCTTTTCTTCACGTTCGGTCGTTGGGCGTTCTTTTTGGCGTATAGCTGGCACAAGGTCATCTTGCTTCCCTTTGTGTCGATACCGTCATATAAATCACGCTGTATGATACGCTCTTTTTCCCTTAGCGACAAGTCCTCACGCTTTCCTGCTGGTGTCTTGTCCGTAGGCAACAGCTTCCATGCGTAGACATACTTTGTTTTTCCCAGTGCGTCCACATATTTATAGGTGTACCTGCCGTCTTGTCTTTGGCTCTCTCCTCTGTATAAGATACGGTTTCTGTTATCCCGTCTTTTTGCTGATGACATTCTTTCTTAACTCCTTTCAAAGTAAGAAAGAGCCTTGCTGTAACGACTTATACACATCTTATCACACACAAGGCTCTTTTTCACTAGATTTGTTCCAATCGGTCTATGACTTTTTCAAATTTCTTTTTCTTGATGAGCATACGGTTTCCGTTCATCACAACACATTCCTCTTTGTATTCGTTGGCAAGCTGGCGGAGCTTGTTCTCCCCGATACGGAAATAACTGGACGCTTCCTCTATCGTCATGAGGTATCTTTCCCATAACGGCATACTTAAATCGTGCATAGATATGACACCTCCTTTCCTCGTAGTTTTGAAGCGGTCAGACGGCTTGTGTCAAAGCCCACAGGGATTGCACCTCTGCATGGTTCTCATGTAGCCGTACCCATTGCGTGCGACGCTCTGAACGCTCAAGCTGTGGCTGTACGGGAGTATCATTATCAGACGGGACAGGTCATGACTGGAAAAGGGGACAAGCCTTTTCTATGAACACAGACATTTCTCGCTCGCTTACAGGGCAGGAAATAAGGTCGTGGCGTGTCTGCTCCAACGGCTCGCTGTCCGTCTAACGTATCTGACCGCTTTATTCACTTATCAAAGAACGCTTGAAAGAAGAAATCTCCCCTACACCATTAATACAAATAGAAAGGTGCATTTTGGCAAAAATCGCTTTGCTTTCTTCCTTTCACACCATATAGGGACAGCAAAGTGCTGTTTGCTAAGTTGATTGATAAAAAAATTTCACTTTTTTCCTCTTTCACTCCATATCAGTCCGCTAAAAGACGATTTGTTGCAAAAATGCTTTGCTTTTTTCCCTTTCACTACATATAGGGACAGGAAACGGCGTTTTGCTTCCATTTTTGAAAAGAAATTTCTCTTTCTACTCCATATAGGGACAACAACATGCGATTTAATGACTAAATCCAGAAATTTTTTTATCTTTCTTCTTCCACACCATATCTGTCCAGCAAGTAGCTGTTTGTTAAGCTGGAAGCGAAAAAAATCAAGATTTCTTCTTTCTATCCCATATCTGTCCGCTGACCGCCCAAATAATGACTGTTTGCGGAAATTTCTTGAAAATATTTTCCAATCAAAAATACCGCTATTCCTTAGAAACAGCGGTATCAGCCTATAATCACATCGGATATGTCGGTTGTCATTTGCTTGATTTTCAATTCCTGTTTGTCTGTCAATCTCGTCTGCCTGTCGATTGCTTCCAAGTAGTTCGCCCCCGTTTCCTTTTCAATCTCCTTTATCATCAGCAGAGAGGGCATGACCTGCCGTTCCAGCCAGCGTATCGTCTTATCCATGTTGACGGCAACAGGTGTCATGATGAACGGGAGGGAAGCGGTCATATTCTCAATGAATATATCCCACAGGATATAGTCGGGAAAGTCCACTTGCATGAGGACAAGGCTTGCAATGGTCTGTTCGGGATTTCTTGAAAAAATAAGTTCTTCCACCGCCTGTCCTGCCTTTTCATTTTTTAGTCGGATTTCAAGACGGTTCTTGATGTCGGTCTGTATGCCTTTGTTCCTCTGCTCTTTTTCTTTCTCGTACAGGCAGAAGTAGATAGGGCTGTTCTTTGAACCGATATAAAAGGTCTTTGCGGTATCTCCCTTTGCCCCCGACAGTTTTCCACGCCCTCATATTTCCTTGAGCGTTTCCATACCTTATCGGCGTAATAGCGTTCTCTTAGGATTTCTATATCCAGCAGTCCGCCCATATCATTGACAGCCAAGTCAAGACGCTTAAAGATACCCTCATAGTCCATACAACGGCTCAAAAAGTGATACCAGCCTGTTTTCCTTGCCTGTAGGACGTGTTCCAAGTGCCGACAGCCCATGCCCTTTAATTCCAGTAAAACGCCCATAGAAGCGTCTTTGGAAGCGGTAACAATAATCTCGCCATAGCGGTATAGTTCTTCATAGCCGAACAGCCCGTAATCTTCATGGATAAAGTATTCAGCTTTCATAGCTAGCACGTTTTTGATAATCTCCAATGCGTCCGTAGTAGGGAAGCGGACACGCAGATAATCAATATTCAGCGTAAAAGGCTGTGTGCATTTGCAGTAGTCCAGATAATGCAGGAGCGTATGCTTCATTTCTTTGCTGGCTCTTGTTTTCCCGTTCTCAATCTCATTCAGGTTTTGCCTGCTGATGTGCAGTTCCTTTGCCAGTCTGCTTTGGGAATAACCGCAGGCGTTCCGTTTTGTTTTCAATGCTTCGATAAATTCCATGTCATTCATGTTCATTCCTCCAATCAAAAAAGGCATACGCCCATAGGAGCATACACCTTGTATTTTTTGCTTCCGATATGCTGTTTTCGACCTGTCGGGTAGAAATGACAGGGTGTGAAGTGCAGTAAGTTCTTATAACTTCGTACATCGTTTCATATCGGGATTTTTGTAATTGTTTTGTGCCTTGTTTCTTGTAATAGTACCCCCCTGTTAGATAACGGGGGCTTTGTAAGGCTCGCAAGCTCGCCCAACCGCCGAAGTGAACCGTCCGCTCGCCAGCAAGCTGGCGTGGCGATATGTCTTACGACCGCCACCGCTGGCGGATCACTCCGTCGGTAGAAAGCTTTTTCCTGTAAAACTATAACCTTGACATATCTATAACTTTACTACATTCATTTACCAATCTATCATCATGTGTAGCTAAAATGACTATTGCTCCATTTAAAGCACATTCTTTAAGTAACTTAATTACTATTTGTCTATTTTCGCTATCAAGAGAAGCCGTAGGCTCATCAGCATAAATTATAGAAGCGTTTTTCAAAATTGCTCTTGCTATACCTATTCTTTGCTTTTCTCCGCCAGATAAAACTACAGCTTGTTCATTAGCTCTACCGCTTAGCCCCACTTTTTTTAAAATTGTTTCCACTTCTGATTTACGGATTTTAGATTTATCCAGTGTTATATTATAAGCAACACTTTCATCTTCGATGATACCATAATCTTGATAAATAAATGTAGCATATTTATGCCAAAAGTTAGTTTTCTCTTTATCATTCCATTTGGTGGCATTCTTTTGGTCAATTAAAATAGTTCCACTCTCAATTGGTTGTATTAAACCTAAACAGTTTAGCAATGTCGTTTTTCCACAACCCGAAGCACCTGTTAAAGCTATCATATCGCCACTATTCATAATATAACTTAAATTTGAAAAAATTAGGTTTCCATTAATCTTAACACTAATATTACTTATTTTTATTTCCATTTTTTTACTCCGTTCTTTATGTTTTTAGTCATTTCTTGTCGCTACTCTATAAAATGCTTGTCTAGTACATATATGATATGCAATGAAACTGCTTAAACTATACAAGATTAAAATAGCTATACTTACAATAATTACTGTAATAATATCCGGTCGCCTTATAACAAACGAAATTATTGCTCCTACAAATATTGTAAGTATTGCAACACAACATTCTTTTATAAAATTAGGCATAATGATTTCCTTATATGATTTCCCAAATGTATGTAATGTGAATATGCGTTTTTTATTTTCGTTTACCCATAATTGAGCAGTAAGAATACCAGCAAAAACCATAGATATAAAAATCAATATACAAGCTACAATGTAGAATATTGCTTCTTTTTCAAATTTTTGAGCTTGTGCTAAAGCAACATCAGCAATAGTGTCGATAGATATAACAAACTCTTTTATCGGTGATTTATTCAATTCGGTTCTTAATAATTGTTCATTTGGAAAAACGACATTTCCGCTGGAACAAGCTGGCAAAGTAAAGCCTAAAATATCTAATATTTCCGATGGACTATCAATTAGAATAATCAAAGGATTGGTAGCTTGAACGGTACTTCCACCAGAGCCAACATTAGGAGGTAATCCCAAAAAATTTTTTCCTATAAATTCGTAAAACTCTACTCCTTTAGGCTGTACTTCTTGTGTTTTTGTCCACAATGGCATTTGTGCCGTTAGAAAATCTTGTAACGGTTTGTCTAACGCATTTAACTCTATTTTTGTTAATTTACCACCCTTACCGTTTTTTTCTATTCCTATGTTGAAAGAGTTTATCCAACTTCTATCTGTAATAATAATATGGTCGTATCCACCATATTCCTCTTTGTTTAATTCAATAGATTTATCAATTACTAAAGATAAAGAGAGATTATTATTTTTTTCCATAGTTTTAAAAAACTTCTCTACATGTTGTCGCATCTTTTCTGTTTCTAATGAGTCTAAATCTCCGAAAGATAAACTTACATTACTTTGCATATTTTCCCACAAAGAATATTCATGAGATAATTGTTGAAGAACGTAAGCTGATGTAATGGTACTTGGTACTATCAAAAGTGCTAATATAATTGATATAATTCTAGTGCCTACACTTAATTGTTTGAATCTTTTTAGTGGTATTATTCTTTTTGCTATATGTTCACTTTTAGGCTTCACTATAATTGACATTCCATATGTTACTACTAATGATATAACCGTCAGAACAACTAATATAATTAAACTATTTGTAACAACTAACGGAATTTGTCTAATTCCTCTTGAAACTCCTATATATAGTAAGAATATAAAAAGTGCGGTAATATAACTTGGTATAAATAATTTTGATATTGCCAACGTATCTTCTTTGTAAATTTTATTTAATTCTACTCCGCCCAATAATCTAATACTACGCCCCTTTGCTCTTAAAACAAACCACGCAATCATAGAAGAAATAAATAATAAAAATGCCGTCAAAATTACGTTTCCTACTCCGTTATGCACCAAATTATAATAAATATCTTTTAGCAGTGAGGGAGTAGCCGTCCATTCAATATCAATACCATTTTCTATCGCCCATTGTTCAATGTCATGTTTAAAATCTGCATTGTTATCTGTTGCGTATGTTCCATATAATGGACGACTTCCTATATTTTTTGATGAAATCAATTCCCCTGTCAATTTTGCGTCAAGCCAATTTATTTTATTGCCTGTAACAACTAAATCATTACTAATAGGTTTCTTACTACCAAAGTAAATAATATCTTTTTTATTTTCATAATCATTAGTTGGTGTTGCTATTTTAATCAGTGTTGCATTATTAGTATCAACTATTTTATCCAATTCTAATGCCAATTCTTCTTTAGTTATCAATGTATTTGCAATATTTATTTCAAACTGTTCATTGGTATTAAGTGGTATTTGTTCTTGATTGGATACTATATTTTGAAAAATTAAAACATAACTAAAAATTGCCAACAAAAAACTTGTTAATCTTATACTAATTTTATTCATTTTAATTTATTACCTCCCTATTTCCTCGAGTTATTATACCATATTTAATGGTACGATTTTATTAAATTTTGTCAAAGAATTATTTTTTGATATTCCATAGTATCGAGCATTGATAATTCTATATTATTTCTGCTTATGAACAGATTACTTATCAGCCTATGGTTGTAAAGAGTGCTAACGCATTGCATACGCAACAAGCTCTTGACAAACCATAGTCTAATAAGTCTTAAGATAATCAAGCAGAAATGATATAGTATGCTGTTTCACGACATAGAAAAGGACGCTCTGTTTCAAGCGTCGATTTCTTATAACTCTGTATTTCTCTTTATAAGTCGTTACATAGGGCTCTTTCATTTGTTGTAATTTCGTTGTAAATTTCCTTATTTCCCTCTTGCTATTTTGCTGATAAACACTGTATTTATGCGGTTTTTCTTAATTTAGTATCTGTTTTTAGAAATAAAAAGTACAGTTTGTGCTATAATATGATTTATAAATCTATGAATTTCTGATTTCACTGTCGGTGTTCTCCGACGAATCTTCACAAAAGAGAACGAGAATAAAATGCGGGAGGAGCGATTTCTATCGAATTGACAGGAATCATTTTAAAAGGCAGGTACTGTATTGTTGACCAGATTGGAAGTGGCGGTGAAGGCCGGATGTATCTGGCACGTGATCTGGAACTGGGGATTTTCCGTGCTGTAAAAGAACTTCCGATCTCGAATCGGCGGGAGGCGGGACTTTTACGCCTGTTGGAACATCCGGTACTGCCAAAGATGATCGACTATGCAGAGCGAGAAGGATTTTGCTATATCATTATGGAGTATATTCAGGGAAAATCGCTTGCACAGCTGTTAAAAGAGGGCAAAGTGTTTTCACTGGAAGAAGTTTTGCAGATCGGAGATACAGTACTAAATGTATTGGATTATCTTCATTCAAGAAAACCGGCCGTTTTTTATGGTGATCTGAAGCCGGATAATCTGATGATGACATCGGCAGGTACGCTGTATCTGGTCGATTTTGGCAGTGCTGTTTTTGAATATCAGCGGCATAGTTACAGGACAGAATGTAAGGGGACGCGAGGTTTTGCAGCTCCTGAGCAGTATCATGGTGTGATTGACCAGGCAAGTGATTTTTACTGTCTTGGTAAGACACTGGAATGTCTGTGCGGAAGAGGGAAATGGAGATATATTTTGCGATGCCCGTATTTCGGAAAGTTTATCTTTAAATGCTGTCGCCCGGAAGCAGGAAAACGATGGAAGAATGCGGCAGAAGCAAGCGAGTTTCTTAATAATATCCATCCTTTGAAGCTAAGGCTCCGTTCTGTTCTGGTGCCTTTGGCGGCGGCTGTCCTGATGCTGGCGGTTGTGGTGAGCAGTGGAGTTCATATGCAGAAAACATTACCGGAACTTTCGAAGGTATTGACGGTGATTACAAAGGAATATTATGGATTTGCGTATCAGTCAGGGAATCCTGTACTTCAGGCAAGGGTGTATGCGCAGGCAGAAGCCGGATTTCAGAGATTATTAAAGCAATACCATAGTCCGGAAGACCAGATTCGGATTCTTGAATTACTGGCATACAACGGGGAGCTGGCAGATCATGCAGACCGTGCGGAATTGTATTATCGTCAGCTACTGACATATGAACCTGAGTATGAAAGAGGATATCTGGAATATGGAAGGTTCCTGTGCAGACAGGCACGATATCAGGAAAGCCGTGCTGTTTATCGGCAATGGCAGAATAATATTTCTGCAGATCAGAGGAATAAGGAGGAAGTGTGCTCAGATGAGTGGAAAAAATGGAAAAAAGAAATTCTTCCTGTTATTGGCAGGAATACTTCTGGTTCTTAACAGCATAAGTTCCGGCGTGTATGCGATGGAACTTGGTGGATTTGATGTGATGACAGGTGTCGATGATGTGGATGACTGGTCAGACTGGGATGAGGCTGAGACAGGAAGTGTGGCGGAGAGCGGGACATCGAGCGGTAGGGACAGTGGAAGCGGGGATACTTATGGAGAAACAGGGGATACAGGATGGGAAGAATCGTCTGAATGGGAAACTGAAAGCAGGCAGGAAGAGCCGACCGGGACGGAGAACCGGGCAAATGTAGCAAATACAGAAGTAATGAATCAGGCAGATACAGGTGGCAGTGTGAGGAAAGATCAGATACAGGCAGGAAGTTTAGATTCGATGGATACGGACGGATATGGACAGACAGATACCATAAGTGCAGAAATTAATAATCAGGCGGTGGCAGAAGTACCGACTGACACGCCGGTTCCCACACCATCTCCGACGATAGCACCCACAGCTATACCGACACCTGTGCCTACCGAAGTGCCGGAATCCGAAGTCAATAAAGTGACCGAGTTTCATGAAGAATATCGAATTCCACCTGCGGAATGTCTGACAAAGATGAAGCTGTTTTACTGGACGGAAACGGTGCGGGGAAGAGAGAAAATGGAAATTAAGCTGAACCACAGAGTGGTGGCTGCTGTCATATCTCTCCGAATCAATGGTCAGGAAATATCCCGGACAACGTATTCAGGAAATATTTGTATTGTGCAGCTACAGGAGGATAATGAAAATCTGATAGAGCTGGCCGCGATGGTTCCGTCAGATTTATCGTGGACGGAAATCAAAAAGAATGCTATACTGTCGTATAATGTTTTGTGACATGCATAAGAAAAAAAGGATGATTTTTGGACACGAAAATTGGAGGAACCATGTATAAGGCAATTTTATTTGATCTGGACGGGACGTTGACAGAATCCGGGGAAGGGATTACGAAATGTGTGCAGTATGCACTGGAAAAACTCGGAAAACCGGAAGAGAATCTGAAAAAACTGGAAGTATTTATCGGCCCGCCATTGATGGAACAGTTTATGAAATATGCAGGACTGGATGAAGAAACTGCAGTGAAGGCAGTAAAATACTACCGTGAACGTTATTCAAATGTGGGGATATTTGAGAATAAACCATATCCGGGTGTAGAGAATATGCTGCAGGAATTAAAACGCAAGAAATATATCCTGGCGGTTGCATCATCGAAACCGGAAGATTATGTGAAACAGATTCTGGATCATTTTCATTTGACGGAATATTTTGATGAAATCGTCGGAAGTGAAATGAATGGTGCCAGAACCAATAAAACCGAAGTTATTGAAGAAGCACTGGAACGCATCGGAATGAAGAAACATCGGGAGCAGGTGGTCATGGTCGGTGATAAAGAGCATGATGTACTTGGAGCCCGTGAAGCCGGACTGGACTGTGTGGCGGTTTCTTATGGATATGGGACAACGGAAGAACTTAAAGAGGCGGATCCGTTGCAGACAGTAGCTTCCGCAGATGAATTACTGGATTTTTTCGGCTGAGCCCCCGACGCAGGCAGTCACATATCAGACAGATCTGGCGTATAGCTTATCCCTGTGGGATTCATTTTATGATTTCGCAGATTATCGGATATATTGCACTCTGGCTGATTACACGCTCCGGCGGGGGGATGGATGTATATTATGAGCAGGTGGTACTGCTTACCGGGCTGACAGGAATACTTTCTATGATTCCGTGTCTCTGGTTTTACAGCCGGGACCGCATAGCAAGGAAACATGGCGGACTTGTTCTGCCGCAGAAACCCTGGAAACTTGATCTGCCGGAAATAATCCTGCTTTTGGGAATGGGAGCAGCTTTTTCACAGTATGCAAATATGCTTGTCGGAATGCTGCAGTCTGTACTGAATTATCAGGAATATCAGGAGACAATGGATCAGATGACTGCCGGAAAGAGTATGTGGTTTTTACTCATATGTATGGGTGTTATAGCGCCTCTGGCAGAGGAAATCGTATTTCGCTGGCTGATCTATTTGCGACTCCGGGATTATATGAGAATAGGATTTGCCATGGTGATCTCAGGAATGATCTTTGGTATTTATCATGGAAATCTGGTACAGGCAGTTTATGCAGGAATTCTTGGAATGGTATTTGCATATTTTCTGGAAATCAGCGGTTGTCTGTGGAGCAGCGTACTTTTGCATATGGGGGCAAATATCTGGTCGCTTGTATCTCCGGATCTTGTGAACTGGATGCTACAAAAAAATCCAATGTATATTCTGATCATGCTGTTTGCATTGATACTCATTTTGGTTTATGGGTTTCTCTATTTCCGGGCAAGGGCGAAAGGACGGACAAAAAGGGTTTTGTAAATGCTTATATAAAAGCTGAATTTTGTTTTGAAATAAAAATGAACAGGAATTATACAAAAGAAAAGCTTTCAGGTTAAAAGAAACCTGGGAGCTTTTTGCTTTACAGGAAAGTACCTGGTAGTATTTACGATTTTAGAATTATTTTATATTTATTTTATAGATGTCTGATTGCTTTGAGCAGATAAATATGATACTCTAAGTGTATTAAAACAATTAATACACTATATACACATGAAACATATACAAAGTGGAAAGGAGGGGCGGATGATCATTTTAGATTATCAGGACAGACGTCCAATCTATGAGCAGATTACGGAAAGATTCCGAACCCTGATTTATCAGGGAGCTTTACCGGCAGGTTCGAGGCTTCCTTCCGTACGTCAGCTTGCGATGGAACTGTCTATCAATCCCAATACAATCCAGAGAGCATATATGACACTGGAGCAGGAGGGGCTGATCTATCCAGTCAGGGGAAAAGGCAATTTTGTTGCGGAGACCACACGGATACAGGAAAAGAGCAAGGGAGATTTTCGAAAGGAATTTCTGGAACTGGTAAAAAAAGGACTACAGACGGGAGTTACGGAAGAAGAGATGCTTTCGCTGGTGCGAAAGAGCTGTGAGGAGGAACTGAGATGATAGAGATAAAAGAATGCAGCAAGTCTTTTGGGACACTACAGGCAGTCAGCAAAGTTTCGCTGGATATCGGAGAAAGAGAAGTGTTCGGGCTGGTTGGAAGCAATGGCGCAGGAAAGAGTACACTTCTTCGGATGGCAGCAGGGATACTGAGACCGGACGAAGGCGAGATAAGGATTGATGATATTTCTGTTTTCGATAATGAAGATGCAAAAAAGCAGATTTTTTATATTTCGGATGACTGCTATTTTCCTGCAAACTATACCGCAGCGGATATGGCTTCGTTTTACCGTCTGTACTATCCGGGATTTGAACGTCAGCGTTTTTCGAAACTGATGCGTCAGTTTCAACTTGATGAAAGTCAGAAGATCAGTAGTTTTTCAAAGGGCATGAAGAAACAGCTGATGACGCTGATTGGCATCTGTGTGGGGACAAAATATCTTCTATGTGATGAGACATTTGACGGACTGGATCCGGTGGTACGTCAGGGAGTAAAAAGTCTTTTTGCCGCTGAGATCATGAGCAGAGATTTTTCACCGGTTCTGGCGTCTCACAATTTAAGAGAACTGGAAGATATCTGTGATCATGTGGGCCTTTTATATAAGGGAGGTATGCTTCTGAGCAGAAATCTGGAAGATATGAAATTCCATATTCACAAGATACAGTGTGTATTTACTGATAAGAAGCAGGAAGACGCGCTGAAAAAAGAACTTGATGTGTTGAAAGTGGATCATCAGGGCTCACTTGTAATGATCACAGCGAGGGGCACAAGGACAGAGATCATGGCAAAAATTCAGGAAAAGAATCCATTGTTCTGTGAAGTGCTTCCACTGACTCTGGAAGAAATATTTATCAGTGAAACGGAGGTGGC
>OLSI01001755.1_pt1 | contig 13544 bp, 16 predicted proteins | sample 1672661 | NCBI WGS metagenome assembly OLSI01 (sample SAMEA3136711, study PRJEB25190) | human gut metagenome | biome: human gut; feature: human-associated habitat; material: faeces | place: Austria | collected 2013 | reverse complement strand
CCGGGCAAGCTGGGAGTTCCACTGGTTCTCCACGGCTTCCACGGCGTTCCAGAGGCTTGCCCACAGCGTTCTGGTACGCCGAGGTGGAGTACCCCACGGTGGAAGCCGCGCTCCGCTGGCAGCCGGATGCCTGCGGCCTTGCGGCATACCTCAACGACGAGGTAACGAACCAGCCCGGCCAGAGCATGGGCGCATACTGGGTGCAAACCAGAGGGTAAAGCCGATAATACTGTGAAGGGAATGACTGTTTACGAAAAAGATCAAGCTGAAGCTGGAGCTCCAGTATAACTCGCCGGTGATCCTTACCTTTTTTCTGTTGTCCATGCTGGTACTGCTGGCAGACGGCTGGACGAACGGCTGGAGCACCATGAACCTGTTCTGCGTGTACCGCTCTTCGTGGCGGGACCCACTGGGCTACATCCGGCTGTTCGGCCATGTGCTGGGCCATGCAAACTGGGAGCATTTTCTCAACAATATGCTGCTGCTGTTGGTGGTGGGCCCGCCCATGGAGGAGAAATACGGCAGCATCCCGCTGCTCAAGGGTATTTTGTTTACCGCGCTGGTCACCGGCGTGCTGCAATGCATCCTGTTCCCCCACACGGGGCTGTTGGGTGCGTCCGGCATCGTGTTCATGCTCATCATGCTGGCATCGCTGTCGGGCTTCTCCGGCGGCATCCCGGTGACCATGCTGCTGGTGGCGGCACTGTATCTGGGCCAGCAGGTGTATGATATCATCTTTGCCCGCGATAATGTGGCGAACTTCATGCACATCGTGGGCGGTGTGTGCGGCACAGCCTTTGGGTATGTGTATGCCATGCTGCCCCGGAAACGCAGGAGACCGGCTGCCAGAAAAAAGCGATGATCAACAAACGACCCCGGAAAGCTTGACTGCAGCTTTCCGGGGTCGTTTTATGGATTATAATTCGTTCAGGACCCGCCGCGCGGCACGGATGGTCTCCTCGCTGGTCTGCCAGACCTCAAACTCGGAGAAGCCGGGCAGGCCCATGGGAACACCTTCCCGCCGGAAGGTCATCCGGCTGTCCAGCACCTGCTTGCCGGACATGTGGAAGGCGTGCGCGCCTGTCTCAGCTGCCAGAGCCGGAAGATTGGCCGGGGTCACGCCCGCACCCACCAGAATCTCAAGATCAGGTCCGGCGGCCTCCACCAGCCGACGGAGCAGGGAAGCGCCCGCCGGGGCGCATGGCGGCCTCGGTGTTGGTGATGATCTCGTCAAACCATTTACTGCGGTGGCTCATCTCCATCACACTCATGCCGGAGCCGTGGTAGTCCAGCAGCTCTGCCTGTGCGGTTTTCAGAACAGCCTCCGGCAGCATCGAAGGGCCGGCGCTGAAATTGTAAACTCTAGCCATCTTTATTTCCTCCTACAGTAAATCAAATGCGACCCGCCGGCGGCGGATCGCATCTGCCGCGCCGTTGCGGTATGCCAATATTATAGGAGCTTTTCCCCCCTGCGGGCAAGCGGACAAAATACCGAAAAAAGCCGAAAATCGGGGATGTGTTTTTGTATTGTGACTAATTGTTTTTGTACCGGAAACGCTTTATGAGACATTTGTAAAAGATATTTGCTGCTATTGTCAAATTCCGGGCACAAAATTTGTGCAATATTTTGTCTTGCATTTATATCTACCACAGTTGTAAAATACATTCAGCTTTTATTACCACATTTGTAAAATATCGAACTTATTTCTTCCTCGCTCTGTAGTCGCTCTGTAGGGGCCGCACATGTGCGGCCCGCAGCCTTCCCACAGACTACCGTCTGCCTTGCACCTGCAGGCCGGGCATGCCCGGCCCCTACAGGCACTACATATTATAAAAGGAGTTCATCATGGAACAGCTTTCCCGCAGTGAAGAACAGGTCATGGCCGCGCTCTGGGCCTGCAGCCGCGCCGCCACCAGGCGCGAGATCGCGTCACACCTGCCGCCCGAATGCCGCTGGGCAGACTCGACGCTGCTCAATTTCCTGCTACGGCTCGAGAAGAAAAACTTCGTCCGCACCGAGAAGCAGGGCAATAAGAATCTGTACACGCCGCTGGTCCGCCGCCTGACCTACTGCGGCGCGGTCAGCCAGGCGCATCTGCAGACGCTCTACGGCGGTGACATCCGCGCCATGGTGTGCGCCCTGGCCGACACAGGCCGCATGACCTATGCCGACACCGAGCGTCTGCTCCGCTGGCTGACCGAGTACCAGGCCGCGAACCCGGAGTATGACTATGAGTAGCTCCAAGCCTTCCCCCTCGGGGGAAGGTGGCCCCGCAGGGCCGGATGAGGGCCAGCCCACCGCAATTACCCGTAAACGGTCTGCAGCGATTCACTCCGCCCTCATCAGTCCGCTTTGCGGACAGCTTCCCCCTCGGGGGAAGCCCTATAGTAAATCTGCCTGCATCTCGCACATATCCTGCCAGAACCGTTTGGGCACATGGTTCATCTGGGCCTTTTCGTCGCGGCGCTGCTCGATGGTCAACGCCTTAAAGAACCGTTTCCACATCCGCTGCCAATCGAGCTCTGTCTCGTCGGTGCCGGGAATATAGCGCTCCATCGCCAGATAGCGCACCTGGCCGTCCCGGTGCAGCAGGGCCGTGCCGTGGGCCGCGTCATAAATCAGGAAGCTCTCATCGGGCAGGCGGCTGCAAAAATGTCCGCGCAGCAGCGGCAAAATCCGGTGCTTCGGGTGGATGACCGCGCCGAGCATCCCGTCCCGCTCCTCAAAGCGGATGAACTCGATCAGCCTGCAGGCCTCGTTGTCGACAACCCGCTCCAGGGCAAACGCCGCGGCGGCGTCCGGGTCGCCCAGCATCTGCGCGGCGCGCGGCCCCTGCGCAAAGCAGAGCCGCACAAACCGCAGCAGTGTCAGGTCCTTGCCGGGGTCGGTGCAGAGAAAGCCCGTCGTCACGCGGTCCTTCACCTCGCGGCCAAGCCGGTCCAGCCCTGCCGCGACCCGCCGCGCGTGCTGCTCGTCGGTAAAAATCTGCCGCGTGCCGAAGAAATTCAGCTGTCCCTCCTCGGGCGGGCAGACCTCGGCGGGGATTTCCTTCCGGGCGTAGCTCTCGAACACGCAGCACAAAAAGCCCGCAAAGCTGCCGTCATAGCAGTAGGCTGTGTCGGTCACATGCGCTTCGTAAGACATTGCAGTGCCTCCTGCCGCACCGTCCGGGCGGCCACGTCCGCCGCCATGCCGCGCTCCTCCAGCCTTTGCACAGCCGGGGCAGCGTCGGGCAGGGCCTTGGGTACAAAATCGTCCAGCGAAAGCTGCTGCATCCCCACGCTGAACGCCTTGGGATCAAGCAGCGCCCCCGCGATCTCCGCGCGGCTGCCGCGGGCCGCTGCCTTGCCCTTGCAGGTAATGAAATACTGTGCCCGCTTAAGCACGACTCCCATGCGCTTGAGTTCTGCCATGCCGAGGCTTTGCACCCGGCGCGCCTCGACAATGCGCAGCGCACTCTTGGGGCCGATGCCCGGCACCCGCAGCAACTCGGCACGGCTGGCCGTGTTGACCTCCACGGGGAAAAACTCCGGGTGGCGCACGGCCCAGGTGCACTTGGGGTCCAGGTAGGGGTCAAAATTCGGCTCGTCCTCGGTCAGCAGCTCCCGCGCCGAAAAATGGTAGTACCGCAGCAGCCAGTCCGCCTGATACAGACGGTGCTCCCGCAGCAGGGGAGGGGCCGTGTGCAGTGCGGGCAGGCGGCGATCCTCCACCACCGGCAGATAGGCCGAGTAAAACACGCGCTTCAGCGAGTATTTCCTGTAGAGTCCCTCGGTCAGGTCCATGATATGGCGGTCTGTCTCCGGCGTCGCCCCGATGATCATTTGGGTGCTCTGCCCCGCCGGCGCAAACGGCTTGGCCCCGCGGTAGAGCACCATCTCCTTTTTGCTCTGCGCACTCTGCACTGCGATCTGCCCCATGGGGCGCAGGATCGCAGTTTTCTTTTTGTCGGGGGCCAGCGTGGTCAGGCTCGTCTCGCTGGGCAGCTCGATATTGACCGACAGGCGGTCCGCCAGCCGCCCGATCTTTTCGACCAGCATCGGGTCCGCGCCGGGGATCGTCTTGGCGTGGATGTAGCCGTTAAAATGGTACTCCTCCCGCAGGATGCGCAGAGCCTCGATCATCAGCTCCATCGTGCGGTCCGGCGTGCCCAGCACAGCGCTGGACAGAAACAGCCCTTCAATATAATTGCGGCGGTAAAAGCCGATGGTCAGCTCCGCCAGCTCCCGCGGGGTGAAGGTCGCGCGGGGTCTGTCGTTGGAGCGGCGGTTGACGCAGTAGCTGCAATCGTAGCTGCACACGTTGGAGTAGAGCACCTTCAGGAGGGAGACGCACCGCCCGTCCGCCGTGAAGGCGTGGCAGATGCCCGCCGCCGCACTGCTGCCCAGTGCACCGTGCCGTCCGGGGCGATCCACCCCGCTGGAGGTACAGGCTACATCATATTTGGCGCTGTCCGCCAGGATTTCCAGTTTTTCCGCAAGGTCCATCGCACCTGCCTCCTGAAAAAAGGGTATAAAAAATACAGCCCGCCGCATATCCTTGTTCTGCAAGGTGTGCCGCGGGCAGCATTTTTGTAAATTTCTTCTGTTTTAGGGTTGAAAGTCCAAATTATGGGACTTACAGTATGCTATAATTGAACTTGTAAGGCAGCCTTACCACTTGGCCTTGGTCTCCACGACCTTGCCGGCAATATACAGGTGGTCGAGCTCCTCGCCCTTGATGACCATCTCCTCATAGGCCGGGTTGAAGGGGTGCAGGATGACCGAGTTGCCGCGCTGGATGTACTTTTTCAGCGTGCCCTCGCCGTCTGCCCCATAGACCAGAACGCCGAGATCGCCGTTGTCTAGCGTGTTCTGGCGGTGTACAAGCGCCAGGTCACCGTCAGAGATGCGCGGTTCCATGCTGTCGCCCTTGACGACGAGGAAGAAGTAGTTTTCCGGGTCCTTGACACAGGCATACTCCTTGCCGTAGTCCTCCTCAAACGCGAGGGCCCCGTATCCGGCGCGCACCGTGCCCACGACGGGGATCTGGGACTCCGTATAGCGGCTGAAGGCGTTGCGGCCCACAGCGGACGCCGCGCCCGACTCCTTGCGCAGACCCAGCAGAACGTCGGTGGGGGTATCCAGTATCTCCGCCAGACGCGCCACGGTCTGCGGATCCGGGGTGGAACGCCCGGTCTCCCACTTGCCAACAGCCTGCTGCGTTACCCCCAGCATCCTGGACACCTCGGCCTGGCTGTATCGTTTGGCCTTGCGGGCCTCTTTCAAGCGCTCTGCAAACATCGGGAAAACTCCTTTATATAAAGTAGGGTAAAACCACATCTTGTAGACGATCCCATTTCTTTAGCTTCATTATACAACCGTCTGTGGTTTTTGTAAAGAGTTTTTTGCAATTATTTTCAAAAATAAGTTGTAAAAACATATTGACAACAACCTACAGATGTATTATAGTTAAAGCAACAAACGGAACGCTGTTATCCGTTGTTGAATTTGCGGCAGTCGGCCATTGCGGGGTCGGCTCCTTTGGAGGTAACGGTATGAACTGGGAACTCATCAAGCACAAATTTTGCAGGCTCGTGGTAACGGCGTTCCTCCTGCTGGGCGGCGTTATGGTGAGCGCCGCGGCCTCCGGCACCATGCCGCTGTGGGCTGCTCTGCTGGGACTTTTTGCTGCGGTTGTCATGCTCAACGCAGCCTGCGGCATCCTGCTGGGCACCCCGGCAGCGGAGCCGCGCAGGGCCGTACCTGCCCGCACCAGCCGCCCCGCCGTACAACTGTGCGTTGTGCGCGGCGGGCACGCTGCCTGAATCTGCCTACCCCTATTTGTTGTGAACCTTATAACTGCGGCAAGCCCCGCGCAGCCTTGGCCGCGCGGGGCTTGCCGTATCCCAAAGCCTATGTTACAATGGGGAAAAAGCAAAAGGATGTGACCTGACATGAAGCTGTTGGAAGTCTGCGTTGACAGCCTTGCCTCCGCCCGCGCCGCAAAGCAGGGGGGAGCGGACCGTCTGGAATTTTGCAGCGCACTGGCCGTGGGCGGCCTGACGCCCTACGCCGACCTGTTGCGGCAGATCAAGGCCGAGTTGGACCTGCCCGTGCGCTGCCTGATGCGCCCGCGGGCGGGGGATTTCCTGTACACCCGCGACGAGCTCGAGCTGCTCTGCCGCCAGATCGAGACGCTGCGCAGTGCCGGGGCGGATGGCTTCGTCATCGGCGCACTGACGCCGGAGGGTGCGCTTGATCTGCCCGCCATGCGCACGCTGCTGGACGCCTGCGGCGGTGCGCCCGTCACGCTGCATCGCTGCATCGACGTTTCCCGCGATCTGTGCGCCGCCTACCGCGCTGCGGCGGCACTCGGCATCGACACGGTGCTGACGAGTGGCGGTGCCGAGAGCTGCCGCAAGGGCATTTCCCAGCTGGCCGCGCTGCTGCGCCTGCGGGACGAGCTGGACGGCCCCGAGGTGCTGATCGGTGCCGGTGTGAACGCCGCTGTCATCGACGAACTGCGCGCGGCCCTGTCCGGGGCGCGGGCGTTCCATGCCAGCTGCAAAACGCTGCTGGAAAGCGGTATGACCTTCCGCCGCGAGGGTGTCCCCATGGGCCTGCCCGGGTTGGACGAATGGCATATCCAGCAGACCGACGCCGACGCCGTGTGCGCTGCCAAGGCCGCCGTAATGCGGTAAGCGCGGGCAGACAGAAGATCTGCCCTGCATAACAGCAAAACAAAAGTGCCTGCCGTTTTTTGAACCGGCAGGCACTTTTTCATTTGTCGTCATAGGGGTCATCAAACAGACCAAACATCGATGTTTTTTCCAAATCCGATTCCGGGTAGGCACGCACCGGGCGGATGGGCCGGAATTCGTCGGTTGTCTCCGGCCGTTCTCGCCCGTGGCGGCTGCGGGGGCGGCTTTCTGCGGCCACCGCGGTCTGTAGTTCCTCGTAAGGCAGCTCATCTTCTTCCGGTTCCAGTCCGGGCGTCAGCTCCATCTCCTCCAGCAGGCTCTGGATGGCCGCGCAGTCCTCGGGTACGTCCGTCAGGCTCGCGCCGTAATGGCAAAACAGCACCGTGCCGTCCCGGTCCAGGATCAGCGTCAGCGGCAGCTGCTGCTCGGCCCCCTTGACGGGCTGGTAGCCCTGCTTTTTGGCCTCGCGCAGGATGCGCCAGCCCTCGAGCGAGTAGCTCATCAACGTGCTTTTGCTCGTGGGGATGCTCAAGTGCTCATACAGAACGCCCGCCGCGTCGCACAGCAGGGGATAGGGCAGCGTGTCCGGGCCAATGCTGCGGGCCAGCTTGTCCGCGCGGGAGCGCACGACCAGCGCAAAGCCGCCGTCGTGCAGCGACGTGTATGTATCGGCGTAGCGGCTGGCAAACGTGCGGGTGATGGGATGGCCGAAGTTCGCCATGAACACCAGCACCAGCGGGGCCTGCGCGTCCAGCAGGTCGCGGAAGCGGTTGCCCGCGCTGTAGGGCGTATCATACAAAAAGAAGGGGAGCCTGTCCCCGACGCGGATCCTTTCCGCCATTGAACAAACACCCCTTTCCCCGCAAAGTATAACCCAAAAACCCGGACAGGTAAAGCCCTGCCCGGGATGTGTGCTGTAAAAACCCCGCACAGCCGTCTGCAACCAATCAAAACCTACCGGTACAGGCAGGTGGGTACCCTACGAGGATGTTCATGCTCCCCTCTTCAGCCAAACGGCGGGAGGGCCTGCAATCCGGTCCCCGACCCGGATTCCCAATATTTGATTAGTAGGATTCTATAAGGCCGCAACAAATCGAACCGCGCAGGGTGATGAAGCCTCGCGGCCTCTTACTGCAATTCAGAATCGTCGATGTCGTACATCGCGCGCAGGCGCTCCTCGAACACCTTGCCGACGGTGATGAGTTCCTCATCGTCGTCCACGATGTCCATATACTCGCCTTCGTCGTCGGTGCCAATGCGCATCAGGATCAGCTCGGCGTCCTCCTGCAGGCTCTCCGGGTCCTCCTGATAGGGGATGACAGCCAGATAGCGGGTGCCGTTGACTTCCGTAGCGTCGATTACCTCAAAGGTGACCTCCTTGCCGTCCTCATCCTCCAGCGTCAGCAGGTCAGGGGCAGCCTCTTCCAGCATTTCCGGGCTCAGTTCGTCAGACATAAGTGACCTCCTGTGGTCGTTCGTATTTGATAGCTATAGTGTACCCTTTTTTTTCGCAAACGTCAAGGGTGTTCAAGCGGGAAGTTCTGTGGTATAATGAATTTAATTGGATTTTTCACGGAGGACCCGTTATGCGTAAACGATTCTGTCTGCTGCCCGTGCTGGCGCTGGCCCTGCTGTGCGCCTGCAGCAAGGGCGCGGCAAAGACCCCGCCCACCCGGCCTGCGGACTTCACCAGCACCGAGCGGCAGTTCAACCCCCCTGCGGACGGCGACACGATTGCGATCTTTGACACCTCCTTAGGCGAGGTGCGCGCCGTACTCTACCCGGATGCCGCGCCGATGGCCGTCTACAACTTTGTAGGCCTGGCCCGCAGCGGTTATTACGATAATACGACGATCTGGCGCAGCGAGTACGGCTTTGCCGTGCAGGGCGGCGATGCCACCGGCACAGGCACAGGCGGTTCGACGATCTGGAGCAACAACCCGTATCCGCCGGAGGCGAGCGCGGATCTGAAGCATTACGCCGGGGCGCTCTGCGCCGCGTTTGCCGCGGGCGGCGACGTGACCGGCGGCAACAGTCAGTTTTACTTTGTGACGGCCCTGCCGGACAGCGTGAGCAGCAGTGACCGGCAGGCTGAACTGACCGCCAACGACTACACCGACGCGCAGATCGCGGCCTACGCCGCTGTGGGCGGGCTGCCGTATCTTGACAACACCGACACAGTGTTCGGGCAGGTCTATCAGGGCATGGACGTTGTGGACGCCATGGCCTGCGTGGACACGGTGAAGGACGATGACGGCAACGACACCTACCGCCCCACCGAGGAGGCCGCCATCACGATCAACAGCGTAACGATCACGACCTACAGCAGTGCCGAGGACAACGGCCTGGACACTGTGGGCTGATATAAGACAGTATATGCAGACCCGCCCCCGCAAATTTTTGGCCGATATGCCAAAGTTTGCGGGGGCGGGTTGTCTATTATGCTATTTTCAAAGGCTTCCCCCTCGGGGGAAGCTGTCACCGAAGGTGACTGATGAGGGCAAAGTTTCCTAGAGCCACCCGCTGACGGGCTGCCGCGGCAGGCTCGCCCCTCATCCGGCCTCGGGCGGGGCCTCGGCCACCTTCCCCCAAGGGGGAAGGCTTTGGGGGGTCACTTCTTCGTATTCCCGCCCATACGTCTGTCGCGGCGGGCGTACACGGACAGGGCCTCGTCAAAACAGTCCTTCGTGAAGTCGGGGAAAAGCGTCGGCGTGAAGTAGAACTCCGCGTAGGCGCACTGCCACAGCAGGAAGTTGGAGAGCCGCTCCTCGCCGCTGGTGCGGATCATCAAGTCCACGGGCGGCAGGTCGCGGTAGAGGTGCTTCTCAATGACCTTCTCGTCGATGGCCTCGGGCTCGAGCGTACCGGCCTTGACCTCGGCGGCAATGGCGCGGGTCGCATCGGTCAGCTCTGCGTGGCTGCCGTAGTTCAGGCAGAAGTTGACAATGCCCTTTTCGTTGTCCTTTGTCAGGTCCATCATGTAGTCCATGGCGTCCAGCACGCGCTGCTGCAGACCCTCGCGGCGGCCGCTGAACAGGACCTTGCAGCCGCGCTCGTTCATCTCGTCGGCAATCGTGCGGAAGTTATTGGCAAAGAGGTCCATCAGGTAGCCGACCTCCTTGGCGTCGCGGCTGAAATTCTCGGTGGAGAAAACATAGAGCGACAGCACAAAGACGCCGCGGTCACCGACGGCATAGCGGGTGATCTCGCGCAGGCGGTCAAAGCCGGCCTTGTGGCCCACGCTGACGGGCAGCATGCGCTGCTTGGCCCAGCGGCGGTTGCCGTCCACGATGATGGCGACATGGGTAGGGAAGCGGGGTTCATTTGCGTTCGGCATGTTTGTACTCCTTTTTATGCTTCGGGGCGGACCAGCTCGGGCGGCTCCTCGTCCGGGTGGTGGGCGCGCCAGTTCAGAAAGCTCTCCAGAATGACGGCAGCGGACACCGAGTCCAGCCGCTCCTTGCGCTTGGCACCAAACGTATCGTTGTCGGCCAGGATAGCGGCGGCGGACACGGTGGTGCGGCGCTCATCCCACAGCACGACGGGCACACCCGCGGTGTTGGCCAGGCGCTGGGCAAAGCGGCGGCTCTTGTTGGCACGGCTGCCCTCGGTGCCGTCCATGTTTTTGGGCAAACCGCAGACGAGGCCCTCGGCTCCGCGGGCGGCAAAGACCTCGGTCACGGCGGCGGCAACCTTGTTCATGCTTTTTTCTTCGATCTGCGGCGTGATGGGGGAGGTAATGGTCTCCCCGGCGTCGCACCCGGCAAGCCCGGTGCGGGAATCGCCATAGTCAACGGCAAGCCATTTCATGGGCAGGCTCCTTTACTTTGTTATATATAGGTATTATAGCATAAAAAACCCGCCCTGACCAGCAGGGCGGGAGATTTTGTTTGCCTTGGCTTTGCCTTCCCCCGAGGGGGGAAGGTGGCCCCGCTGGGCCGGATGAGGGGCGGGCTTGCTACGATTGCCCGTAAACGGGTCAGCCTGGTCAGCTCTGCCCTCATCAGTCACCTTCGGTGACAGCTTCCCCCGAGGGGGAAGCCCTTGGGGTACTGTAACCCGCGGGGCGCCGAGGACGCCGCCCCCTACAGCCTCAGACCAGCGAGCCCTTCAGCCGCTTGTCCAGCTGCATGGTCAGCACGGCGGCAAGGACGATCTTGACGGCGTCGCCGGGCAGGTAGGGCAGGACGCACCAGCCAAGGGCGCTGACGAGGTCAGCCCCGGTCAGGATCATGAACCAGATCGTGCCCAGCACGTAGCAGGCGGCACAGCCCACGACCATCGCTACGCAGAGCGACCAGAACTTGCGGCCCAGCGCCTTCGTCAGCAGGGCCGTCAGCAGCGCGGTCAGAATGTAGCCGATGGCGTAGCCGCCGGTCTTGCCAAAGATGGCAGACGGGCCGCCCTGGAAGTTGGCCAGCACCGGCACGCCCACAGCGCCCAGCAGCAGGTAAACGAGCGTGGCAATGGCGGACAGCTTGGAGCCCAGCACCACAGCCGCCAGCGTGATGGCGAAGGTCTGCATGGTCATGGGCACACCCAGCGGCATGGGGATGGAGATCTGTGCCATCACGGCGATGACGGCGGCAAACAGGCCCGCGTAGCAGATATCGCGCACCGAGAACTTACTGGTCTGATTCATAGAAAAAATCCTCCTCTGGTTTGGTACAAACAACGTCCCGATTAAACCAGAAAGCGGCAGACAGGTCAACTTGTGATTTGCACAAAGGTTTACAATCTGTGAAAATTTGCTGAAAAGCGATCAAACGAAATTTGGACGCTTGTGTATCCGGGCAAAATGCGATACACTACAAATAAGAGTTTCTGACGGGTGCTTTTGCAAAAAGCACCTTGTCATAAAAGAACCTAGGAGGAACGGCAAGAATGATCTGGAACAAGTCTAAACAGCCCGCCGACCCGCAGCAGGACGCAGCGGCTGCACCCAAAAAAGGCGGTGCGGCAGCCTTTGCCCAAAAGAACTGGAAGTGGCTGGTGCCGGTGGCCATCGTGGTGCTGGCAGGCGGCTGGTGGCTGCTGAAGCCCAAGGGTGCAAAGCCCGCCAACGTGGATACTTCCTATACAGAAGCAGTGCCGGAGACCCGGGATGTCTCCAACACGCTCAGCGGCACTGGCACGCTGAAGCCTGCCAATACTTACAGCGTCAAATCGCTGGTGCCCGGCAAGGTGCTGACCGGCGGCTTTGAGGAGGGCGATATCGTGGAGGAGGGCACTGTGCTCTACACGGTGGATTCCTCCGATGCCACCACCAAGGTGGAGCAGGCTGCCATCACCCTGCAGCAGGCGCAGCGCAGCTACGACAAGACCGCCGACCGTCAGTATGTGCGTGCCGAGGTGGCGGGCGTCGTCAGCAGCCTGAAGGTGAACAAGGGCGATGAGGTAAAGAGCGGTCAGGAAGTGGCCGTGGTGCGGGACGGCTCCAAGATGAATCTGGTGCTGGAGTTCCCGGCTGCGGATGCTGCTAACTTCTCGGTAGGGCAGACCGCCCAGGTGACGCTGGACGGTACTTTTGAGGTGCTGCCCGGCACTATTACCGCTGTGACCGGCACCGATGCCCTGAGCACGGGCAACCTGCTCACCCGCACTGTGACCCTCTCGGTGTCCAATGCGGGTGGTCTGACCACGGCACAGGCTGCAACGGCTACTATCAACGGGGTGAGCTCCATTGCAGCAGCCAACTTCCAGTATCAGGCCGAGCGTACCCTGACTGCGCTGGCTTCCGGTACCGTCACCGCCATCAATGTGCGGGAGGGCGGCAGCGTGAACAAGGACGATATCATCCTGACCCTCAGCGGTGAGGAACTGACAGAGTCCATCCAGTCTGCCTCCGAGACCCTGCGCGGCGCGGAACTGTCCATGCAAAATATGCAGGACGCCATGGATAACTACACCATCACCTCGCCCATCAGCGGCACCATCATCGAGAAAAATGCCAAGGTGGGCGATGCCCTGAGCACCGGCAGCGACCTGTGCACCATCTACGACCTGAGTTATCTGGAAATGACCATCAACGTGGACGAGCTGCAGGTCAGCAGCCTGAAGGTGGGGCAGTCCGTACAGGTGACCGCAGATGCCGTGAAGGATAAGACCTACGAGGGCTTGGTCACCCGTGTGTCCATGAAGGGTGATACCAGCGGCGGTACCACCACCTACCCGGTGACCGTGCGCATTGACGAGACCGATGGTCTGCGCCCGGGCATGAATGCCAACGCCGAGATCGTGGTGGCGCAGGCGAAAAATGCGCTCACCGTGCCCAATGCCGCCATTGTGCGGGGCGGTTATGTGCTGGTGCGGCAGGATTCTCCCAGCGCCGTGAACGCCGATGATTCCATGAGCGCACCGGAGGGCTATGTGTATGTCAAGGTCAAGACCGGTGTCAGCGACGACAACTATACGCAGGTGACCAGCGGCCTGTCCGAGAGTGATACCATCGCCTACGACCCCAGCTCCGTGAGCAGCGACAGCTACTATGACGACGGCGGCTATGACGATATGGACGGCGAAGTGATCGGCGGCGCCGGAAACAATGCAGACCTTGCCGAGGGCGGCGAGGAGACGCTGCCGGAGGAGACGGAAAACGGTGAAGCCCCCGCAGCGGACGCTGAAGAGCCCGCAGAGGGCATCGACCCCGCCGAGGCCGGCGCAGTCGTGGTGGATTGACGCAGGAGGGATGAATGAGCGCTCTGATCGAGTTTGATGAAGTCTGCAAATATTACCAGATGGGCGATACCACGGTAAAGGCTGCCGACCACATCACCATGAAAATCGAAAAAGGCGAGTTCGTGGCCATCGTGGGTCAGTCCGGTTCGGGCAAATCCACCTGCATGAACATCATCGGCTGTC
>OLSI01001737.1_pt1 | contig 13686 bp, 8 predicted proteins | sample 1672661 | NCBI WGS metagenome assembly OLSI01 (sample SAMEA3136711, study PRJEB25190) | human gut metagenome | biome: human gut; feature: human-associated habitat; material: faeces | place: Austria | collected 2013 | reverse complement strand
ACTGCTTTTTTTCTGTTTCTGTTCATGTTCTACGACTCCTTTTCCAGCCATTGGCTTCATTTATATGTTTCAATCATCATGTACGTGTTTTGTTATTTCTTATCCGGTAAAAATCCTTTGGATGTATGAACAATGATCGGGTCAAATACCATAAACATTGCCGGCAGAATCAGCAATACTACGATCGTACTGATCACCGCACCTCTTGCAAGAAGGGTACAGATGGAACCGATCATATCAACCTGTGAATAAAGGGCAACACCGAATGTTGCGGCAAAGAAACTGCATCCACTGACAATAATTGACTTCATAGAGAATTTATGTGCAATGGAAATCGATTCTTTCTTTGTCTTCCCGAGGTGCCTCTGTTTCTGGTAATTACTTGTCATCAGGATCGCATAGTCAACAGTTGCTCCAAGCTGGATCGCGCCGATAACAATACTTGCCACGAATGGAAGTGTTACTCCCTGATAATAAGGAATTGCCATGTTTACAAAAATCGCAAACTCAATAACTGCCAGAAGGATGAACGGCAGTGAGATTGATTTGAATACAAACAGGATGATCACAAAGATTGCTGCCATGGAGAGGATATTTACTCTCTGGAGGTCTACGTCTGTCGTATCCTGAAGGTCTTTCATCAATGGTGCTTCACCGATGACCATAGATTCCGGACTGTAGGATTTGACGATCTCCTGAATCTTGTCAAGCTGTGCGTTACATTCATCTGTTGCTGATGAATATTCAGAGCATACAAACTGCACTTCATAATTATCGGATTCAAGCATTTCCCTGATATTTGACGGAATCATGGATTCCGGGAAAGTCGGTCCGATCAGGGAGTTCATACCCAATGACCATTTTACACCGTCAACTTTATCGATCTTGTCAAGCATCTGTGTCTTCTGTTTGCTGTCCAGTCCTTTTTTCAAAAGCACCATATGTACGGTACTCATATCGAAGTCTTCTTTCAGTTTGTCATTGGCAACATTACTTGCCAGTGTGGAAGGAAGAGATTTATCGATGTTGTAATAAATCTGTGTATGGTTGTTTCCGTAAATTGCAGGATACAGAAGTACAAGGAAAATAATCAGCCATACTTTGTAATGTTTTGTAATAAATCCGGAAGCTTTATCAAGGCTCGGAATCAGTGCTTTGTGTTTTGTCTTCTCGATTGCTCCGTCAAATACAAGGATCATTGCCGGGAGAACAGTAACACAGCAGATAACGCCGATGACAACACCTTTTGCCATAACGATACCCATGTCACGTCCAAGTGCAAAGGTCATAACACAGAGTGCAAGGAAACCGGCAATTGTTGTAACAGAACTTCCTGCTACGGATTTAAAGGTATCTCCGATTGCATGTGCCATCGCACGTTCTTTTTCATCGTATTTCTTCTTATAAGCTTCAAATGAGTTCAGAAGGAAAATGGAATAATCCATTGTTACACCAAGCTGAAGCACTGCTGTCAGTGATTTTGTGATGTAGCACACCTGACCGAAGAAAATATTACTTCCGAGGTTGTATACAACCGCAAGTCCTACACTGATCAGGAACAGCACCGGAATTACCAGTGAGTCCATCGCAAGAAGCAGAACCAGAAGGGAGAGGCATGCAGCGATCACAACGTAGATCGGCATTTCTTCCAGGGCAATGTTCTTGATATCAGTTACAACACCTGACATACCACTGATATAACACTGCTCATTTGCGATCTTACGCATATCTGTAACTGCTTCCATTGCCGCATCGGAAGATGTCGTATTATCAAACAATGCGATCATCATCGTTGCATCTCCGTTAAAGAATGCATCTTTGAATTTATCAGGAATCATGCTTACCGGGATGCTTAAATCAGCTACACTGTCATACCACAGTACATCCTTTACATGATCTACATCCTGAAATTTTTCCTTTAATGCCGCTACGTCTTTCAGATCCATATTTTCGACAACTACCATGGAGAATGCACCCATTCCAAATTCATCCACCATGATGTCCTGACCTTCTACTGTCTCCAGAGAATCCGGCAGATAGCTTAAGATATCGTAGTTGACTCTCGTTGCTGCCATTCCCAGGAATGATGGTATCAGCAGAAGCAGACTGACTATGACAATCACGACTTTATGCTTCGCAATCCATTTTCCAACCTTAATCATCTTGTCCTCCTTATTGACTTTCTTTCTCATTTATGACTGTTAGTCACTTTTTATTCATACAGAGTTATATACCAAAACTGACCATTAGTCAATATACGTTTTGACCAATGTGTCCAAAAATTCTTTTGTATTTTTTGTAATATTGACTTTTGGTCAGTTTTGACTATAATAAATAACGAAGTTGTTTTCGTAATTTAGAGGGAGGTTTTCTGATGGGAAAAGTAGAGTCAAATAAAAAACAGAAAAAAGATGCTCTGTTTAACACTGCATTTGAGCTTTTTACCACAAAGGGCACAAATAAAACTACGATCTCAGATATCGCAGATAAAGCCGGTGTCGCCAAGGGAACCTTCTATCTGTATTTTAAAGATAAATATGATATCAGAAACAAATTAGTTTCCTATAAAACAAAAGAACTTTTTTACCGGGCCTATCAGTCGGTTCTCGAACATGAGATTTCAGGATTTGACAACCAGCTTCATTTTATGGTTGATTTTATTCTGGACAGTCTCGAGCAGGATTATGCCCTTCTTGTTTTTATTTCCAAGAATCTTTCATGGGGCGTTTTTCAGGCAGCTCTCGATGATAAGATGCCGGACAGTGATCAGCAGTTTTATCAGCAGTATCTTGAATTAATAAAAAAAGATGGCCGTACTTACGACCATCCTGATCTGATGCTTTTCTCTGTTATTGAGCTGGCAAGCTCCACCTGCTACAGCTGTATTCTTTATCAGCAGCCGGTTTCACTTGCCGAATATCGTCCTTATATGCACCGGACGATCGATGCGATCCTGACAAGTTTTGAATCAAAGGGACTTTAATTTTCCCTCCTGCTGCGCTTTTTCAAGAAGTTCCACAATTCTGCGATTTGCACTTCCTATAATTATACCTGCATTGATAACACTTTCGCAGGAATCCATCAATTTCACAGCCTCTTCAAATGTCTGGTCGCTTATTTTCTCAAAAGGCTTTTCAGTTACTGTCTGTACTGCCAGAAGTCGTGCAAGCTGATAATCAATGTCATTCGGGTACAAAACCCCTGCCGCAAAAGGTATATTCTTACGCTGCAGCCTCCTGTAAACCGGTATTCCGCTTCCCCCGGAAGATATCACAAACACTTTTGGTTCTCCCTCTGGTCTCGGAAGTTCCAGACTGCCGAAGACCGGGTCAAAATACCCATTATCTATTCCATACAGCTCTCTGATCGTCTCCTCCTGAAAAATAGTTTCCGGTTTGCCGCAATGAGCAATCCTGTCGCCTTTGACGCAGATAATTTTATCTGCTACTTTTTCAGCCAGATCAATCTCATGAAGAGACATAATTACCGTAATTCCTTTTTTCTTCGCCATATTCCTGAGAATTGAGAGTAATTCCAGTTTATAACGTACATCCAGAAAAGATGTCGGCTCATCCAGAACAATAATCTCCGGTTCCTGACAAATTGCTCTTGCCAGAAGAACCCTCTGACGCTGTCCGTCACTGATCGCATTAAAATCTCGTTCTCCAAGTTCCTGCGCATGAACCGCTTCCATAGCTTCGTCAACCTTTTGTTCGTCTTCTCTGCTTAAGATTCCCAATTTTCCGGTATATGGATAGCGTCCTGTCGCAACAATGTCATGACAGGTCATAAGTTCCGGCTTCATACGGTCAGTCAGAACAACCGCCATTTTAGTAGACAAATCTCGGAACGAAAGTTTTGTCAGATTTTCCTCTGCAATTGTCACATTTCCAGAAATAAGCTTTAACTGACGTGTGATACTTTTCAGAATTGTGGACTTGCCTGCACCATTGGGGCCGATCAGCGTCACAATTTCTCCTTTTTCAATTCCGATACAGATATCATGAATCAGTGCTTTCCCATTGTAGCCGACTGCCAGATTATCCATATTTATATATTGATCTGTCATATCATTGTTTTCCTTTCTGGCGTTTCAACATCATTGCAATAACTACCGGCGCACCAAAGATTGATGTCACAGTACTGATATTCAGTTCCAGCGGTGCAAAAGCAGTTCTCGCAATCAGGTCACTCAGCATACAAAAAACAGCACCTCCCAGGAATGTCCCCGGTATAACAACAAGTGGTCTGGATGTATTCAGTGCCTGTTTTACCAGATGCGGGACTGCAATACCTACGAAAGAAATCGGTCCTGCAAATGCAGTTACCGTCGCAGACAACACACTTGACAAAAGAATCAGCGTTACTCTGAATACTCTTATGTTTACGCCCATGCTCTGCGCATAAGCTTCTCCCAGCTGATAAGCTCCAATTGGTTTTGAAAGCATAAAGGTTAGTATAACCGCCACTGCAATGATCAGTGCTGATATTTTTACATTACTCCAGCTCATACCGGAGAAACTTCCCTGTGACCATCCATGAAGGTTTACAATATCAGAGTCTTCTGCAAAAGTAATCATAAAATCCGTAATCGCAGAGCATATATACCCGATCATGGTACCTGCAATCAACAGTGTTGCCATATGCTTAATCTGTCTGGATACCAGAAGAATAAATCCGGTTGCAATAAGTGAACCGATAAAAGCTGCGATTACCAGTGTATAAGAAGATACTTTGTTAAATTTTTCAAGGAAATAGATCATTGCCAGCGCAACTACCATCTTCGCTCCGGATGAGATTCCCAAAAGATAAGGGCCTGCAATGGGATTCTCAAAAAAGGTCTGAAGCAGAAAACCCGAAAGAGAAAGCGCACCGCCCAGAATCGCCGCCATCAAAAGACGTGGCATTCGAATCTTCCATATAATGTTGTATTCTGTCTGTGCTCCTTCCCTCAGAAAAATAATCTTCAAAATACGGGAAACCGGAATATTTGTAGTACCTGTGTTGATATTCAGAATCAGAATTGCAAAAAGTGCTGCTGCCATTACTGCAAATACTACTGCATAACGCGAACGCCGCCGGAAATTTTCCATATGGAAGCTTCCGGTGCTTCCGTCTGTTTGTGATTTCATCATGACCGCTCCTATAATTAGTTGATTTTTGTTATAAATGTCATCTGGCTTTCATCCCCGTCTGTAAGCATCAGATGAAGATCCGTGATCATATTTCCTACTATATCCGTTGCCTGATAAAGATATTTACCTGCGCACCAGACGTTTCCCTCTTTGACTGCCTTAAAGTCAGCAAAAAGTTCACTTTTCTGCAGGAGCTCGTCCACGCTGTTGATCGGGTCATCAATGGTTCCATTGTATACCAGATAATCCGCATCAATTGCCTGAGTATAAAATTCTTCCATCGTCATCGGCACAGAAGAACGTTTTGTTTCTTCTTCGGAATCAACCTGTGTCGGCACATAACGTCCACCGGCGATTTCAATCATTTTGGGAACATAATCTGTCGGTTTTCTTACTACTACAGAACCATCACTGCTGATATAAAAGAATGCAACGGTTTTTTCGGTATTTTTGAAATCTTTCAGATCTGAAATAACTTTCGCCTGTTCATCAAAAAATGCCTTTGCTTCATCCCTCTTATCAACCATCTCCGCATAAACTTTGATCCACTCCGTTCTTCCAAGAGGATGATTTTCATAGCTGGAACGATCTGTAAAAACAGGAATTCCCATCTGTTCGATCATTTCCTGAACTTTCGGAGTATGCAGGATCATGGTTGATTCGATTGCCAGATTACAGCCGGAATTTACAAGCAGCTCGTAATCCGGTTCACTGTACTTGCCGGCAAAAACAATGCTTCCATCTTCCATGGCCTGTTTTGCCGCCTCTACATACCAGCCAGACTCCTGAAGGGAAGAAAATTTGATATTGTCCAGTGCATCCAGCGAAGAAAACAATGACATAGCCGAAGTTGCTGCCAGATAAATATTATCCAGCGGTTTCTGAAGCACTACGATATCACTGTCCAGACCGTCCGGTGCTGTTTTTCCCTCCGGCACAAGCAGGAACTGTCCGCTGTCCGGTACATCGATCAGAGTGTAATCATCATTGTAATAATATATATGGAAACATTCTGCAAAATCGTTCTGCATTTCCGATTCAAATGTCAGTCCCGGAATTTCCGGTGCAGAAGAATCCGTGTCTGCGGCCTTTACATTCATGGAAATGCTGAAAATGCCTGCTACAAAAAAGCATACCATCAACAATGATAACCACAGAGTTCTTATACTTCTTTCTTTCATTTTCTTATCTCATCCTCCGATTTTGTATAAGGGGCGATCCGAAGACCGCCCGTGTTTTATTCTGTATCTGTGTTTTCTTTTGTGTCTGTACTTTCCTGAGTATCTGTACTTTCTTTCGAATCGCTGCTATGTGCACCTGCAGCAGATTCATAAAGTTTGGAAGCTTCTTTCTCGCATCCGAACAGCGCACCATATACCTTGCTCCATTCGTATTTCGCAAGTACATCTTTTTCATCTTTTGAACGGTCAAGTATCATAGGAATCTTGAGGATTGCAAATTTTTCTGCAAGAGCTGTCATAGCCGGATATTTTGTATCACCCTGCTCCTCTTCCGATTTATCTTTCAGAATATCAGACGGCACGATCGCAAGCTTACATTTATTCTTCACAAGATCTTTCAGGTCAGCCTTATCATAAGTTCCCGCAGAAATGATATCACCATTTTTTATGGATTCTTTTATTTTATCAATTTTGCATTCCTCTTCTGTTACTGACACCGCTGAAACGTTTTTATCCGCACCGATCTTATTGATCATTTCCAGCGCCACATCAGATGCCACGTATGTTTTGTCCATCGGAAGCTGAATGACGATGATTGATTTGTCAATTCCTGCCGGAATCTGATCCGTCTTGTCTTCCGGAACCAGCAGATAACGGATAGCATCCTGTTTGTAGAGTTTTGCATAATCCTGTTCGGATGCTGCTTCTTCTCCATCTGTACCGGAGGATTTGGAAGAAGTTGTCTCTTCAGATGATTTTGCAGAATCACCATTCTCACTGTCCGATGTAGTCTGTGCTGCATTATTCTGTGTAAGATCCACACTTTCTTTGCCAAACTCATCATTTAATGAAATTTCAAGTACTGTCATATCATTGCTGTAATAATGAATTTTGAACATTTTTGAATGTTCCAGTTTCAGTGAGCTCATATATTCCAGCCCCGTGATCTTTGGTGCTGCATCATCTTTGTAAACAATACCTGCATCTGTTTCGGCCTCTTCGCCCGCAGCTACCTTCTTTGCGCTTCCGGCTGCTTTTGCAGAGACACTGCTTCCTGATGAACTCTTGCTGCTGTCTGAAATATCCATACCAAAATACAATGTATATTCGATTTCGTATGGTTTTGACATAGCCGTAGTACAGCCAACTACCTTATTGTTGGCATTCAGCTGAACCGGAATCTTGAAAGTTGTATAATCACTTCCCTGCTCTACCGGATCATACTGGCTTCCACTGGCTTTAAGATAAATCCACTTGCCACTGTTAAAAGTTACATAAGCCCATGCCTGTCCGTTCTCTACACTGATCTTATCACAGGTGATATTCAGCCCGTGTGTACCGGTTCCGCCTGACCATGAAAACGAAAAGGCATCTGAACCATATTCACCATCTTTTAAGCTTCCCGCCGAAGAATCCACCTGACTGGTCTTACCGTCTGTTTTGGACTGATACTGGCTGCCGGATGAACTGCTTCCGCCGGTGCTGCTTCCACTGGAGCTTCCTCCGCCGGTACTGCTTCCGTTCGAACTGCTTCCATTGGAATTACTTCCATTAGAACTGTTACTTCCACTGGAATTGTTTCCGCCTGTGTTACTTCCGTTAGAGCTGTTATTTCCATTAGAATTGCTTCCGTTGGAATTATTTCCACCGGAGTTATTGCTGCCGGAATTATCACTCTTTGAACCATCCCCGCCAGTCTCGGAACCACTGGTATCTACTGTAAATTTCAGGGTATGGTCATACCACATTTTTTCTTTGTCTCCGGCTTCATAATAACGATGGGAACGTGCTGCCAGTTTTACTTCCTGATTCAGACCCGGGAGTGAAAATGTATAAGTATATTTACCATTTCCGTCAACTTTGTAGGAGATCAGATTGCTGTCATCTGCCTTAAGTGCATCTTCTTTGCTTCCCAGGAACAGCCTGTCATATCCATCACTGCTCAGCGTGATCGTAGCCGTGACTTTACCGCTTTGGGCAACAAGTTTGCAGGCTATGATCTTAAACATCGTCTTTGTTCCATATGTATGTTCTACATTTCCGATATAAGTTCCATCCTTTACCTCATCGCCGGATGGCTTATCTGAAGACCCTGTATCGTTTTTTGTAATATGGATCGTATAATCAATGTCATGGGGTTCTGTCATAGCTATTGTCGTTGCAGTAATGACCATATCTGTGTTCAAGGCAACCGGAATCTCAAAATAAGATCCTCCCTCATTGCTCGTCGGCAGATATTCCTGACTGTCAACTACTACTCTGGTAAATTTCTCACTGCTGAACTTGATGGTTGCGTATGTCTTACCCTCCTTTACAGTGATACCTTCACAAGTGATCTGCGTTTTCCCTGTGCCGCCTTCAAAGGAAAATCCATCTGCTGTATATGTACCATCAGCAAGTGCAAAAACAGATATTACATCCTGTGTATCCTGTTCTGTATTCTCACTGTCTTCTTCCAGACTTTCTATGCGATAAGAATCTTCGTCCGTATCCTGTGTTTCTTCTGCAGTATTTCCTTCCAGTGATCCGATCTTCCAGAGCGAATCTGACATCTCATCTGCACCGCTCTTTGAAATAGTTCCCTCGCCGGAATTATCTGCCGGAATATTTTCTTCTGTTTCCTGCGGCTCCTGCATATTTTCTGAATTATTATCATCCACTGTCTCCTGTGCAGGTTCTGCCTCAGACGGAAGCATGAAATAAAGATCTTCCTCTGTATACCAGCTGTTATCTGCAGTGTTACCTGGAACATATCCTGCCTTTTCTCCCAGATACTGCGGATCAATATAAAACAGATAATGATATCTGCCCTCTTCGTCCATTGAACCTTCGATCACAGGTGTTTTATCCTCATCTGATCTGTTTCCAATATAAAGCCTGTTATATGCTGTATTTGCAGATACAATTTCAATCAGAACAGACTCGCCTTCCTGAAAAGCCCTTTTCTCCGTGATCTGCAGAAATTCTTCGTTCACAGGATCTGTATCAGCGTTCTGCTCTGTTTCTTCTGTCGTTGCTTCATCTGGTTCTTCATTTGCATCTGAGCCAGATTCTTCACCTGCATCTTCGCTGTTTTCTTTTTCCGGTGCAACATCACTGTTTTCCTGTACTGTCGCATTCTCTGCTGATGCCGAAACCACAGCCTGTGGTGCCGTCGTCATACTCAGTGCAAGAAGTACAGCAAGCGCCTTTTTTGCCTGCATGCTTACCTCTCCTTTTTATTTGAAGTGCTGTTTTTATGAATGTTTAACTTTTATAGGATAAAAATAAAGCCTGCTTTCCGTACAGAACAGGCAGACTTTTTCATACAAATAAAGTGTACACTTCCACTTTAAGCTCAATAGCATTCTGATCTTTCGTGGATTTGTTACACTTGCATTGATGCGATCTGCTTTCTTCGGAAGCTGTTCATCATCCCTCCAGCAGGTTTCCTGACTTACACAGTATCACATGCCCATTCCTTCTCACGCCTATTTCACGCAATGGCTCTTATGAACACCTCTTATGTTTACAGTGACCGGATCGTTCAGGACTTACACCTGATTCCCTATTATCCGCCTGCGGCAGCACTGGAGTTCCTATATTCTACTTTATTATAACAATATCTCCGATAAGGTGCAAGAGTCTGAACCCGATTTACATTTATATAAGAAAGCTGTTCATAAAATGTGCTGAAATGCACCGAAAAAGCCGCTGATTTTTTGATTAATATTTGTCAATTTTACTAATAAATGTTATTATAATTTTATGGGATGTATACGCGGAGCATTCCAGCCGCAACAGACACATGTAAATGTGTCCGAATTTATTTAATTACATAAGGAGACTATTATGAAGCAAAGAAGAAAAGCTATTTTGGCGCTGCTTCTCAGTGCGTCCGTGGCAGCTTCTCCAATTGTATCTGCAACATCCGTTTTTGCGGAAGATCTGGATTTTGCAACAGTTGAAGAAACTGAGGTTACATCAGAAGATGCGGGTTCTGATTTCTCAGATGACTCTATTTCCATAGAAGATTCTGATGACGTGACCGAGGCTGATACAGCCGATGATTCCATTTTAATTGACAACTCTGATTCTGCTGAGTATTCAGAATCAGATACAGATGTATTCAGTGCCGGTGATGAAGTAGACGCATTCACTGCAGCAGATGAAGTATCTGTACAGGCTGACGAAGAAGCAAAGACTCACTCTATTGATGTTACTGTTGTCAACAGTTCCGGAGACGTATCCGGCATGTATGCCATGGAAAATGCCATCATCACCAAACAGGACGACGGCACTTACCTGGTAAAAATGCATCAGAAAAATAAAAACAGAAACTACATGGCACTCACCAGGGATGTCACCGCTGCCACTCAGCACAGAGTTGACTGGTATGTTGCTGATACAGACTATTATTACACTATCCCGGTTGCAAACCTGACGGAGCCTGTATATGCAAGTTTCAGCTATACAAGAAACGTAAACAAAGGTGCTGCATGGAGTAATGTTCAGACAATTACTTTTGATACTTCCTCTATGGCAGATACAACTGAACCTGCTGTTGACGCTTCCGGCATGAACAAACAGGCAGCTCTTAACTATACTGCTGCTGATGCCGCTCTGGCTTCCGTTCCGGAAGATCTCTCAATTTACACAGATGAGACAGCAAAGGCAGTTACCGCTGCTGCCAATGCGCTCAAAGGAAAATACAAAGCAATCCAGCAGTCTGACGTTGATACCCTTGTCACCGCTCTCACTGACGCGGTTAAAGCTTTAAGAAAAAAAGCAGTTTCTCTTACCGTTACAAATAAGACAGGCATGTTTAATGTTACAGATGCAGTTCTCGATAATGACAAACTCATCGTTACTCTTCATGGAACTGGTTATCGTTATCTGTACAAGGGTACTTATGAAGAAGCTGTTGCAAATGGGGATAACAGAGACAAATGGATTGCAGGCGATAATTCCAGCGGAAAATGGCAGTTTACCATTCCTGTTGCTGAAGGTGAAACCTTCGTCCCGATCGTAGCTATCTCCCACAGCTACCTTACCAAATATGAGCAGGGTAAGAACTCTCTGGAAAGAGCTTTCTATCCTCGCCAGGCTGTAATTGACCAGAACGCAGCTACTTTAGTTACCGGTGATTATGATCATACAAAAAATCTGACTGTCACCAATAATGTTAAAATGTTCAAAGTTGACACCGCTTCCCTTGAGACAATTGGTGGACCTAACTCTAATAATTATAAGGAGATTCTTCACCTCACCATGGGAAGTACCAGCTTCGATAAAGTATTTATCGGCTCTGCTGTAGATGCGGCCGCTGCTGAAACAACAACTGACATCACAGACCAGAAAGCAGATCTCACTGTAAAAGCCAACGCAATGGGCGGTGAAGCTACTGTTGACTACCTCGAAAAAGAAGTGATCTTTTCTTTCCATTCTGTAAAGAATGATTCCTGGTATGAACGTGTATTCAATGTAAACAAAACAAATGGTACCCTTACCATTACACCTGTTTCAGTTCCGGCTACTTCAATCACACTGAATGCATCCAGCCAGAATCTGATTACCGGTGAGTCCTTTACATTAACAGCTACTGTTGAACCTGCTAAAACAACTGATACAGTTGTATGGTCATCCAGCAACGAAGCCGTTGCCACTGTTTCCGACGGTACTGTAACTGCTGCAAAGGCTGGTACTACAGAAATCACTGCTACAGCAGGAAACGTAAAAGCAACATGTACTGTTACAGTTTCTGATCCGGTCTACAAAGTAACAGACATCAAACTTACGGCTGCTCCTTCCCGCCGCATTGCAGCAGGCAAGAAAGTAAAGCTTAAAGCTTCCATTGCTCCTTCTAATGCTACAGACAAATCTGTAACATGGACTTCCAGCAACAAAAAAGTTGCCACTGTTAACGCAAAAGGTCTGGTTACATTCAAGAAAAATGCAGGTGGCAAAAAAGTAACTATCACAGCTACAGCCAAAGATGGAAGTAAGAAATTTGCAAAGATCACGCTTACCTGCATGAAGGGTTCTGTAAAGAGTATCAAACTTTCCGGAAAAACTACTGTTAAATCTGGTAAAACTACAAAATTAAAAGCAAAAGTTTCTACCAAGAACGGCAAGGCAAACAAAACTGTTGTATGGTCATCCAGCAACACCAAACTTGCCACTGTTGACAAAAACGGTAAAGTAAAAACTGTCAAAGGCAAAAAAGGCACCGTCAAGATTACCGCAAAAGCAACTGACGGATCCGGCAAGAAAGCAACTATTAAAATTAAAATTAAAATCAAATAATATCAATTGTTTTTAATAACAATATGATACAAAAAGCTCCTGCGAGATTCGCTTTATTACGAAGCCTCACAGGAGCTTTTATTATCACATTATATTTACAGAACTTTTATTTTTATGTTCTGTATTCTATTTTTCTGAAGCCTTTTTTGAAGTATCTTTCGCATCCTTTGTTTTTTCCGCTACTTCATCAGACTCTTTCTGAGGATTTGTAACTTTTACTTTATGATCATACCACTTATTCTTCTTGCCAATAAGTGCAAGATCAAACTCTTCGTCAATAGCAGGTACCGGAATATCAAATCCATAAACTTCTTCTGTCATTCCATCACTGTATGTAACTGTATCTGTTGTTGGCTCAAGAAGTTCTGCGCCGTCTTTCTTCGCATCTTCTGAAACTCCCACAAAGAGATTTACAATATTTTTGGACGCCAGACTTACATGAATGGTCATTTTACCATCTTTGACAGTCAGCTCACCTTTTCCGTCGTTTGCTTCATTTACATGGAACATGGAGCTGTCGGTATCAAACTCTGCTGTGTAGACACCATCTTCCAGGACATCACCTTTTGCAGTATCGTCTGCTTTGGCACCTTCTGATGATTCGTCTGTTTTTGTCTCTTCTGTAGTTTCCTGCTCTGCGGATTTTGCAGAAACTGCCTTCGCTCCTTCAGCAAAAACCGGGCTGTAACTGCCGATCATAAGTGCTCCACTTAATACACATGCCATCATTGCCACTGAACGTTTCATAATATAAAATCCTCCTGTTTTACAGGAAATGCCCGGAAGGACCTGAATCCTCCCGGGCAGCCCCGTTATCTTACATAAAAATTATGTACTGTTTTATTATTCTGCAGCTTCTTCTGTTGTTTCTGCTGCATCATCTGCTGCTGTATCGTCTGTTGCTTCTGCGTCAGCATCATCTGTTGTTGCTTCTGCATCTGTTCCAAGGGAATCAATTGCAGCTTTTGTATGCTCTACATACAGATCTTCTACTGCTTCGATTCTTCCAAGTCCTTCAATCTGGCAGTCAATGCTGTCAAATGCACCGGATGCTTCGAACTGGGATTTCCAGGAATCTTCATCAT
>OLSI01001735.1_pt1 | contig 13693 bp, 10 predicted proteins | sample 1672661 | NCBI WGS metagenome assembly OLSI01 (sample SAMEA3136711, study PRJEB25190) | human gut metagenome | biome: human gut; feature: human-associated habitat; material: faeces | place: Austria | collected 2013 | reverse complement strand
TCAGAAATATATTACAGTTAACTTTATGAATGTTGCAGAACTGGTTGATGATATGGGTGGAATCGAGCAGGACATTACAGAAGAAGAAACAAAGTATATCAACGGTTATATTGATGAACTTAATGGAATCCGAGGAACATCTTCTGCACACATTACAGAAGCCGGTACTTATACATTAGACGGAACACAGGCGGTTGCATTTAGCCGTATCCGTTATACAGAAGGAGGAGATTATAAGAGAAGTGAAAGACAGAGAACAGTTCTCTTTAAGATTTTCTCAAAAGCACAGGAGCTTGACAAAGCGAAAAAGATCGATATTGCCAAGAGCATGCTTGATAAAATTAATACAAACTATTTAGAGAGCGAAGTGCTTCGTCTTTTAAGTACAATCACAGAATACAAGGTGGAAGCAATGGATGCATTTCCAAAGGTATTCTATTCCGGTAAGATTGATGGTGTGTTCTATGAAGTTCCGGTTACACTGAATGACATGAGTACACAGATGCATACATTTTTGTATCCGACAGAAACGTATACACCTTCTGAGACAGTTCAGTCGATCAGTGCTCAGGAAAGCGCAGTAGCGCCGACAGCGAATAATGATTTTACACAGCAGTAAGAGCTGGAGTTAAACCGATTTTTGAAAAGAGTTGTGAGAAATAGAGGATAATCTCGTTTTTTACAGCTCTTTTTTGTATATGAAAAAGTCACGTTCTGGTTACTGTTCTGATATAGAAAAACATCTACTCGGGTTGCAATTACTTTCAATTTTATAAAATGTGTGTTATCCTAGCATTGGATGTTATTTGAACGTTTAACTAAGATAAGAAAAAGGTAGATAAGGGGTAAGAAATGAAATACGAGAAGATGAATAATCTCTTCCTGCGTCAGTCCTATCTGGATTCCTGGGAAGATTATGAAAGAAGTTTAAAGAAAAAAAGCTTTATCAAATGGGATTATATTATATTGACAGCATCAAATGAAGCACAGGCAACGGCTTATCGGAATCAGATCGAGAACCGTCTGGAAAAAGGTCTTCTTCCGGAAGAGACAACGTATGCGGTTCTTCCGGATCCGGAGGGAAAACGTGTGGGATCAGGAGGAGCTACATTTCAGGTGATGCGTTATATTGCAGAACAGGAACCGGAGAGAGAGAATCCTTTTAAGAATCGTAGAATTCTTGTGATTCATTCAGGTGGTGACAGCAAGAGAGTGCCGCAGTATTCTGCAATCGGCAAGCTTTTCTCACCGGTTCCAAGAGAATTGCCGGATGGAAGAAGTTCCACTTTATTTGATGAGTTTATTGTGGGAATGTCAGGAGTTCCATCCAGAATCCAGGAGGGAATGCTTGTTTTGTCAGGTGATGTATTGCTTCTGTTTAATCCACTCCAGATTGATGCGCAGTTTGACGGAGCAGCAGCAATTTCCATTAAAGAGCCGGTAGCTACAGGAAAAAATCATGGCGTATTTCTGAACGATGGACATGATTATGTAAAGTGTTTTCTTCATAAACAGACAGAAGAGCGTTTGCGAGAGATGGGAGCTGTTAATAAAGCAGGAAATGTAGATCTTGATACAGGTGCGGTATTGTTTGGCAGCGCACTGTTGCAGGCACTGTTCCGTCTGATTTCAACAGGGGGCAAAGTAGACGAGAAGAAATTCAGGCAGTTTTGTAATGAAGAAGCAAGGATCAGCTTTTATGGGGATTTTTTATATCCGCTTGCAAATGATTCTACATTAGAAGATTTCTATAAAGAGGCAGCAGAAGGACAGCTCAATGAGGCACTGCATGAATGCAGGACACAGATCTGGAATGCGATCCATCATTTCTCAATGAAGCTGTTGTGTCTGTCACCGGCGGAATTTATTCATTTCGGGACAACAAGGGAATTGAGAAGCCTTGTAACAAAAAATGTGCAGGATTACGAGTTCCTGGATTGGAAGATGCAGGTGAATTCAGCGGTGCAAAAAGAAGGATTTGCAGCGCATAATGCTTATGTAGGAAGCCGTGCAAAGATAGGAAAAGAAGCATATCTGGAGAATTGTTATATTCTTGGTAATTCTGAGGTCGGCGACGGAACCGTTCTTTCCCATGTGCGCATTATGGACCGGAAGATTCCAGAACAGATTGTTATGCACGGAATTGAACTGACAGGTGGGAAAAAAGTAATTAGGATTTATGGTGTACCAGATAATCCGAAAGGAAAATATCCGGGAGAGGTTTCATTTCTCGGCACGACATTGAATCAGTTTATGGCTCAGAATAAAGTGACGAAAGAAGAACTCTGGAAAGGAGAAGAGACCTATCTGTGGTTTGCAGATCTTTATCCGGTGTGTGATGACTGGGAAGATGCACTTGATATGGCTGAAATCATTTACAAGATGGCACATGGTACTGCAACAAAAGAAGAGATTTCCAGATGGCGTGAGACTGAACGTATGAGCCTCTATTCCAGTTTTAATGCAGCAGATATTGAGGCATCCTGTGATCAGGAGAGGTTTCTTGAAAACCGTATTCTTGCAAGGTGTTTCATCAGAAAACTGGAGCAGGGAATGTATTATGCGGATGCACTCAAGATATTTGGAAAGCGTGGAATATCGAAAGAAATCTTTAAGTTACTGATGGAAGATGCGGCAGAAGCAGATTTCTCATTGAAGATTCGAATCTATCATGCAGTCTCCTGTTATATGAAAAAGACAAGAACGATTTATGATGATCTGCATTATGATGCACTTGAGAATGACTGTTTTGGAACAATCCAGGAGGTAATTTATGAAGAAGCAGAGAAGAAACTTCCGGATAGTTCAGGATATAGAATTGTAAAAGATCAGGTTGATATCGCCCTTCCGGTTCGCGTGAACTGGGGCGGAGGCTGGACGGATACACCACCACATTGTAATGAAAAGGGTGGAGTAGTTCTTAATGCTGCAATGAAATTAAGAGGAATTTATCCGGTACAGATCACGGTGAAGAGATTAGATGAGCTTCATGTGGAATTTGAAAGTAAGGATATCGGAGTCTATACAACTGTAGACAGTGCAGCTGAGATCCAGGATTGTCATAATCCATATGATTCATTTGCACTGCATAAAGCAGCTTTGATCGCCTGTGGAATTATCCCGGTCAGGGAAGAAGCAGATCTTCAGGAGATTTTAAAGCGGATGGGAGGAGGAATCTATCTTTCTACCCAGGTTTATGGAGTACCGAAAGGATCAGGACTTGGAACAAGCAGTATCTTATCAGGAGCGTGCGTAAAGGGAATCTTTGAATTTCTTGGTCAGGAGCGTACAGATGCAGAGATCTATGATGTTGTCCTTGGTATGGAGCAGATCATGAGTACCGGAGGAGGATGGCAGGATCAGGTTGGCGGACTGACAGAAGGAATTAAACTGATCTCAACAAAACCGGGGATTGCTCAGAATCTTGTTGTAGAGAAGATAGAAATGCCGGAAGAGGGAAAGAAAGAACTGAAAGAACGTTTCGCATTGATTTATACTGGTCAGAGGCGTCTCGCAAGAAATTTGCTGCGTGATGTGGTTGGTGGCTATATCGGAAGCAGACCAGAATCATTGAAGGCATTAAAGGAGATGAAGGCAGTCGCCGTGTTAATGCGTTTTGCACTGGAGCAGGGAGATATTGACGAATTTGCTGAGCTTTTAAACCAACATTGGAAATTATCCTGTATGTTGGATGCCGGTACAACCAATACCTGTATCGATCAGATCCTTCTTGTATGTGAAGACCTGATCGATGGGAAGTTTATATCAGGAGCCGGTGGAGGCGGATTCATTCAGGTGATTCTAAAGAAAGATGTGACAAAGGAGCAGCTGCATGAACGTCTGCATGGCGTGTTCCAGGACAGTGGCGTAGATGTATGGGATTGCGAATTACTTGTTTAACGTATAAGTAAGACAAGAAATGAAATTTGACAAAGAATTTCTACATGGTATAATGAGCGAAAAAGAAAGCAGTATATCAGTTAGGAGTAGATTTTTGAAGAGCAATAAGAAAACGAATAGAGCGAAGAACAGGAAATTGACGATGATCTCATTTTTGCCGGCAATCATTTGGCTGATCCTTCTTCTGGTTTTGTCAAGCCAGAATGGACCACAGACAGCGGCAACCAGTCTGCCGATGGCAGAATGGATCCAACAGCACTTTTTTCCACAGGACAGTGTGGATTATGTGCATATGTATCTGAGAAAATGGGCACACTTTATCGTTTATTTCATAGAATCAGGATTATTGGTTCTGGCAATGAAGAATGTGATGAAAGCCTGGAAAGCGGCGTGTGCGGTATTCGGACTTTGTACGATCCTGGCAATTGCAGATGAGGCACACAAGGTTCTGATCGTAGGAAGACACTGTCAGTGGGATGAAGCAGGAATCAATATTGTCGGTGTGATCATGGGAGTGTTGCTGACCTGGAGTATTCTATGGCTGATTCGTTGGGCAAGGGGAACACTTGAAGATTAGAAGGAATATTTTCGCAGAAAGCTTCATATAATGACATCAGGAAGACAAGCGGTGAAAGGGGAAATCGAAAGGTGGTTCTTGGATATATTGTCTGTTTTCTCGGTGGTCTGATTCTGGGCGTAGTCCTTATGTGTTTGCTTCAGATAAAGAGATGATTTGTGAGAGAGGTTGAGAGGCCTCTCTTTTTTGTATATCAGGAAAGTGTTTTCATGATATACAAAAAATACTCCGTTTAGGATCTGCACAAATCCGAAAAAACACCCGTTGTTGTTTTACATAAACTTAACATTTGGTTGATTTCAGACTTTACATTTCTTACGTAACATATGTACTGTGCTTGAGGGAAGCATAAATGGCTGCAGAAAATAAAAAAAGAAAATGCAGTGGGATTAGAAATGTGTATGAAATGTAAAGGAGATAATTGACATGAAAATGAAAAAGTTTATAGCATTACTTACAGTAGCAGGTATGACAGCAACAATGGCAGTTGGATGTGGAAGTTCATCAAACGAAACTTCAGATAATGCAGCAGATACAAATACAGAGAGCAGTGACAGCTCATTAAGCGGAACAATCACAGCAGCCGGTTCATCAGCACTGAAACCACTTGCTGATGATGCAGCAGATTCGTTTCTAAATGATCATCCGGATGTATCTATCACAATCGATGCAGGCGGTTCAGGAGAAGGACTGAAGCAGGTATCAGAAGGAACTGTAGATATCGGTAACTCTGATGTGGCAGCAGAAGATAAACTGGATGAGACAGCAGCAAAAGAGCTTGTAGATCATCAGGTATGTGTTGTAACTATGGCACCGATCGTAAACAAAGATGTTGCAGAAGCAGGTGTTAAGAGTCTTACAAAAGAGCAGTTAATCTCCATCTTCACAGGAAAGACAACAAACTGGAAAGATGTTGGAGGACCGGATGAGGATATCGTTCTTGTAACACGTCCTGAGTCTTCAGGAACAAGAGCAACATTCCAGAAATATGCACTGGACGGAAACGAAGAAGCTTCTAACACATCCATGGAAACAGATGATTCCGGAGTTCTTCTTACAAATGTAAAGAGTACAAACGGAGCAATCGGTTATGTAGCACTTTCTTATCTGACAGGAGATGCAGGTGTTGAGACAGTAGCAATTGATGATGTTGAGCCAACACTTGAGAATACTTACAGCGGAAAATATCCTGTATGGACATTCGAGCATATGTACACAAAGGGTGAACCAAATGAAGTGACAAAAGCATTCCTTGATTATATCACAGGTGATGAATATGGCGCTCAGATGGAGAAACTTGGTTATGGTGTTGCATCTAAGATGACTGTAACAGAGCACTAATAGCATAAAGTGAAAAGCTATGAAATGTACTGTGTGTTCCGGGAAAAATCAGAACAGCAGTACATTTCACTGATAAAAGGTGAAAATATGAAGAAACAAAACATGTTTACAAAAGAGTATGCATGGAGAGGACTGATGACAGCGGGCGGTTTGCTTGTTATTGCCATCACAATCTGTATCGGAGCCTTTCTTATATATAAGGGATCCGGTACATTTACGATATTTGGTCATTCCATATTTGAATTCTTAGGATCGACAGACTGGAACCCGGAAGATAATGCACAGGGGGGTGGAACTGTCGGAGCATTGATCTTTATCGTGGGTTCTCTATGTACATGTGGTCTGGCACTTCTGATCGCGACTCCATTTGCAGTAGGTTCTGCAATCTTTATGATTGAGATCGCGCCGAAATTCGGAGAAAAGTTTTACAGACCAATCGTTGAAATTTTCGCAGGAATTCCATCAGTTGTTTATGGATGGGTTGGACTTACAGTCCTGATTCCGGCAATTAAGAAAGTATTTCATTTACAAGTTGGACATTCAGTTCTTGCGGCAGGGATTGTTTTGGCACTGATGATCTTCCCAACCATCAGTAATGTGGCAGCAGATTCCATTCATTCTGTGCCAAAAGATTACCGTATGGCAGCCTACGGACTGGGTTCTACAAGATGGCAGTCCATTTATAAAGTTGTCATTCCGGCAGCAGGTTCAGGAATTCTTTCAGGAATTATTCTCGGACTTGCGAGAGCATTCGGTGAGGCACTTGCGGTTGCAATGGTAATTGGACAGACAACAGCTCTTCCAAAGGGATTATTCTCCACAACAAAGAGTTTGACTACAGAAATCGCAGCACAGATGGGAAATGCAACGGAGGGCGGTGAGATGAAAACAGCACTCTGGACAATGGCATTGTTATTGTTCTTATTATCTCTGTTATTCATCCTGCTGATCCATTATTTTTCAAGACCGAAGAAAGACAAAGAGTAAGGGGGAGCAAATAGATGAATCGAGTACAACGTGCGCGTGGAATAAATCAAATAATGACCGGCGTGTTTTATCTGATCGCAGTGTTCTTCTTTACATTATTGATTGGATTTGCATCTTATGTAATTATCAAAGGATTTACAGGAGCAACACCGGAGATGTTTGCCTTTGCGAGAAAAGGAAGCATCGGAAACCAGTTGTTCAATACAATTTATCTAGTATTTATTTCGTTGTTATTCTCCATTCCGCTTGGAGTGACAGCCGGAATCTATCTGGCAATGTATGCGAAGAAAGGATTTCTTACAAAATTTCTAAGAATCTGTATTGAGACACTTTCTTCGCTTCCGTCCATTGTTGTTGGATTGTTTGGATATCTGGTATTTCTTGTGTTTTTCGGACTTGGAAAGAGTCTTCTCGCGGGAGCATTATCAGTTTCTATTCTGGCGATCCCAGTTATCACAACAACGACAGAGGACGCGATCAATGGTCTGCCGGGACATTACCTGCAGGCAAGTCTTGGACTTGGAGCAACAAGATGGCAGTCCATTTATCATGTGTTGATCCCGGCGTGTATCCCAAGAATCATGACAGGTGTCATCCTGGCAGCAGGAAGAGGATTTGGTGAGGCGGCAGCACTTCTGTATACAACAGGATCAGGAACAGATCTGCGCTGGAACAACTGGAATCTGACATCCCCAACCTGCCCGCTGAATATTTTCCGTCCGGCAGAGACATTGTCATTGCAGATCTGGGGACTTCAGATCAATGGACAGGATCCGAATCTTGCAAACCTGTCAGCAGCAATCCTGATGATTCTTGTTCTGCTGTTCAGCATTGGCGCAAATGCATTGAGCCGACACATTAATAAGAAGAATTCAGGAAACTAAAGACAGAAAATGAAAGAGGAAGCCAACTGATAATTTCTATGTCAATCATTTCGTTGACTGGCATGTAGAAAGGATAATTAATAAAAATGGAAGCAAAAAAAGCAAATGATTATAAATTTGATATCAGCCATCTGAATCTTCATTATGGAGACTTCCATGCACTCAAAGATGTGAATATGAAGATCGAGGCGAATAAGATCACTGCATTTATCGGACCTTCCGGATGTGGAAAATCTACATTTCTGAAGACACTGAACCGTATGAATGATCTGGTGGAAAATTGTAAGATTGATGGAAATGTTCTGCTCGACGGTAAGGACATTTTCAAGGAAATGGACGAGATCACACTGCGTCATCGTGTTGGAATGGTATTTCAGCAGCCAAATCCATTTCCAAAGAGTGTGTATGACAATGTGGCTTACGGACCGAGAATTGCCGGAATCAAGAAAAAATCTCAGCTGGATGAGATCGTTGAGCGAAGCCTTCGTCAGGCAGCGATTTGGGATGAACTCAAAGACCGTCTGAATAAAAGTGCGCTCGGACTTTCCGGTGGACAGCAGCAGAGACTTTGTATCGCAAGAACACTGGCAGTTGAGCCGGAAGTAATTCTGATGGATGAGCCGACATCCGCACTGGATCCAATCTCAACATCTAAGATTGAAGACCTTGCGATGGAACTGAAAAAAGATTATACTATCGTTATGGTAACGCATAATATGCAGCAGGCAGTCCGTGTATCGGATAACACAGCATTTTTCCTCTTAGGAGAAGTGATTGAGTATAATGACACTGAGAAATTGTTCTCCATTCCTGAAGATAAGAGAACAGAGGATTACATCACAGGGAGGTTTGGTTGATTTATGCGTAACAGATATGATATGCAGCTGCATCTTTTGGATACACAGCTTACACATATGGGTGAGTTGTGTGAAACAGCAATTGCAAAGGTAACTCAGGCATTAAAGGAAGGTAACACGGAACAGGCTAAGATTGTGATCAAAGAAGATGAAGAGATCGATCAGATTGAAAAAGATATCGAGAGACTTTGTCTGAAGCTTCTGCTCCAGCAGCAGCCGGTCGCAAGAGACCTCAGAAGAATCTCAGCAGCACTTAAGATGATCACAGATATGGAGCGAATCGGAGATCAGACTTCTGATATCGCAGAGATCATCATTTCATCCAAGTGGGAGAAGATGGATGAGAATCTTGACAAGCTGACAGCGATGGCAACAGGCGTAAGCAAAATGGTTCGCAACAGTGTAACAGCCTATGTTGAGAAAGATCTGGAGCTTGCACGTACAGTCATGAATGAGATTGATGATTATTTTGATGAGATCCGGGATCAGATCATCCAGCTGATCCGTGAGGGTGATGGTCGTGATGGAAGAAAACTCTTTGATTTTATCATGGTTACAAAGTATCTTGAGCGAATCGGAGACCATGCGACAAATATTGCCGAGTGGGTAGAATTTGCAATTACCGGAGTGCATAAGGATAGTGCTGTAATGCATTAGAAGGAGAAAGAAATATATGATTTTTTGTGTAGAAGATGACGATAACATTCGCGAACTTGTAATCTACACTCTGGAGACAACCGGACTGGAAGCCAGAGGATTCGCAGACGGGACAGCATTTATGGAGGCTTTGGCGTTTGACACGCCAGAGCTTGTTTTGCTTGATATTATGCTTCCAGGGGAAGATGGACTTGAGATTCTTAAGAAACTGAAAAATTCATCAAAGACAAAGGATATCCCTGTGATCATGGTGACAGCGAAGGGGTCAGAGTATGATAAGGTAGTGGGATTGGATTCCGGTGCGGATGATTATGTGACGAAACCATTTGGTATGATGGAGCTGATTTCCAGAATCAAAGCAGTGCTTCGCAGAAGTGGAAAGCAACAGGATAAGACGAAACTTTCTGTTGGAGGAATCAGCTTAGATACGAAGAAACATGAAGTAAAAGTAGATGGCGAGCAAGTTGTGCTGACATTGAAGGAATTTGAACTTCTTGAGAAATTGATGCGCAATCAGGGAATCGTGCTGACAAGAGACCAGCTACTGACAGAGATCTGGGGATATGATTTTGATGGAGAGACGAGAACGGTTGATGTTCATATCCGGACACTCCGCCAGAAGTTAGGCGAGCAGGGCAGTCTGGTCAAGACAGTTCGTGGTGTTGGATATCGGATTGGTGGAGAAGCGTAATACAAGTCTGGAGGATATGAGAAAGTGAGAAAACGAATTCAGAAAAGCATGATGTTTATACTGATTGCAATTTTAGTTCCGATATATCTGATCATGTCTGTTGTTGTGTATCAGCGAAACCTGAAGATCCTTGAGGGTGAGATCAAACAGGAAGCAGCGTATATCAAACGGGCAGTCGATCTGTCAGGAACAGAGTATCTTGCACAGCTGGATGATGTGGATCAGGGAACGCGAGTGACGCTGATCGCATCTACGGGAGATGTTCTGTATGATTCCAGAAATGATGGAAGTACGATGGAGAATCATAAGACCAGAGCCGAAGTACAACAGGCTTTGAAGAATGGGACAGGCGAGAAGATTCGTATGTCAGATACCGTAAGCAAAGAATTGTATTATTATGCGGTTCTTCTGGATGATGGGAACGTTCTCCGTGTTTCAAAATCAATGGATAGTCTGATGTGGACTTCATTAAATATTTTGCCGGTGGTTATAGGGATTGGAATCATTGGACTTGTACTTGCCTGGTTTCTTGCAAAATGGCAGACAAACAGACTGATGGAACCTGTAATTCATCTGGATTTGGAAAACCCATTGGATAATGTTGTATATGAGGAGATGACCCCGCTTTTGGAAGCTATGGATAAGCAGAATAAAGAAAAAGAAGCTGTGGCCAATATGCGTAAAGAATTCTCTGCAAATGTATCCCATGAGCTGAAAACTCCGCTCACTTCGATTTCCGGATACGCAGAGATCATGATGAATGGACTCGTGCGTCCGGAGGATATTCCGAGATTTTCTGAGACAATTTATAAGGAGGCACGTCGGCTTTTGACATTGATTGAAGATATTATTAAAATATCAAAGCTAGATGACGAATCTGTTGAGCTTGAGAAAGAAGATGTAGATTTATTTGAACTGACGAGAGAAATTGTCAGTCGTCTTTCTCTTACAGCGGCTCAGCGGAATATTCATATGGAACTGACAGGAGAATCTGTGAAAATACATGGAATCCGTCAGATTCTGGATGAAATGATCTATAACATTACAGAAAATGCTGTAAAGTATAATAAAGAAAATGGAAATGTAACCATTTGGGTAGGAAATACACTGGAAGGACCGAAAGTCCGCGTGAGTGATACAGGGATCGGAATTCCAAAAGAACATCAGGATAGAATCTTTGAACGATTCTACAGAGTTGATAAGAGTCATTCGAAAGAACGGGGTGGAACAGGACTTGGACTGTCGATTGTGAAGCATGGAGCAATTCTGCACGGGGCGAAAGTTCAGGTGGATAGTGAGTACGGAAAAGGAACAAGAATGGAGATTATATTTCCTGAGAAATAAAATAGTGCTGTTTTACGCAGGAGAAGAGGAAGAAAACCTTCCTTTTCTTCTGCGTTTTTGCTTGAATCAAACAAGAGGTTGTGCTAGGATAGATATAACAAGTGGAAAATATCCCCTGCGGCTGATTTTACGTTACTGTTCACTCCCGTGTCAATCACTTCGCTGATTGACACGGAGGATGCGTGTTTTGACTTGAATGCATCTCGCCCCATCGCCAAAGGCGATTTAAAATGGCGAGATGCGTTGCTGGTCGCACATCGTGTGAGCAGTAACGATTTTACAGAAGACAGCAGGAGATCTGTTTTACACGAAAGAGAAAGGGGCTACGCGTATGCTGATAGAAGTTGATTTCAACAGTGATGAGGCGATTTACATTCAATTGTGTAACCAGATCATTCTTGGTATTGCTATGTCAGATATTCAGGAAGGGGATTCACTCCCATCTGTCAGGCAGCTTGCGGATACGGTTGGAGTGAATATGCATACTGTGAACAAAGCGTATCATGTGTTGAAGCAGGAAGGATATATCAGTCTGGATAAACGCAGAGGTGCAGTGATCGCAGTTGATGTAGATAAACTTCAGCAGCTCGAAGCGATGAAAGAGCAGTTAAGGATCGTACTTGCGCGAGGGCGTTGCAAGAATATCTCACGGCAGGAGGTTCATGGGCTGGTAGATGAGATATTTGACGAGTATGAGCTGCACGAGAACCGGTAGCAGAGAAGTAGAAAGACATAAGGGAGATATATATGCAGATTTCATATACAAAGTCGGCGCAGCATGCGCTTAAGTATGCGGCTAGAGCTGCCAGAGAGATGAAGCATCCGTATATCGGAACAGAACATTTGCTTCTGGCATTGAGAGAAGAATATACAGGAGTGGCAGGACAGGGACTTGCGAACAGTGGAGGAGAGTCGGAGAAGATCCTGAAGCTGATGGATGAGCTGATCACTCCGGCAGAAGAACATCCGGCAGCGAAAGGAAAGAGGTTAGAAGAGAGTCCGAGACTCCAGTATCTGTTAGAGAACAGCGCGAAGGAGTGTAAAAGACTCCGTACAACGGAAATCGGAACAGAACATCTCCTTCTTGCGATGATACGTGATGTGGATTGTGTGGCAGCAAAGATTCTGATCACATTGAATGTGAATCTTCAGAAATTATTCCAGAGCATTATGAATGCAGCAGGGATCGATCCGAAGATCTATCAGGAAGAACTTCAGGAGGATAATCGCGGAAGCGGTGCGATGATGGAGCAGTACTGTACGGATCTGACAGAACGTGCGGCAGAAGGAAAAATGGATCCGGTTGTGGGAAGAAACCAGGAAATTTACCGTCTGATGGAGATTTTAAGCCGAAGAACAAAGAACAACCCATGTCTGGTTGGAGAACCGGGAGTTGGTAAGACAGCAATTATTGAAGGTTTAGCACAGAGAATCGCATCCGGTGTGGTTCCGGAGAAGATGAAAGATAAGAAGATTTACAGTCTGGATCTTCCGGGACTGATTGCTGGTTCAAAGTACCGTGGTGAGTTTGAAGAGCGTATGAAAGGCCTGATCTCAGAAGTAGAAGCCTGTGGAAATGTGATTCTGTTCCTTGATGAGATCCATACGATGATCGGTGCCGGAGGCGCAGAAGGAGCGATTGATGCATCCAGCATTCTGAAACCTTCACTGGCGAGAGGTGAGATGCAGCTGATCGGTGCAACTACGATTGCAGAATATCGGAAGTACATTGAGAAAGATGCAGCACTTGAGCGAAGATTCCAACCGGTGACGATTGAAGAGCCGACACAGGATCAGTGTATTGAGATCTTAAAAGGTCTGAAAGAGAAATACGAAGCGCATCATAAAGTTGTGATCGAAGAACAGGCACTGGAGTCAGCAGTACAGCTGTCAGAGCGTTACATCACAGACCGGAATCTTCCGGACAAGGCGATTGATGTTTTAGATGAAGCATGCTCAAAGGTGAGTCTGAAGGGATATGAGGTTCCAGAGAATCTGAAGCAGTTAGAACAGGCAGTGAAAGAACTTGCTTCGCAGAAGGAAGAGAGCATTGAACGGGGAGATTTTGCAGAAGCGTCCCTGATTCAGAAAGAACAGGATGCAGTGCAGAAGAAATTAGACTCAGTGAAGAAACGCTTTGAGAAGAAACAGGCGAAGGCCAACCCACCGGTAACTGTAGATGCGGTTGCAGAAGTGGTGTCTGCCTGGACAAAAGTACCGGTGAGTAAGCTCGCAGAGAGTGATGCCCAGCGTCTGAAGAATCTGGAGCATGTCCTTCAAAAGAGAGTGATCGGACAGGACGAGGCTGTCGGCGCAGTTGCAAGGGCAGTGAAGAGAGGAAGAGTCGGACTGAAAGATCCGAAGCGCCCGATCGGTTCCTTCCTGTTCCTTGGACCTACCGGTGTAGGTAAGACAGAGCTTGCAAAAGCACTTGCCGAGAATCTGTTTGATGATG
>OLSI01001731.1_pt1 | contig 13714 bp, 10 predicted proteins | sample 1672661 | NCBI WGS metagenome assembly OLSI01 (sample SAMEA3136711, study PRJEB25190) | human gut metagenome | biome: human gut; feature: human-associated habitat; material: faeces | place: Austria | collected 2013 | reverse complement strand
GGCGCAGCGGGTGGCTCGGGCGCAGCGGTCGATCCCGACGCCGGCGAGACGCTGGCCGACCCGAATTGGAGAGACGAGCCGGTAGAGCCGGGCGACCAGGATCCGAACGCCCCCTTCCGCACTCCCGCCGAGCATGCCGATCGCTCCGATATGCCCACCCAGGCCGAGGTGAACGCGGAAATCGACCGCGAGGACGACATGGATTCCTCCGCCGATGCTCCCGACCCGGACAAGAGGGATTAGCGGCCGGCTTCTCCGGGGGGCTGAGAGCGAGACGCGATTTCCCGATTTCCACCTGAATGGCCCTTAGATTGGCGCGATTTCCCGATTTCCACCTTCCAGCGCCTGCTGCGAGGTGAAAATCAGGAAATCGCGCCTCTTATTTTGGCGTCGCCTTGCTATGGCTGTCTTGCCTTGGCTGCTTTGTCATGGTCGCCTTGCCGCGGCGTTCTTGAAAGCGGCGCGCCGCCTCCGGGCGTTCTTTTTTGTGCGCGCGACCAATCTTGAAGCCCACTCTAAGAGATAATACGGTACACTCATCAGAAACCAGTGTACACGGGCCTTTTGCGCCGTTACACTTATCGGCTAAGAATCAAAGGGAGGAAACGCCGAGAAAGACGAGGCTTCAGCATTCATGATCTGGCATTGCGGACAATACGACTTCGACACCAGCACGCCCCTCATCATGGGTATTTTGAACGTGACCCCCGATTCCTTCTCCGACGGCGGGGCGTACCTCGATCCCGAAGCGGCCGTGGAGCACGGGCTTGACATGGTGCGCGCCGGGGCCGCCATCGTGGATGTAGGCGGCGAGTCGACGCGCCCGGGTGCCACGCCCGTCACGCCTGAAGAGGAGTGGAATCGCATTGGGGATGTCGTCGCGGCCCTCGTGGAGGCCGGCATCTGCGTGTCGGTGGACACGCGTCATGCCGAGGTGGCGACTCGCGCTCTGCATGCTGGCGCTTCCATCGTCAACGACGTGTCTGGCTTCCGCGATCCCGCCATGGTGGAAGCGGTGCGTCGCTGCGGTTGCGGGTGTGTGGTCATGCACATGAAGGGCGAGCCGGCCACCATGCAGAACGACCCCGTCTACGAGGACGTGGTTGCTGAAGTGCGCGACTACCTGCGCGATGCGGCCGCTGCCTTGGAAGCGGCCGGCGTCGATCGCTCCCGCATCTGCGTCGATCCGGGCCCCGGCTTCGGCAAGACTCCCAAGCAGACCATCGAGCTTATGCGCAACCTCCACGAGATCGTGCATCTGGGCTATCCGGTCATGGTGGCGGTCTCGCGCAAGCGCTTCGTGGGCGAGGCCTACCAGGTGGAGGAGCTTCACGACCGCGACGTGGCCTCGGCGGCCGAAGCGCTGCTCGCCTGCGAGTTGGGGGCGAGCGTCGTGCGCACCCACAATGTGGAGATGACGGTCGCCGCGCTGAAGGACTTGCGGCCGGCGGTGCTCTTGGGCCTGGGGTCGAACGTGGCGCTGGTGGCCGAGCCCGGCGAGGAGACCGAGGCCAAAATCGCCCAGCTGAACCTCGCCGTGGGCCAGCTGTGCAGCCTGCCCGACACCCAGATCGTGGACATGTCCTCGTTCTACGAGAGCGAGCCGGCCTACTACGAGGATCAGGATGCCTTCGTGAACGCCGTCGTGCTCCTGCGCAGCGGCCTTCCGCCCAAAGAGCTTTTGGGGTATTTGCACAGCATCGAGAACTCCCTCGGCCGCGTGCGCGCCATTGAGAACGGCCCGCGCACGCTCGATATCGATATTCTCGACTACCAGATGTACGTTGCGTCCGACGACGAGCTCACGCTTCCGCACCCGCGCGTGACGGAGCGCGATTTCGTCGTGAAGCCTGTGCTGGAGATTCTGCCCGGCTGGGAGCTGGCGGATGGAACTCCCGTGGGGCGCGTGCCCGAGGCCGAGCGCGTCGGGAAGGCGAGGAGGATCTAGCCATGAAGCTGACGGTGCTTGACGAGGTGACCTCTACCAACGAGGTCGTGAAGAACGCGTTGCGCGAGGGAAAGGCCGAGGGCCTCATCGTGCGCGCTCGGCGCCAGCTGAGCGGTTACGGCCGCCAGGGCCGCGAATGGGACAGTCCCGAGGGCGGCCTGTACATGTCCATCCTGCTGCGCCCCGACGTGGCCGGTAGCGGCTTGGCCACTTTGAGCCTGGTCGTGGGCCTTTCGGTCCAGCGCGCCTTAGGCCAGGTGGCGGCGCCGCAGTTCGAGGACGGCATCCAAGTGAAATGGCCCAACGACGTGATTTATATGCCCGCCGACTGCCAGCGCGCCGACGAGTACCGCAAGCTCTGCGGCATCTCGCTGGAGGCGTGCGGGGGCGGCGTGTGCGTGGGTATCGGCATCAACGTGTTCCGCCCCGAGGTCGACCGTCCCGTGCAGGGTCGCAACGTTCCCGAGTACATGGCGGATATCATGCCGGCCCCTGAATCCGCCCCGGGGCATTTCGTGTCACTGGCCCAGGCCATCGCGGCATTGCCGGAGCGCGAGCAGGCTGCTCGTCGCGAGGAGGTCATCACCGACATCCAGCGCGAGGTCATCGCCCGCATCCTCGTGAACTACGGTCGTTGGCGCGAGCTCGGCTTCATGCCGACGTTGGGCAGCTACGAGGGCTCGTCCTTCCTCACCGGTCGCGCGGTGCGCATCGAGGACGCCGCCGGCACCGCTACTTTGGAAGGCACGGCCACCGGCGTCGACGAGCGCGGCCGCCTTCTCGTCCGCACCGCCGACGACACCGTCCCCGTCGCCTCCGGCGAGGCCCACGTCATGGTGATGCCGTAAGGGCTACAATAGCGCCGAAGAGAAGAAAGGCGCGAAGGCATGAGTGACGAGAAGAAGCTTGACGGGGAATTGAAAGAGGGCGCAGCTGCGCAGGGCGAGCGCGAGCTTGGCGTGGACGCCCAAGCAGCCGGAGATCCGCGCGGGGAGCGGTTGCGCGCCTCGTCGGCGGGTGACGACAAGGTGCTGCGGATGGGGACGGCCTCCATTCCGCGGCTCATTACGGAGTTCGCCATTCCGTCGGTGGTGGGCATGCTCATCAACGGCTCCTATGCCATCATCGACTCGGTGTTTCTGGGACATGCGGTAGGGGAGATCGGGCTGTCGGCCATGACGGTGGCCAACCCCATCATGATCGTGTTCATGGCCATCGCCATGCTCATCGGCAACGGCGGCAACGCGCTGGCGGCCCTGCGCCTCGGCGAGGGCAAGCGCGACGATGCCGAGCGCGCCCTGGGCAATGTGGTGTCCTTGAGTCTCGTTGCTGCCGTCATTGTGCTCGTCATCGGGTGGAATCCGGCGCTGGTCTCCTGGGTGCTCGATTTGGCGAGCGCCACGCCGGAGGTGCGCCCCTACGCCCAGACGTTCATCCAGATCCTTTGTGCCGGCTTTATCTTGCAGTGCATCGGCCTTGGCGTGAACAACTTCATCCGCACCTGCGGCGCCCCTAACCGGGCGCTCGGCACCATGGTCATCGGTCTGGTGGGCTCGGTGGCCTTTAACGCCCTGTTCGTTCTGGCGCTCGGCTGGGGGGTCATGGGCAGCGCTCTGGCCACGGTGCTCGGCTGGGCCTGTTCGTGTTTGGCAGTGCTGCAGTACTTCTGCCTGCGCAGCGACGTTCCCATGCGGCTGCGCTTGCCCGCCATGCGCCTGAGCTTTTCCATGGATCGCACCATTCTCGCCTTCGGGCTGCCGAGCTTCTGCGTGCAGGCGGGCATGGCCATCGTGAACTTCGTCATCAACTTCCAGCTGGTGAAATACGGGGCCCTGACGCCCATCGGCGCCGACGACGCGCTGGCGGCCATTGGCGTGGTGCAGCGCATCGGGCAGTTCTCGGTCATGCCGCTCATCGGCATCGCCATCGCCCTGCAGCCGCTGCTCGGCTTCAACTACGGCGCTCACAACGTCAATCGCGTTCGCAAGACGCTGTGGTACGGCATCGGGGCGGCATCCTCCATCTCAGTGCTCATGTTCATCATCGTCGAGGTATTCGCGGTGCCCATCGCCCATGCCTTCGGCATCTCCCACGACGGCCTCGTTGATTTCACGGCTTTCGCCATCCGCGTGCAGTTCCTCATGCTGCCCTTCGTGGGCTTCCAGATCGTCAGCTCGAACTACTTCCAGGCCACGGGCCAGCCGGCCAAGTCGGTGTTCCTCACCTTGACGCGACAGATTCTGTTCCTCGTGCCCTTGCTGTACCTGATGCCTGTGGTGCTGCCGCAGCTGTTTCCGCAGTTCACCGGATTGGACGCATTGTACTTCGCGGCACCGGTGGCTGACTTTCTCTCCATCTTCACCACGGCCATCTTCGTGGCCTGGGAAATGGTGCGCCTCCGCAAGCTCGCCGCGATGTACGATTAGTTTTTGAGCACTTGCACAAATTTATTGGCATGGCAGCCCGCTAACCGCTTGAGGCGCTTCGCGAGGGCTGCGGGGCGCGCTCGTCTCCTACCATGAAATTCTTCGAGTGGAAGGAGAGATGCATGGAATCAACGAAGACGCGCAGCGAGGCGACCCAGCGAACGCGGTCGGTGGTCTTTGTCGGCTTGACCATCGCCATCATGGCGGTATCGGCCTGGGTGGTCGTGCCCTTGGGCCCCATTCCCTTCACGCTGCAGATGTTCGCCATCACGTTTGCCATAGTGGTGCTGAGTCCCAAGGAGGCCATTGCGGCCATCACGGGCTATTTGCTGCTGGGTGCGGTGGGGGTGCCCGTGTTCTCGGGCATGCGCGGTGGAATCGGTGTTCTGGCCGGGCCGACGGGCGGCTTTCTGTGGGGATACCTCTTCGGCGTGGCGGCTGCCGCGCTGTTTTTGCACGCGGTGCGCACGAGGCTCGGTATGGCCGGCGGCAAGAATGCGCCGCGGCTCACTCGCGCGGAGAAGACGGCCATGACGCCGCTCCAGCGCGCGGGTGCGTTTCTGCGCAGCTTCGGGGTAGAGATTATCGCCGGCATCATCTTTACGGCTATCGCTTACGTGTGCGGGTGCGTCCAGTACATGGTGGTGGGGCACGTGGATCTGGCCACGGCGTTCCTCACGGCGGTGGCGCCGTTTATGGTCGTTGACCTCTGCAAGATCGTGGCCGCTGTCATCTGCGCCGACGCCGTCCGCGCCGCCGTGCGGTAGGCGTCTCGTCGCTGCTAAATCCTCGAGCAAATGCCAGTTGGGCCCCGAAATGGTCGTCCGCGTGTTGCCATAACGGGGCCGAACTGGCATTTGCTTGCCATTTCACCCCTTAACGGGCATCGCAGCACGCCATAACGGGGCCGAACTGGCATTTACCCTTAGAAAACGGTCGGTAGAAACCCGTCGCTAAAAGGGAAGGCTCCCGCTCGGGAGCCTTCCCTTCATGGGAGCAGATTTCTCGCGAGTTGGCTTACGCCTTGAAGCGGTAGCCGTAGCCGCGCACCGTTTCCACGAGGGCCGGGTCGTAGCCGGCGGCGTGAATCTTGTCGCGCAGACGCTTGATGTGGGTGTCCACCGTCTTGGTCTCGGTGAGGTACTCCCAGCCCCAGGCGTCGCGGAGCAGATCCTCGCGGGAGACCACCTTGCCGGCGTTCTTCATGAGCGAGGCCAGAAGCTCGAACTCGCGGGGCGTCAGGTCGATCTCGCCGTGGTCGCCGGCGGCGGTGTGGGCGTCCTCGTCCAGCGTGATGCCCGAAGCGGTGATGGAATTGCTCGCGCCGGGGAACTCGCCGCCCTGGCCGCGGCGCAGAAGCGCGCGGACGCGGGCGATCAACTCGCGCACGCCGAAGGGCTTGGCGAGGTAGTCGTCGCCGCCGATCTCCAGGCCCACGACCTTGTCCAGCTCGGTGTCGCGGGCGGAAAGGAACAGCACGGGGGCCGTGGTCTTCGAACGCAGCCGACGGCACAGCTCGTAGCCGTCCATGCCCGGCAGCATGATATCCAAGATAAACAGATCATAGTTGTTGGCGCTTGCCAACGCGAAGGCGTCCTCGCCGTTGTCGACGACGTCGGTCTCGTAGCCCTCCTTTTTCAACGCGTAGCTGACGAATTCGGTGATGGAAGGCTCGTCGTCAACGACAAGGATGCGGCTCGGTGTCTCTATCATGGTCTTGCCTTTCTCTCGTCATATCGACGAATGCCCGTCGGGGGCATATCGTTGAGACATTGCTATAATCTCTTACGCGTTAACTATACGCAAACAAGGGCGTTTCACTGGAAAACTGAGGAAGATTGTCATAATTATGTTACTTGCTATTGACATCGGTAACACCCATACCGTAATCGGGGTCTACGCGGGGGATTCTCTGCGCGCGATGTGGCGAATCGCCACCAATCGGAAGGCGGCGGCCGACGAGCTGCGCATCGTCTTCTCCACGTTGTTTTCCCTCGAGGGCCTCGATCTTTCCCAGGTGCGCGCCTCGGCGGTCGCCTCGGTGGTGCCCCAGCTGACCAAGGCCTGGATGCAGGCCATCAAGGACGCCACCGGCGCGCGGTCGCTGGTGTGCAATGCCGAGACGGCCGAGGGCCTTTTCGACGCCGATTACCCCAACCCCCGCGAGATCGGTGCCGACCGGGTGGCCGACGCGGTGGCGGCCCGGGCGCTTTACGGGGCGCCGGTGGTGGTGGTCGACTTCGGAACGGCCACGAACATCGAGGTCATCGATCGCGACGGCCGCTTCCGCGGCGGCGTTATCGCGCCGGGCGTGCAGACTTCGGCCAACGCGCTGTTCACTCACGGCGCTCAGCTGCCGGACATCGCGCTGGTGGCACCGCCGGCGGTCATCGGCACCAACACGGTGGAGGCCATCCAATCGGGTATCATGTTGGGAGAGGCCGACCGGGTGGACGGGCTGGTGCGCCGCATCTTCGACCAGCTGGGCTATCCGGCAAAGGTCATCGCCACGGGCGGTCTGGCGCCGGTCGTCGAGCGCTACTCGAGTACCATCGACGAGGTGAACACCGAGCTGACGCTGGAAGGCCTGCGCCTTATCGCCGATCGCGCCTACCGCTAGGGGCTGTTGGGCGCGGATGCCTTCGGGAATCCCCGCAATGAGGGGAAGTTGCGCCCTTTGGGGATAGAGGGGCGACGGGGCGCGGCCGCATCGCTAGAATGGGAGCGTCAGCGTTTGGTCGGCAGGACGATTCCTTCCGCCGGCGCTGCGCCATCTATCGATGAGGCTGCCAGGTACGCCTGCGCGCCGCGACATGAGAAAGAAGGGCCCGACGTGTTGACCGACATTGAAATTGCCCAGGCGACCGAACCGAAACCTATTGGCGAGATCGCTGCCATTGCCGGCGTCGACGAAAAGTACCTTGAGCTGTACGGAAACTACAAGGCGAAGGTCGATTACAACCTGCTGCGCGAGGAGGAGCACGCCCCGGGCAAGCTCATCCTGGTGACCGCAATCAATCCCACGCCGGCCGGAGAGGGCAAGACCACCACGACGGTGGGCCTGGCCGATGCGCTTTCGCTGCGCGGCAAGAACGTGGTCGTGGCGCTGCGCGAGCCGTCGCTGGGGCCAGTGTTCGGCATCAAGGGCGGCGCGGCCGGTGGCGGCTACGCCCAGGTTATTCCCATGGAAGACATCAACCTGCACTTCACGGGCGACTTCCACGCCATCGGCGCGGCCAACAACCTGCTCGCGGCGCTTCTGGATGCGCACATCCAGAACGGCAACGAGCTCAACATCGACGTGCGCAAGATCACGTGGAAGCGCGTGGTGGACATGAACGACCGCCAGCTGCGCCACATCGTGGACGGCCTGGGCGGCAAAGCCCACGGCGTGCCCCGCGAGGACGGCTTCGACATCACCGTGGCCAGCGAGGTCATGGCCATCTTCTGCTTGGCCACCTCCATCACCGACCTGAAGGAGCGCCTGGGCCGTATCGTGGTCGGCTACACCTACGACGACAAACCCGTCACAGCCCACGATCTGAAGGCCGAAGGCGCCATGGCCGCGCTGCTGAAGGACGCCCTAAAGCCGAACCTCGTGCAGACGCTCGAGGGTACCCCGGCCTTCGTCCACGGCGGTCCCTTCGCCAACATCGCCCACGGCTGCAACTCCATCATGGCCACGCGCATGGCCATGGCGCTCGGCGACTACTGCGTCACTGAGGCTGGTTTCGGCGCCGATCTGGGCGCGGAGAAGTTCCTCGACATCAAGTGCCGCCTCGCCGGCCTTAAGCCCGATGCGGTGGTGGTCGTCGCCACGGTGCGCGCGCTGAAGAACCACGGCGGCGTGGCCAAGGCCGATCTCAACGAGGAGAACCTGGAGGCGCTGGAGGCGGGCCTGCCGAATTTGCTGCAGCACGTGGAGAACATCACCAACGTGTACAACCTGCCCTGCGTGGTGGCCATCAACGCCTTCCCGACCGACACCAAGGCCGAGCTGGACCTGGTGGAAGCCAAGTGCCGCGAGCTGGGCGTGAACGTGGCTTTGTCCGAGGTGTGGGCGCGCGGTGGCGAGGGCGGCCTGGCCCTGGCCGATGAGGTGGTGGCCTTGTGCGAGAACGGGGATGAGGCCGGGCGCTCCGCCGACACCTTCACGTTCTCCTACGAGGACGACCTGTCCATCGCCGAGAAGATCGAGGCCATTGCCAAGCGCGTCTACCATGCCGACGGCGTGGTGTTCGAGCCCGCGGCGCAGAAGGAGATCGCGCAGCTGGAGGCCCTGGGCTTCGGAGAGATGCCCGTGTGCATGGCCAAGACCCAGTACTCGTTCTCGGACGACGCCACCAAGCTGGGCGCTCCCCGCGATTTCCAGATCACGGTGCGCCAGGTGAAGGTGTCCGCCGGCGCCGGCTTCATCGTGGCGCTCACCGGCTCCATCATGACCATGCCTGGCTTGGGGAAGGCCCCCGCCGCCCATAAGATCGATGTGATGGAAGACGGCACGATCACGGGGTTGTTCTAGCATTTACGTAGTTGTCCGGGCTCGGATTCGGAGCGGAAGTGCCGTGCTCAAACAACATTGAAGTGCACCGTCGGAGTTCTGCTCCGGACGTGCTTCGTGCACTTCAATGAACTGCGCGCGGTACCACCGCACCGAGTCCGAGCCCTGCTCTTTCGGAAAGAAGGGTTTGCGTGGTCGATACCGAGTTTGTGGAGGCGCTGGCTTCAAAGGCCCCGACTCCCGGTGGAGGCGGGGCCTCGGCCTATGCGGGGGCGCTTGCGTCGGCGCTGGCTTCCATGGTGGGCAACCTCACCGTGGGCAAGAAGAAGTACGCCGATGTCGAGGAGCGGATGCGGGCCGAGCTCGTCGAGCTGGACGACACGCGGGCGCACCTGCTGTCGCTCATCGACGAGGACGCTCGCGCCTTCGAACCCCTCGCTGCCGCTTACGGGATGCCCAAGGACACCGATGCTGAGCGTGCGGCCCAGAACGCGGCGCTGCAGAAGGCGCTCGTGGGCGCCTGCGAGGTGCCGCTTGAGATCATGGCCTGCTGCCTGCAGGTCATCGAGTCCTGCGTGTTCGTGGCCCGGCACGGCTCGGTGCTGGCTCTCTCGGATGCCGGGGCGGGCGCCGTGCTCGCCAAAGCAGCGCTTATGGCGGCGAGCCTGAACGTGGTCATCAACATCGGCTCCATGGATGATGTCGAGCGGGCCGACGTCTACCGCAATCAGATGGAGGACCTTCTCGCCGCAGGGGGCGCCATGGCCGATGAGGTGTACGCCGATGTCGTGAAGAGGCTTAGCTGATGGCGAGGATTCTGTACGGCAAGGAGGTATCCTCGGCCCTGTGGGAGCGCCTGCTGCCCCGCATCGACCGCTTGCGGGCGCACGGCGTGGCGCCGACGCTCGCCATTGTGCGCGTGGGGGAGCGGCCCGACGATTTGTCCTACGAGCGCACCTGCGCCCGCCAGGCCGATCTCCACGGCATCGCCGTGCGTCGTTTCGTGCTGCCAACGGAGGCGACGCAGGCCGAGCTGGAGGCCGTCATCGACCTCGTGAATGCCGATGCGCGCATCCACGGCTGCCTTATGTTCCGTCCGCTTCCGCCGCAGATGGACGAGCGCGCCGTGTGCGATCGCCTGTCCCCGGCCAAAGATATCGACGGCATCGGGTCGGCGTCGCTGGCCGGCGTGTTCGCCGATACCGGCGAGGGTTTCCCGCCGGCTACGGCCCAGGCCTGCCTGGAGACGCTGGATTTCTACGACATTCCCGTTGCGGGCAAGCGAGTGGTGGTGCTCGGGCGCAGCCTCGTGATCGGGCGTCCGGTGGCCATGATGCTCTTGGCGCGCCACGCCACCGTGACGCTGGCCCATTCCCGCACTGCCGATGTGGCCGCCCACACCCGCGAGGCCGACATCGTCGTGTGCGCCACCGGCCGCGCCCGCGCCTACGGTCCCGAGTACTTCTCGCCGGGCCAGACGGTGCTCGATGTGGGCATCAACTTCGATGCCGCCGGCAATCTCTGCGGCGATGTGGACTTCGGCGCCGTGGAGCCCGTGCTGGGGCCCGAAGGCGCCATCACGCCGGTGCCCCGAGGCCTCGGCGGCGTGACTACGAGCGTCACTATGGCCCACGTGGTGCAGGCGGCCGAGGCTGGGCAGCGCTAGGGGCGGACGACTCGTGAAACGTGCCTTGCCCCTTGGGGACAGATGGCGGGTATAATGGTGGCGGCCCCCATGGGGCCGCGCGCGACCGGTTCTGATTCGAGAGGAGAGAGGTTGAACAAGCTGCGCATCCTGCTGCTCGCGCTGGCCTACGCCTGCTTTTGGTCGCTGTTCGTGCTGTTCCCCTACCCGGCGAACGTGCTGCCCGAGTCCCATGCCTCCTACGTTGCAGGCCCCGTCTTCGCCAGCAACCTCATCACGCTCGTCACCATGGCCCTTATGGGTGGGGTGCTCGTGGTGTTTCGCGACAGCCTGGCCGAACGGGTGGCCGGCAGCACGGCGGCCATCGTCGGGTCCGGCGCCTTGCTGCTCGCCTGCGCGGCCGCGCTCGTTGCCAGCGCCGATGCCGGAGCGGTCCCGCGTTGGATGATGGCTGCCTACCCCGCCATCATGGCGCTTTACGGCGTAGTGATTGCCCTGGCCCTCGCGGCGGCATCGCGGCGCTTGACCCCTCGGGACAACGCCGTCGTGCTCGCCCTTTCCCTGCTCCTGTCGTTCCTAATCGGCGAGGCCATCGTGGCGCTTACGGATCCCCTGCCCACCGGCGACATCTCAAACCCTCTCATGTTCGCCCTGAGCAGTATCTTCCTGGTGATTCTCGGCCACATTGGCTGCGATGCCTTGGCTGCGATGCCCCCCAAAGCACCGCTTCCGTCCCGCCTCGCGCCGTCCCTTTCGGGGCGCGCCGCCGTGCCCGCGACGGCCATTCTGCTTTGCTACCTACTGGGAAGCGGGGCGTTCATGAGCCTCTCGTCGGTGGCTCGGGGCGAGACCTGGTTTTCCGATGGATGGATTCACTGTGCCTTCGCCCTCGTGCTCTATCCGGCCTTCTGCCTCTTCACCCTCGCCGCATGGCGGCAGCGGCGCGCGGCCTTTCCGTGGCTCGGCTTCTTCATCCTCTGCATCGCCTGTCTCTACTGCACCGCCCTGCTCTACTCGCCGTTGGCTGTGCTGTGCCGGGCCTTGATCCTGTCAAGTCGCCCCATGGCCATCACGCTGCTGTGGGTGGCGGTTCAAGAGGGCATGGGAGCGCGGGACCTCCCTTGGTGGCTGGCTGCGGTCGCTGCGCCCATGCTCATCGTGGCCGTCGACTGCGCCATCCATACCGTCGGGCTTATCGGGCTCTCTCCCGGACAGATGGACTCGGTGGTCAACGCCGTCATGCTCGTCACGGCCTTCGCCATGACGCTGGGGATGCTCTGGTTCGTGCGCCTGCGCCCTGACGGTGCCGAGCCCGCAAGCTCCGAATGCGCTGCAGGCGCCGCCGATGTATCGGAGATTCTCGCCGCCATGGCCGATGCCCATGGGCTGAGCGAGCGGGAGGGGGAGGTGCTCGGGCTGCTCTATCGCGGCAACACCCAGAAAAAGATCGCCGAGCGCCTGTTCCTTTCGGTGAGCAGCGTGCAGACCTACGCGAAGAGCCTCTATCGGAAGCTCGGCGTGCACTCGCGCCAGGAGCTGATCGACATGGTTAACGAGGCCGCGAATGGAAACGACCGGGCCCGCTGAGGGGCCCGGTCGCAAAGGGAGGGACGAGGGGTTCTTGGCTTACCAGACGGTAATAGCCGTGGCGCAGAGGGGGCTGTCCCAGGCGTAGCCGCCGTCTTCACCGACGAAGGAGTCGGCGAGGTCCTCGAAGCTCGCCGGGTGGGCGGGCGTCATGTCGCCGGTCAGCGCGTGGATGACCGTGTAGCGCCCGGCGGTGAAGATGTGCGAGTTCGAGAAACCGCCCGGCATGCTCCAGTTGATGCCGCCGCAGGGGTTGCCCGCCTGGATGCCGGCGGCGTACAGGCCCGGGATGGGGGCGCCCTCGGTGTCGATCACCCGGTAGCGGTTGTCCACCATGACGCCGGCGTTGATGCCCGACATGCCCACATCGCCCTTGATGCAGAAGAAGGGGGGAGTGTCGATGGCCGCCATATCGGATCCGGCGACGCCGAAGTCGTCGTCGCAGCCCTTGGCGCACAGCTCGTTGTAGCGCTCGATGCTGGCGACGCCGTCGGCCACGGGAATGCCCGCCGCCTCGCAGAGCTCCTCCAGGGTGTTGCCCGATACCACCGTTTCCGGATCCATCCAGGCGCTTCCCTCGCCCACGAGGGCCACCGGCGGCACGCCGGGAATGCCCTCCACGGCGCCCTCGGTCTTAGAGTCGAAAATGCGGAAGTGGATGCCGCGGTCCTCGGGCTTGTAAGTGGCGGACATGGAGATGTTCAGGCTGCTCATGGGGATGGTCTCGTTGCAGAAGCGCTTGCCGTGGACATCGAGGGCCAGGAAGGGGTAGAACATAAAGGGGCCGATGTAGTTGGTGTGGATCTGCCGCGCATGGCCGAGGGGCGCCATGCGGCCGCCCGCCAGAATACCGAGGATGTGGCCGTCGCCGGTGTGGTTCACCAGGCACAGGGGGAACATGGCGGCGTCGCGCAAATTGCGGTCCACCATGGACTCGTTGTTCATGTAGTCGCCGGCGGCCAGCACGACGCCCTTGGTGGCGTTGAGCTTGACGTAGCTGCCGTCCTTTTGCTTGCCGATGGCGCCCGTTACGGTGCCGTCCTCCTCCTGGACCAGCTGCACGCAGGGGGTCTCGTAGTAGAACGTGGCGCCGCCCTCGGCCGCCTTCTGGGCCAGGGCCACCATAAGATCCTGGTTCGAGGCCTGGGTGGCATCGCACACGGCGACGACGCCGCCATCGTCGTAGCGGATGGAGCTGTCGGTGAGGAACTCGATGGGCTCGATGCCGACCGAGCGTCCCTGGCTGATAACCCAGGGCACGGCCTCCTCGGCATATTCCACATAGTAGTTGAACAGCTCGTTGTTGATGCGCCAGTCGTTGAGGCGGGCCCAGTCGCTGCGCCACCGCACGATGCCGGCGGGGTTCGAGTGGGCCTTTACGACGAAGGAGCAGCCGTTGCCGTTGGCCGAGACCGTGGCCTCCTTCTGGAGGCAGGCCACCTTCGCGCCCTCCTCCACGGCGGTGAGCACGGCGGGCACGCCGGCACAGCCCGCGCCTACTACGACGATGTCGTAGGTTTCCTCGGCGGCAAATTCCGTAATGGGCTCGCGTTCCACGATGCTGAACTCGAAGTCGCTCTCCTTGAGGTCGGCCGGCAGCTCGCCGG
>OLSI01001728.1_pt1 | contig 13748 bp, 13 predicted proteins | sample 1672661 | NCBI WGS metagenome assembly OLSI01 (sample SAMEA3136711, study PRJEB25190) | human gut metagenome | biome: human gut; feature: human-associated habitat; material: faeces | place: Austria | collected 2013 | reverse complement strand
CTGCAATCCGCTACAGCAGGGGTGATGCCAATCTGAGGCTTGTATCTTGTGGAGCAGCCCTTTATAAGTGGCGTTGACGTCTGGGTCTTACGCAACAGGAATCTGCGAACCGTGTCAGGGCAGGAATGCAGCAGCACTAAGCAGAAGCTCTTGTGTGCCGTGAGGGTGCCTGGGCTGAGTTAACTGTAAAGGTAACGTCTGTGAGACCATTCCGAGGTGCGGCGCGCGTAAATAAAGATTATAATGATCTCTATATAAACAGCATTCCCGCCGGGTTCGTCATTTATGACTGATCCGGCGGGATTTTTTGTACTGTTATTTTATTTACAATATCCGGCAACTACCTGATTGATCAGCTTACCGTCTGCCTTTCCCTTCAGATCTCCCATAACTGCTTTCATGATCTGGCCTTTATTTCCTGTTGCCAGAACATCTGCAAATTTCTCCTCGATATAAGCTTTGATCTCTGCTTCATCCATCTGCTTCGGAGCATATTTCGCAATGATATCATATCTTGCCTGATACTCCTCTTTGAGATCTGTACGTTCTGCCGGGCAGGTATCGATCTGCTCTTTTGCTGTTTTCAGTTCTTTCAGGATAACTCTGTCCACAAGCTCTCCTTTGATGTCATCACGGCATCCCTCATCAATGGCAGCTTTTTTTACTGCTGCGATCAGTGCGGAAACTGCTTCCTTCGTTACCTTATCCTTTGCCTTCATCGCTGTTACCATGTCTTTTCTTAAAGCTTCAAGTTCCATTTTGCGGTCCTCCATTTTCTGCTGCTCCAATCCGGACAGCTCTCGTTTTATCTGAATGAAATCCATTTCTCCAGAATCTCATTTATGATTTTATTTTGATATTTCCGTGTAATTCTGTCAAGAGAAAATATCTGCTACACCTGTCCTTCCTGCATCTGCTGCCCAGCAAGGCGCTCTGCTTCCTGTTTTTTCAAAATTTTTGCCTGCTTCTTTTTTTCCCTCAGTTTCCTGAAAAATGCGGAAAGCATTTCGGAGCATTCCTCTTCCAACACCCCTTCGGTAATCTTTACCTGATGATTAAAGCCTTCGATCTGAAGAAGATTCATCACAGATCCGGCACAGCCTGCTTTCGGGTTCATACAGCCAATCACCACCTCGTCGATCCTGGACTGTACCAGTGCACCGGAACACATCTGACAGGGTTCCAGAGTTACATACATGGTGCATCCCTCCAGACGCCAGTCTCCCAGCTTTTTGCTGGCCTTTCGGATAGCATTGAGTTCTGCGTGGGATAAGGTATTTTTATCTGTATTCCGGCGGTTATATCCCCTGGCTATGATCTTTCCCTCATGTACGATCACACAGCCAATCGGTACTTCCTCCAATGCACGGGCCTTTTTTGCCTGGCGGATCGCCTCTTTCATAAAACGTTCCTGGTCTGTCACGTTTTTACTCCTCCTGTAACTTCACATTCCGGAAAAGCTCCCGGATTCTGTCTGTTCATATCAAGACTGTTCTCAGCCTTCTGTCCGTTCGATTATAACTTTTCAGGTATTCCATGTCAATCTGCTGCAAAACAGATATTTGCACCACAAAAAAACGCCACAGAAATATTCCACCAATTTCTGCAGCGTTTTCTTACTCATTACCACTATTTGCTTCTTCAAAAATCGCCTTTATTTCCTCTGCTGTTTCCTGCAGCGTCTGTGCCCGGTGTCCCAGAATACGGACAGCAAGATCTCCATGAACCAACTGTGTTACACCACCGGCACATTCCTTCTCATTTTCCAGAACTTCCCATATTTTTTCCTGCATATCACAGGCCGGTCCACTCAGAAAAATATTGGCCATGTGCGTATATCCTTCATACATGCCAAGCCCTTCCATGTCCATTTTATCAGGCTCATAGCGGGTATTATCACGATAGATCAGTCGCCCCGCACGTCTGATATTTACCCTGGAGGCAAATTTACGATACAGGAACCGCTCAGCAGAAGCCTTTCTTCCACAGGAGATGATCTCCAGCAGAAAAAGTCCGGAGCTTTCATCTGCCAGATCAAATTCCATGGTGCTGTCAAAAGCAGACTGAGCATAGGGGATCACCGGCTGCGGATAATAATAAAAAACCGCATTTTTCTCCACATTCGCCTTTACATGACGGATAGCTTCCCCATCTTTCATCCTGTGGACTTTATCAAAGGACTGGGACAGAAATTCCAGTTCCGTTCCTTCTGCCACAAAAAAATCAAACTCCTGCCTGTCTCCTTCCATGATCCCCGCTGAAGCGCAGAGCGGCATAACAGAGATCCCGCCGTTTTTCTTCGGAAAAGGATTCATGATCTTATAAGGGGCTGTAAAAGCCACATCTTCCACGATGGTTTTTCCTTCTCTGATACCGGTTTTCAGAGACAATCTGGAAAGTTTTCCGAATTTATTTTCTGCCAAAGATCAGCCCGCCTTTCCTACATGTCTTCCAGAAGCACATTTTTTTTGATCCATTCCACAACAGTATCTACCTGTTCATCACCACGGATATTTGTGAAAACAAACGGTCTTTCTCCTCTCATTTTTCTGGAATCCCGATCCATAACTTCAAGACTTGCTCCTACATAAGGTGCAAGATCGATTTTGTTGATCACCAGAAGATCTGACCTTGTGATTCCAGGGCCGCCTTTTCTCGGGATCTTGTCTCCCTCAGCCACATCAATAACAAAGATCGTAGCATCTACAAGTTCCGGACTGAATGTAGCAGAAAGGTTATCTCCTCCGCTCTCAATAAAAAGGAGCTGGATATCCGGAAAACGCTCCATCATCTCATCTACAGCTTCAAGATTCATGGACGCATCCTCGCGGATAGCAGTATGAGGACATCCTCCTGTCTCCACACCAATAATACGATCTACCGTAAGTACACTGTTTTTTGCAAGAAACTGAGCATCTTCTTTGGTGTAAATGTCATTCGTGATAACACCAATACTGTAATCTTTTGCCATTTTTCTTGACAAAGCCTCGATCAAAGCTGTTTTACCGGAACCTACCGGTCCGGCAACACCGATTTTTACATATGACATAAAAAATTACTCCTCTCTGTTTACGACATATAAAGTCTGGAATAAAGCTTCTCGTGCTGGATTCCCCGAATATCGAATCCTGGTGCTGACAGACAGAGATCCTCTTCCGTACAGTCCAAAATATAGGATAGTATATCCTCAAACTCTTCATAACATCCGCAGAGAAGCTTCTGCCCTGCACTCTGACTCAGGGGAATGGTTTTTACACAGTTTGTCACCATTGCAGAGGTCTGGGCATAGAGATAATGATACAAGGTTTCTTCTTCTTCGATTCCCATTGCTGCACAAAAAACCCCATACGCGCAGCAATGGCTTACAGGCTTCCCCCTCCGGGCTTCCAGATATTCTTCAAAGATTTTCCTTTTTTCCATGGGAATATTTTCCTGGGGCAGTTTACAGATCGTCTTTGTAAAACGGGATCCCATTTTTCTGGATGCTTCCCTCTGCTCCATGGGAATCCTGGATGCCCCGAGGATCTCCTCCAAATCATCCAGTGCCGCCACATTTTCCTTCAGTGCAGACTCGTAAGCCAGACGTACTCCAAGAAGATCGGTGCAGGCCAGGTTCAATTTCAGTTTTCTTCTGATATAATCTGCCGCTGTTTTTTCATCGTGCACAATGCCCTGCTGGATATAGGTTTCCAGACCCTGGGAATGTGAATAACCTCCTATCGGAAAAAGAGCATCATTTACCTGCAAAAGAAAAAAACGGCGGATTTCTTTTATTTTATCCATATAATTTCCTCAGTGATGATGATTATGGATGGCAGCTGAGATCCTGCGGTCAAAATCCAGCTTCACTGTCTTTTTCTCTGCCTTTACACCGTGAAGCTTTTCCAGCATAACTATCATCGGCTCATTGTAGATCGTAATAAATGTATTTTCCTGATCTCCCCAGAAAAGCGGTGCATGGCGGTTTCCGATCTCGTAGCAGACTTTTGCCACATATTTCTCGTGCCCCGGCTTCAGAGATACCTCTATCACTTCGCAGGGTGGTGTATTTACTGCGATCACCAGATTTTCATCCGAATAGATCACATCATCCTGAAAAAGTCCTCTTGTGAGCACAGAATCATCCAGCCGAATTCCTACCTCCCGGCCACTGTCTGTAGTTTTTCTGTGGATCTTTTTAAATGCTTCATGCCACTCAATATCCACATATTCCACCGTTTTTCCGATCAGATCAAAATCCTTTAGTTTTCCCAGAATTTTTTCACAAAGCATATATTTTCTCCTCTATTCTTACCATACTCCAAGGAGCAGCATCACTCCCGGCACCCAGGCCGTAATTACGCCTTCGATCACCTGAAGCACCGGAACAAATTTTCCGAGTTTTTTTCCCATGATATCTTCTACAAAGGCAGTTCCCCAGAGAATCGCCCAGAGATACCAGATTCCTGCCCAGCGGATATCCGGTGTGATCCCCAGAGTTTTGCTTCCCAGAAATCCTTCAATAGTTCCAAATACCACTGCATTGACAGCCACAAATGTGGAAAACCATGCAAACGGGATCGGACTCAGTTTCAGTATCCTGGAAAAAGCTACAAACAGGTAAGTGAAGCAGAACAGAAGTCCTGTTCCTGCCGCATAATAGTTTCCCTGTACAAGATTCACAAAATTGATAAACAGAGAAAGTCCACCAGTAAAAATATTCATGACAGCTGTGGATTTTCCATCTACGTTATATAAGGTGCACATTCCATTATTGATCAGAACGATTCCTACGAATAAAAGGCATACTCCTAACATCTGTTTTCCTCCCTATGTTAAAGTCTGTCTGTCCGGAGGGACAGCCACAGCATAACTTTATGAGCACTGCAAGGCTGTACCCGGACAAATGTTGCATGTTATATTTTTTCAGAACAGATTGTAGAGCTGTGTAAGTGGAAGTTTTTCCGCAGGTCTGGATGTAATTGTCTCTCCGTCTACTGTTACCTCGTATGTTTCCGGATCTACTGTGATCTTCGGTGTACGGCTGTTAAATACCATATCCTTCTTGGCGATAGTTCTGCATCCCTTTACAGGAACCACTGTTTTTTCCAGGCCATAGGCTTCTTTGATTCCTGCCTCATATGCAGCCTGGGAAACAAAGGTAAGACACGCTTCGTTTTTTGCTTTTCCATGCGCTGCAAACATCGGCTGATACATTACCGGCTGTGTAGTCGGAATGGATGCGTTGGCATCACCCATCTTGGATGCAATGATCATGCCGCCTTTGATGATAATATCCGGTTTTGCTCCGAAAAATGCAGGATTCCACAGAACAAGATCTGCGAATTTTCCTTTCTCAACAGAGCCTACATAGCCGGAAATTCCATGTGTGATAGCAGGATTGATGGTATATTTTGCAATGTAGCGTTTTACTCGGAAATTATCATTTCCTTTACCTTCATCTTCCGGAAGGGCACCACGCTCATCTTTCATTTTGCTGGCTGTCTGCCAGGTACGTGTGATCACCTCACCTACACGGCCCATAGCCTGGGAGTCGGAACTCATCATGCTGAAAATTCCCATGTCATGAAGGACATCCTCTGCTGCAATAGTCTCAGGGCGGATACGGGAATCTGCAAAAGCCACATCCTCCGGAATTTTTTTATCAAGATGATGGCATACCATCAGCATGTCCAGATGCTCATCCAGGGTATTTACTGTATATGGCATAGTAGGATTGGTCGAAGATGGCAGAACATTTCCTGCTGCTGCGGCGCGGATGATATCCGGTGCATGTCCTCCGCCTGCACCTTCTGTATGATATGTATGGATCGTTCTTCCGCCAATAGCTGCAAGTGTATCTTCCACACAGCCGCCTTCATTCAGAGTATCTGTATGAATGGCAACCTGTACATCATACTCATCTGCAACATTCAGGCAGTGATCGATAACTGCCGGTGTTGCACCCCAGTCTTCATGGATCTTCAGTCCCATGGCACCGGCTTTTACCTGCTCGATCAGCGGAGCTTCATCAGAGCAGTTTCCTTTTCCAAGGAATCCAAGGTTCATAGGATATTCTTCTGCTGCTTTCAGCATCATACGAAGATTCCATGGGCCAGGTGTACAGGTAGTTGCATTGGTTCCGTCTGCAGGGCCTGTTCCTCCTCCGATCATGGTTGTAACACCGCTGTACAGTGCACAGTCGATCTGCTGCGGACTGATGAAATGGATATGGGTATCAATACCACCGGCTGTAACGATCATTCCTTCTCCTGCCAGTGCCTCTGTGGATGCTCCGACAGTCATTCCAGGTGTCACCCCATCCATGATATCCGGGTTTCCCGCTTTACCGATTCCTGCGATCTTTCCATCTTTGATTCCGATATCTGCCTTGATGATTCCTGTGGTATCCACGATCAGGGCATTGGTGATAACAAGATCCAGATCACCGTCACGGCTGCAGGTTTTTACAGACTGTCCCATTCCGTCACGAATAGTTTTACCGCCGCCGAATTTTACTTCATCGCCATATGTGGTGTAATCTTTCTCAACCTCCACTACAAGGCTGGTGTCTGCAAGTCTTACTTTGTCACCAGTTGTAGGGCCGTACATCATTGCATATTTTTCACCGGAAATTTTTACGCTCATTTGTGTCCCTCCTTATAAGAATCCCTTTAATGCTGCCTTTTCCATGGAGGCCTTTTTCGTGTCCCCTGCTGCTCTTGCTCTTGTCAGGTCATTCAGACCAAATACGCGTTTTCTGCCGCCCATCTCAGTCAGCTGCACTTCTTTTTCTTCTCCCGGCTCAAAGCGGACAGAAGTACCGGATGGAATATCCAGATGATAACCATATGCAGCCTCACGGTCAAAAGAAAGGCATTTGTTTACTTCGAAAAAGTGAAAATGAGAGCCTACCTGTACAGGACGGTCACCTTTGTTGGCAACCATGATCTTTGTGGTCTTTTTCCCTTCATTAAGTACGATCTCTCTGTCTGCGGGAATGATTTCGCCAATCTTCATGTCAATTCCTCCTTACTGAATCGGGTTATGTACAGTCACAAGTTTTGTTCCGTCAGGAAATGTTGCCTCAACCTGTACTTCACCAAGCATATCTGCCACACCCTCCATCACATCGCCTTTTGTGAGGATCCTGGTTCCAAGCTGCATCAGCTCTACAACAGTTTTTCCGTCACGAGCCAGCTCCAGAAGCTCAGAGCTGATATAAGCCAATGCTTCCACATAATTCAGTTTCAGTCCGCGTTCCTTCCTCTCCTTCGCCAGATTTCCGGCCATATGGAGCATGAGTTTTTCCTGTTCCTTCGGGGTAAGTCTCATTGTTTCTTCCTCCTTTTCCGCCTGTTAGTCTTCGCTAATTTAGTCCAGTAAAAAAACGCAGACAACGGAAGCTCTCGCGAACTCCATTGTCTGCGTCAATGTCTGCATTATATCTGTTTTTTTCTGCAAAGTCAAGCAGTGAAATTTATGAAAATCCATTCAATTTTTCAAATTTTATGCTATAATATCCCATCATAAAAATATCCGACATCTAAAATGAGGTAAATCAGGTGAAGAAAAAAGATCTTATGCCTCTTATCGTTCTTTTACTGGGTATGTGCCTTGTTGTTTTCATTGTATACAAAACAGACACTCACGAAAAAGAACAGAAACACACAACCGCACAATTGAATGTATTAACCTACGGTGAACGTATTAAAAATGAGATTACAAATGGAATGGAGATCACAGATACTCTGAAGCAGGTTTTGATCAGTGAAAATGGAGAGATCAATCAATTTGATACAATTGCAGGAAATCTCATATCTGATTCTGTTGAAAGTATACAGCTTGCTCCGGAGGGAGTTGTAACAGATATTTATCCTGCTGAGGGAAATGAGGCAGGTAAAATTGATCTGCTCCATGATAAAGACCGCAGCAGAATTTCCTGTTACGCATGAGACAACCATACAATCATTACACAAGGTCCCTTCGAATTGAAACAGGGCAGTTATGGAATTGCAGTCCGCAATCCGGTCTACCTGAAAGATAAGAACGGACAGGAGTATTTCTGGGGATTTACCATTGTTATCCTGCGTGTTCCTGATATTTTTTCAAACTCGATACGTGCACTTTCCAATTTTGGATATGAATACAGACTTTCAAAAACAGAGGCCCCCTGGAGCAGTGCCTATAAAGTCGTTTACCAGTCAGATAGTCAGATGACTCTTCCTGCTTCTTATAATTTTACAATAGGGAAAGAAAACTGGAAATTTGAAGTAACTCCTGAAAACGGATGGAGAAACAATGCATTAATAGTAACAGTCAGTACGATTTTTACCGCTATTACCTTACTTCTGTCAGGGCTTACCCGGGTATGGTTAGTATCAAAAGAAAACAAAAACAAATTTCAGATACTGGCACACACAGATTCTCTTACAGGTATTTACAACCGCTGTGGATTTGACGAAGAAGCAGAAAAGATGATAGATCGAAACCTGAAAACACACTTTGTATCTGCCCTTCTTGATATTGATGATTTTAAATTTATTAATGATATCTATGGACACGCCTATGGAGACAAGGCATTAAAGAGTCTGGCAGACAGCATGAAAACCTTTTTCCCACCTGATACATTACTGGGAAGAAACGGTGGGGATGAGTTTTGCCTCCTTTTGCCAAATTATACATGTGAAGATGCAAAAGAGCTGCTGCTGCAATTCACCAAGCTTCCAAAGACATTCTCATACAAGGGAAAAGAACAGCCATTTAATATTTCTCTTGGATATGCAGAATATCCAACATTTGCATCCAGCCATTCACAGCTCATGCGCTGTGCAGATGCTGCTCTTTATGCAATAAAACTTCACGGAAAAAATGGATGTATGGCTTACAGGGAAGGACTTCAGTCCGGAGTCCGTAAACAGCTGGGATTCGCATTTAAAGATGTATCTGAACACCTTCCGGGTGCATTTATCATATACAAAGCAGATAAAGATGATGATGAACTCTTTTATGCAAACCACGAATTCCTTCATATGACCGGATATAAAGATATGGACGAACTCTTTAGACTTACAAAGAAAAGTTTCCGCAACCTGATTCGTGAAGATGAACAACAGATGATAGAATCCAGCATCTGGGAACAGATTGATAGCGGTAATGAAAATGACTATATTCACTTTCATCTTCGCAAAGCTGATGGATCCAATCTTTCTGTACTTGATCACGGAAGAATCGTAGAAAGCCAGCAATATAGAAAAGTGTTCTATGTACTGTTCACGGACTGGGAAGACATGCATATCCATTACAGCGATAAATTTTCCGGATAACAGCAGAAAATACCACAGCCCCACAGTCCTAACAAATACCAGACTTGTAGCTGCACTTTATTTTTTTATGAAAAAGCATATTATTTCTTCTATTGTTACCACAACTATAGCAAACCTCTTAAATAATACAGTCCCTTTACAGCGGTGATAAAATATAGTGTAGGAGATGATAGTATGCTACACAATGAAGCTAGAAAACTAGTATTGGAAGCCTGAGATAAAACTCACAATGCCAGGGAAATTGCAAATATTTTTCAGTAAATGAAAGCACCGTATACCGTCTTGTAGAAGAGCGTGCACGCACTGGCAGTTATGAGACCAGAACGCAGATGAGAGGCCGGAAAACAATTCTTACAGAAAAACAGCACCACGATATTCTGGAACTTGTGCAAGAATAACCGGATATCACAATGAAGGAGATTGTCGAAACGCTTCATTTACCTGTAGGCGATGAAGCCGTCAGGCGTTTTCTGATAAAACAAGGTTACACTTATAAGAAAAAGTCTTTGCATGCAAAAGAACAGGAGCGTCCCCGATGTGCAGAGAAAACGCAGTCAATGGATAGAAACTATATCTGGTGCAAATGCAGAACATCAAATATATCTCGATGAAAGCGGTATTAATACAAACCTCACAAGACACTATGCACATGCAGTACATGGGAAACGTGCCATGGATGCTACTCCGATCAACACGTCTGCCGGAACAACTGTTTTGTCATCCATCCGGCTTAACGGCAGTCTGGTATATACTACGTACCAAGGTGGAACAACTGCACAGCGATTTCGTGAATATATGGGAAAACAACTGATACCGAGTCTTGAGAAAGACGATGTTGTAATCATGGATAACATGCGTTCTCATCATGCCAAAATAGTGACGGAACTTTTAGACAAGGCAGGAATCTCCTATCTATATTTGCCACCATACAGTCCAGATTTGAACCCTATTGAAAAAATGTGGTCAAAAATGAAATCCTTTCTCAGAAAGAGGAAAGTCCGTGTTGCTGCTGAACTACCTGAGGCTGTAAAAGCGGCCTTAAAAACAATAAGTATGAACGATTGCAAAGGGTGGTTCCGCGCATCTGGAATTTGCGTTAATTAAGAGGATATCTATAGTTATTTTGTATAGCTTCTCAGGTATGTATTCCATATTTTATAAACATTGTTGCTAGTATCAACTGCCTTAATCGTATCCAGATCAAACAAGATACAGCCACAATGCCCCTTAAATGTAGGAAAACAAATTACCTTCAGGGTTCTGTCCACTTCCGGGCTATAATCCATAAGTTCCAATACTTCTCCATAAAGTGCCGAACGTTCATAACTTCGCAGCCATTTCGAATCCATATTGGCAAACAGACTTCCAAAAGATTTTCCCAACAGCTGATCCAGTGGAAGCTTTTCTAATCTGGCAAGTTCCTGATTTGCATAACGGAAAATCCAGTCTACCGCATGTCTTTCTTCATTAAACACTATTTCTATATCCGTAAATGCAATAGGCAGATATTCAAAAGAACTATAATGGCGGCAATATTCTTCTTCTGTAGACGGAATACCTTCTTTTCCCAAAGCGTGAATCATTTTTTTCTGCTTTTTCTGAATCTCAAACACTATTTGTTTTTTCTTACGAACAGTATATAACAATTCTTCTCCATCGCTGAGATTTACCGTATCCGTCACATCATGGACAGCCTTTACAGACACAATACAGCCTCTGTGTATTTTTACAAATTCTTCCTTTAATAATCCTTCCAGATTTTTCAAGGTAACCCGCGTCTCGTATACTCTTCCCCCAACTATATGAATCTCCGCAATTTTTCCGTGCATTATAATATAAAGAATCATATCCGAATCCAAAGTTACATTTTTTCTATCTGAAGTTATATTAATAAGTCCCATTCTCGTTATCCTCACATCCCGTTCTGGCATTACTGTACTTATTATATCAGCTTCCCTCTGATTAATGGTTATAAAAATTTTATATTTCTCATATTTCAGGAATACTCCCTGAAACGCAGAGTATCCCCCATCCCACCTCCACATTCGGATACTCTTCATATCCGCCCACTCTCTGTGCACCTTTCCGCAGGTAGGCTTTTACCTTTTCCCCATAAAGAAACGGATCATTTCCTTTCACGATCCCCCACTCCATAAGCAGAGCTGCACTTCCGCTGACAAAGGGTGCCGCAAAAGAAGTTCCGGTGACAGTGGCGTAGCCTCCGCCGGGAACCGGCGCGGAGACGGATACGCCGGGAGCTGCAAGGTCAGGCTTCCGGATCGGCAGGAACTGACTTCCCCTTCCGGAAAAATCTGCGTAAGCATTCAATCTGGAATCATAAGCTCCAACAGAAATAACTTTTCCGGCAGTGGAAGGAATCGTCAGGGTTCCCACTGCCCGAGGAAAATAAAATCCGGTTCCGCGGTTCAGTACATTTCCGCCCGGCAGCCATAGAAAATACTGACCGGAACGCACATGTTTTCCACTTAAAAGAACTTTCCAGACACCGCTGTCCACATAATTACCCACAGGAATGAAATCTATGTAGATCTCCTGGGACAGCTGATAGGGACCAGGTTTTCCATAATAGATCAAAAGCTCAGTATTTTCCAGACGATGGCGTTGGGGACCCAGCCGTTCATACAGGGGGCCGATCTGTTCTCCGGACGGACTTTCCAGATAAATTTCCATCTCATCTTCATAATCCTTCCATAGCTGTACATTCAATGTGGACTCAAAAGCTCCCACTGCCAGCTGAAGCTCTTCTGTTTTTCCCTGCTGCAGAATTCCTCCTGCATGCCAGGGCTGACTGCCGTTATTTCCGGTTCCTGTAACGATCACAGTCCGCCCTATGGCCGCAACAGTATCAATGTAATTTTCCAGAAGGGAATCCCCTCTGTGGGAACCATAATTATTCCCAAAGCTGATGTTTATGACGATCGGTTTTCTCATCTTCACAGCCTGCCGTATCAGGTAATCAATACCCTCCATCAGCTCCGTTGTCCGCGGAAATGAATTTTCCCGTGGATTTCCCATCTTTACCACCAGAAGATCACTTCTATACGCAACGCCTCGATTCACTCCATCCGATGCTCTTCCATTTCCTGCTGCTATTCCAAGAACTGCCGTCCCATGTCCACTGAAATCCCCCGACGGAACAAGGCGCCTGCCTTCGGTTTCCCCGAGTGCAAGCGCCTCATCAATTTCTTCTTTCGTATATTCAGTTCCTGATACATAGTTTTCCGGTGGATTTCCAGCTACACTCTGATCCCACAGTCGCAGGATCCGGGTACTGCCATCCTCGTTTCTGAAATCCGGATGGAAATAGTCCACTCCGGAATCCACAATGCCCACCAAAATACCTTCGCCGGTTAAGCCATCGGCTCCATTCTGCACTGGTAAAATGCAGCTTGCCTCCCGCTCTTCAAAGGTCTCAAAGTAGAGTCTCTTGGGCTTTTCTATAAACTCGATCTGCTCTCTGACTGAGTATGCAGCAATTTCCGATTCCGGCAGTGTCACTACTGCATAACCACCAAGCAGCGGGACCACCTGGATCCGCTCACCACCAAGTCCGCTTTCCGGGCCACTATACTTCACAATCACATCCCACAGCCTGGTGATGGGATCATACCCCACATTCAGATTTTCCGATTTCGCCCGTTCCTGCGGCAGGGCATTCATGGCAAGATTAAGAAGATTCTCTATTTTCTGGTCTGGCATAAGGCTTTCATTTCCATTGATACATTTTTTTATTATATGCAAAGCCTTCAGGTGACATGCTCCCACCACTTAAATCTTACGATTTTGAAGTGGGGGCTTCCTGCTCGATTGCCTTTTAAGGCAAAGCTAAAACAGGCTATCCCCGCGTGTCCCGCGGTTTTGTTTTTATGTTTATCCAGTTACGGAGTTTTTTCTTGTGCCGTCAGGCACATTCTTTATAAATCCTTTTTCCTTCTTCCCGAATATTGACTGCTGCATTTACATCCCGGTCCATCCGGTTTCCACATTCACAGACATACACCCGTTCCGATAGCGCCAGTTCCTTTTTCTTATTGCCGCATACACTGCAGATCCTGCTGGATGCAAAATAACGGTCTACTTTTATAAGATATTTTCCGCGCTCTTCCAGTTTGTATCCCAGCATGGACAGAAACTGCCCGTACCCGTTATCCTGTACGCCTTTCCCAAGATGCAGCCCTCTGGACATTCCCTTCAGGTTCAGATCTTCCACGCATACTGCATCATATCTTTCAGCAAGTTCCCTGCTGAGCTTATGCTGGAAATCTTTTCTCTGGTTCTTTATCTTTTCATGACATAAAGCTACCCTTTTTTTCTGTTTTTGATAGTTCCGGCTTTCTTTTTCACAGTGGGAGAGCTTTCTCTGTTCTCTTGCAAGTTTTTTCTCTGCTTTTCTGTAAAACATAGGGTACCCGGCTCTTTCTC